>Ga0209533_1000466_pt1 | contig 38992 bp, 30 predicted proteins | sample COG_04_FD_184748 | JGI IMG/M metagenome (GOLD analysis project Ga0209533, IMG submission 184748) | Pelagic Microbial community sample from North Sea - COGITO 998_met_04 (SPAdes) (version 2) | ecosystem: Environmental > Aquatic > Marine > Neritic zone/Coastal water | place: Helgoland, sampling...
CCAGTCAACATCAACAATTATACGGATTGTGATACGGATAATAATGGGCTTGGGAATGACACAGATGGGATTCTTGAAAACATTGCTTTTTCTTCAAAAATAACGGAGATATTGGCCAATTATACGACCGCAGAACAATCTAATTTTACAGTCTCTTTTCACGAAAGTGTGGCAGATGCGCAAACGGGTAATGGGGCTTTGGATACGAATGCTTATGAGAATACGGCAAATAACCAAACTATTTTTGTGCGGGTGTTGAACAATCAAACGGGCTGTGTCTCGGATGATTTGTCTTTTGATATTATTGTGAACTCATTGCCTTCTTATGATCCATTGGATCTATCACAGGTGGCTTGTTTGAATAATTTACCTTTGACCTTGCAGGTAGACAATCCGCTTACGGGCTACAATTATAGCTGGGTGGAAAACCTGTCTGGAAATGAAGTGAGTACGGCACAGTCAGTTGATATTCGAGCGGGTGGCACCTATACATTAACCGTTACCGACAGGGTAACGCTGTGTAACAGGGTAGAAATATTTGATGTTATTGAATCGGAAGCGGCTACGATTACCAGTGAGCATGTGGCGGTGATTGATGAAACTGCAGAGATTTTTGGAAATAACTTTTCGATTACTATTGATGATACTCCCGGGATCTTAGGAATCGGGGATTATGAATATGCACTTTTAGACGAGCAAGGAAACTTTGTATATGGCTATCAGGATACTTTTGTTTTTGATCAATTATCGGGTGGATTTTATAAGGTCTTAGTTCGAGATAAGAATGGCTGTGATGAAAATGGCATTCCGGCTTCTTTGGTAGTGCCAGTGGTTGAATTTCCTGACTTCTTTACACCAAACGGAGATGGTATTAATGATACTTGGAACATTAAAGGAACCAATAGCAACTACTACCCTTCCAGTGAAATTTACATTTATAATCGTTTTGGAAAGGTAATCGCAAAAGTAGATTTATCGGAACAGGGTTGGGACGGAACCTACAATGGAAAAAGGTTGCCTTCGGATGATTATTGGGTATCAATTAAATTGGTGCCTTTTGATACTACCAAAAAGACAATCTTTAAGACAGGAAACTTTTCGTTGCTTAGAAGGTAATTCGTTTACAAAAACTATGAAAAAATATAATTTTCTACTATTTATAGTTTTTCATAGTTTTATCTATTCCCAAAGTCAAACCAATCATTGGAATTTTGGGAATAAAGCAGCACTCAACTTCAATAATGGCGGTGTCAATGTAATGACCGATAGCGAGATGGATACCCCCGCAGGTTCGGCTTCTATTTCGGACACGCAAGGAAATCTTTTATTCTACACCAATGGACAAACTGTTTGGAATAAAAACCATGCTATCATGGAAAATGGAGAAGGATTGGCTGGAGAAATCAATAATACACAAACGTCGATAATAATCCCCAAACCTGGCACAGCTGAAAAGTATTATATCTTTAGTACCCGAGTAAATAGTACCACTACATCCCCCCTACTAACAAAAGGAGTGTATCTGGCAGAAATAGAAATATCAAGCACTTATCCATTAGGAAAGGTACTGACTCGTTTTCAAACATTACGAGACGCTTCAACAGAGCGAATAACCGCAGTTCACCACAAGGATGGTAAAGCAATTTGGCTGATTACTTTTGGGGAAGCAGGAGGAACTACCAATGGAGTTAAAAATACATTTAGTAGCTATAAAATTGACGAAAATGGACTCAACCCTCCTTTGTATTCTGTTCAAGAAGAAACCGTATCCGCAAGCGGAGCTATGAAAGCATCACCAGATGGGCAATTGATTGCAATAGCAGATCAGGGAGATCGATATGTATATCTTTATAATTTTGATAATGAAACGGGAGCAATTACAGCGAATATTAAAATTTTCGCTGATACAGGATTAAGTGCTCCAAAATCACCCTACGGAATTGCCTTTTCAAGAGATTCTAAAATGCTTTATTATAGCGGATTGGTTGGAAATACAGGATCTATCAATCAGTATTCCTTAGAAAACCTTTTCCCAGACGATCCCTTATACTCCCCAAAGAAAGAGCTATTTTCAAGTTCAGGCACTCGTTTTGGAAGCATTCAACTTGCAAATGATAGTAAAATATACGTGGCGTTGTTTGAACAAGAAACAAATGGAATTTCAGCACTACAAAAGTTGGGAGTCATCAATTTTCCTGAAGAAATAGGTCTTAACTCACAATACACACACAATGCTTTAGACCTTTCTAGTGGTGCATCTAACAAAGGGTTACCTAATTTTATTCAATCCTATTTTGCTTCGAGAATAGTTACAGAAAATAAATGTGTAGGCACTTCCTTTACGTTTACAGCAACCTCTTATGCAAACATTGATGCGATTGCTTGGGATTTCGGAGATGGAAATACAGCGATCGGATTGACAGCAAATCACATATACAATTCGCCAGGTGCATTTACCATCAAAGCTACTTTGAACATTGGAGGGGCATCCGTAATTTTATACAAAAGTATTACCGTATATCCCCTCCCAGATTTGCTTCCAAATCAAGAATTAACTCAATGTGACGAGGACAATGATGGGCTTTCTAATTTCAACTTATTTAATATTGGAGAAAAGGTTTCAGCAAATTATCAAAGTGAAACGTTCTTTTTTTACAAAACACAAAATGATTTGGATTTGGACATTCAGATCAGCAATCCAACAGATTTTATAAATACCATTCCAAATCAAAAAATATTTACAAAGGTCGTCAACGAAAATAATTGTGAAAACAGTACCTTTTTTTTCTTAAAAGCACAATTTGTGCAATTAAATTCGATAAGTCCGGTGTATACCTGCGAGGATTCTGACAATATTATAGGAAATGCTGAAGGACGATTTAATCTTCGACCAAAAGAAACAGCCATAAAAGTTGAACTCAACTTACCCGATACTTCACTCTTTAGTTTTTTTCCAACCTTTCAAGATGCGAAACTAAAAACCAATGCCTTTTCAGGAATTGTAAATTCGAGGTCTAGGCGTATTTGGGTGCGTGTTGACGATCGTCTTCTAGGATGCAACGGAATTCAATCTTTTGATTTGGTTGTGAATGATGCCGTAGAAATCAATTTACAAGATAGCTATACAATTTGTTTTGATACCACTAGCAATCCGCCTATAATTGCAAATGGAGGGAGCACAAACGATCGTTATGAGTGGCTGAATGCTTCAAACATTGTTGTATCAACAGCACAAAATTTTAGGCTTACAATGCCTGGAGTTTATACCCACATAGCCTACAAAACACAAAACGGCATTACCTGCTCCACCGCCAAGGAATTTGAAGTAAACGTAAAGGAAAGTCCTACTTTTAGAGAAATCATCGTAGATACAGCAACGCCAAACATTACCTTAGATATTGATATTACAGGGAACAGCAGTTATCTTTATTCAATAGACAACAGTAACTTTTTTGGGAATGGAACGAATTATCAATTTAACAATGTAAGCCCAGGAATTGTAACCGTTTATGTAAAAGATATTGAAAATTGTGAACCTCCAATACAAAAAGAGGTTTCCATAATCGGGTTTCCAAAATTCTTTACACCAAACAATGATGGTCGTAATGAACGCTGGAGTGTCAAAGGCGCAACTACCACATTTTTCACAAAAATTGACATCGTTATTTTTAATCGATATGGAACTGTGATGCATGTAATTAACTCTGAAAATCCTGACGGATGGGATGGGAACTACAAAGGAAAAACAGTACCTTCTGGAGAATATTGGTACACAGCAAACTTGATTGATTTCAACGAAAAAACAATTCGTAAAACAGGGAATTTTTCTTTACTCAGACGCTAAAATCTTTGAAAACTATCCGTATTTTTACGGAATGAAATTTAAATTGGTATCAGAGTTTTCCCCAACTGGAGATCAACCGGAAGCGATAAAACAAATTACAGCAAGTATCAATGCTGGAGAAAAGTTTCAAACATTGTTAGGAGTTACAGGATCTGGAAAAACATTTTCTGTTGCCAATGTTGTCAAAAACGTTAACAAACCCACTTTAGTTTTAGCACATAACAAAACACTTGCAGCTCAGTTATATTCAGAATTTAAGCATTTTTTTCCAGAAAATGCGGTGGAATATTTTGTTTCCTATTACGATTATTATCAACCTGAAGCATACATTCCTGTAACAGGGACTTACATCGAGAAAGATTTATCCATCAATGAAGACATTGAACGCTTGCGATTGAGCACTTCTTCTTCCCTACTTTCGGGAAGGCGTGATGTATTGGTGGTGGCATCTGTATCTTGTCTGTATGGAATTGGGAATCCAAACGAATTTAAGAAAAATGTAATTCCTGTAGCTGTAGGGCAACAGATAGCGCGAACTAAATTTTTGCATCAACTAGTAACCAGCCTTTATTCTCGTACTGAAGTTGAAATAAAAAGCGGTACTTTTAAAGTAAAAGGAGACGTGGTAACCATCTATCCTTCTTACGGTGATCACGGATATCGAATTCACTTTTTTGGCGATGAAATTGAAGAAATTGAATCCTTCGATTTAGAAAATAATACGGTGGTTGAAAGTTTTGAAGAACTCACTATTTATCCTGCCAACTTATTTGTAACCTCTCCAGATGTATTGCAAAATGCCATTCATCAGATTCAAGAAGACATGATGAAACAGGTGTCCTATTTCAAAGAAATTGGAAAACATTTAGAAGCAAAACGCTTGAAAGAGCGCACCGAATTTGATTTAGAAATGATTCGCGAATTGGGATATTGTTCGGGAATCGAGAACTATTCTCGGTATTTAGATGGTCGTGAACCTGGTACTCGACCTTTCTGTCTTTTGGATTATTTTCCGGAAGATTATTTAATGGTGATTGATGAAAGTCACGTTACCATTCCACAAACCCATGCAATGTATGGTGGCGATCGAAGTCGGAAAGAAAATTTAGTCGAATATGGATTCCGTTTAACGGCAGCCATGGACAATCGTCCATTAAAATTTGAAGAATTTGAAGCGATTCAGAATCAGACCATCTTTGTCAGTGCTACGCCTGCGGATTATGAATTGCAAAAAACAGAAGGGGTGTTTGTAGAACAGGTCATAAGACCCACTGGATTGTTAGACCCGATTATAGAGATTAGACCTAGTTTGAATCAAATTGATGATTTGATTGAAGAAATTCAAATTCGAGTTGAAAAAGATGAACGTACGCTCGTAACGACATTGACCAAAAGAATGGCGGAGGAGCTCACTAAATATTTGGCAAGAGTAGACATTCGATGTCGTTATATTCATTCTGATGTAGACACTCTAGAGCGAGTAGAAATCATGCAAGACCTTCGAAAAGGATTGTTTGATGTATTAATTGGTGTCAACTTACTAAGAGAAGGATTGGATTTACCAGAAGTATCTTTAGTGGCCATTTTAGATGCGGATAAAGAAGGTTTTTTAAGAAGTCATCGTTCATTAACTCAAACGATTGGTAGAGCTGCTCGAAACGTGAATGGTCTTGCTATTTTATATGCGGACAAAATGACCAAGAGCATGCAGAAAACAATTGATGAAACCGATCGCAGAAGGGAAAAACAAATTGCCTACAACACAAAAAACAACATTAAGCCTACTCAAATTAATAAAAAGATTGAGGATACCTTGACCAAATCTGCAGTTTCTAGTTACCATTATGACAATGCGAAACAAAAAGCTGCCGAACAGGATTTACACTACTTACCCAAAGAGGAAATTGAAAAACGCATTCGAGAAAAACGAAAGCATATGGAAGCAGCCGCAAAGGCTTTAGATTTTATTGTTGCAGCACAGTTACGTGATGAAATTGCTGTTTTGAAAAAGGAATTGTAAGCGTTCTTTTTTAACATACAGAGGAACCCTATTTGTTCATTCGAACACGTTGAGTATTTTTTATTTTTTTTAAAAAAGGCATTGAAAACTATTTTAAATTGAGATATTTGCCACGAGACAGATTTGCACTTCATCTGCCAGTTTTTGAAATGCTGTTCTAAATAATCTTTTAAACAGTTTCTATAAGGAAGTTGAAAAATAGACAAAAAAGATGCTTTTTAATTCGATTGATTTCGCAGTATTTTTACCAATAGTATTTCTACTTTATTGGTTGCTCGCCAATAAAAGCCTGAAGCTACAAAATGCGCTAATCGTTTTAGCAAGTTATGTATTTTATGGTTGGTGGGATTGGCGGTTTTTATCCTTGATTCTCTTTAGTACACTTGTCGATTATACGATCGGGATAAAACTTAAAAGTGAAAAAAATCAAACCAAAAGAAAAATTTTACTGTGGACAAGTATCTGTGTAAATCTAGGTTTTCTTGGTTTTTTCAAGTATGCTAATTTTTTCTTAGACAATTTTACAGCCGCTTTTTCATTCTTTGGCTCAGAAATAGCAACCCATTCACTTGATATTATATTGCCAGTAGGAATTAGCTTTTATACGTTTCAAACATTGAGCTATACGATTGATGTTTACAAACAAAAACTCGAACCTACCAATGACTTTATTGTCTTTTCGGCGTTTGTAAGCTTCTTTCCACAGTTGGTTGCCGGCCCCATTGAAAGAGCAACGAATCTGTTGCCTCAGTTTTACAAAAAACGAACCTTTGAGCTTTCAAAAGCGGTTGACGGAATGCGCCAAATACTGTGGGGTTTATTTAAAAAAATTGTCATCGCAGACAGTTGTGCAGAGCTAGCAAACCAAATTTTCAATAATTCGGCAGAGATGAATGGGAGTACATTGGTTTTAGGAGCCTTGTTTTTTACATTTCAAATATATGGCGATTTCTCAGGGTACTCAGATATTGCCATTGGAACCTCTCGCCTTTTCGGTTTTAACTTGATGCAAAACTTCAAATTCCCTTACTTTTCAAGAGACATTGCAGAGTTTTGGAGACGTTGGCACATGTCATTATCAACTTGGTTTAGAGACTACCTATACATCCCTCTTGGAGGAAGTCGCGGTGGTACTTGGATGAAAGTTAGGAATACATTTTTGATTTTCATTGTAAGCGGCTTTTGGCACGGTGCTAATTGGACCTTTATTGTCTGGGGGACACTGCATGCGATTTACTTTTTACCGCTTTTACTCACCAATAAAAATAGAAATAATTTAGAAATAGTCGCACAAGGAAACTACTTACCAACTGCGAGAGAACTCCTACAAATGCTTTCTACTTTTACCCTTACGGTATTTGCTTGGATCATTTTTAGAGCGAATGATATAACGCATGCTTTCCATTATATTTCGGAAATTTTCTCTGCATCAATTTTAGAAGCTCCCAAGCTAACAGACAGTAAAGAAGCCATCATAACAATGCTGCTTGTCTTCATTTTCATTTTTATAGAATGGCTCGGTAGGGAAAGTCAATTTGCACTTGAACATTTAGGTCTAAAATGGAAGCGTCCACTAAGACATGCTTTATATTATACCATCATAATTGCACTATTTTGGTACAACGGAAAAGAGCAGCAATTTATTTATTTCCAATTTTAGATTATGAAAAAATTTGCAGCTAAAATCTTAAAATTCAGCATTCCTGCTTTGTTATTTATCTTGATTTCTTTTACCTACTATCATATTTCAAAAACAAAGGTGGAGGCGAAACTAACCGCATTCTCAGCGCATGCTGTTTTATTAATGGGAGATTCTCAAATACAACGTCTCCATGGGGATTCCATATCTCAAGGAGCAAAAAACTTAGCCAGTTCTGGTGAACATTATTATTTTACCTATCAAAAATTAAACGCTTTAATTCAAAACAAAAATCATCGCATCGATACCCTAATTTTAGGCGTGTCAATTCATAATTTTGCTCCTGTATACAATAGACTCTTCAACCTTAACTTTGCGGAAGGGAAAAAAAGCCTTAAACGATATCTTTACTTCCTTCCAATATTTGACGATGCTGGTTTTATAACTACTTTTGACAAGGTGCTAAAACCATTAATTTCAGGCATTTATGCTGCTCCGGATTTTGGAGGCTTTTATGAATCTACAAATTCAAATCCCAATGAAGAAATTATCAATAAGGCGTTTAACATGCATTTCTCCATAAAACAAGAGGAAGCGAAATTTAGCCATTCTCAAAGAGACTATTTGTACAAAATAGATCGCCTTTGTTCGGAAAACAATATTGACTTAATACTTGTATCCACACCCTACCATTTTGATTACAAAGAAAAAATTGACCGGAAATATTTCGACTTTTTTTCAAAATCACTTAAAAAATTAAAGCACCGACGTCATTTGAACTTTATAGAAGATCCTATCGCTCCTCGTTTTATGTCAGATGCGAATCACTTAAACAAACTTGGTGCACAAAAATATTCTAGAATTATTGGTAAAGAATTAAAAGCAGAAAAGCGAGATATTTTACACCGCTAATATAAAAATCTTGAATTCTTGTTTTAAAAAAAACTTAGATTTCAAATTATTTCAACAAAAAAATGCCTCATTTTCATGAGGCATTTTTAATAACATCTATTTTAAAGAAACCTAGGCTTCTAAAACTTCTTGAACTTTATCCGCAGCTTCTTGAAATTCTGTAGCAGAAATAATTTCCATTCCAGAATTGTCAATTAATTGCTTTGCTTCTTTTGCGTTTGTTCCTTGTAAACGACAAATGATTGGCACTGTAATCTTATCTCCCATATTCTTGTAAGCATCTACAACTCCTTGTGCAACTCTGTCACAACGAACAATCCCTCCAAAAATATTTACTAAAATTGCTTTTACATTTGGATCTTTTAAAATGATCCCAAAAGCAGTTTCTACTCTTTGTGCATCTGCAGTACCACCAACATCTAAAAAGTTTGCTGGCTCACCACCAGACTCTTTAATTAAATCCATCGTTCCCATTGCCAAACCAGCTCCGTTTACCATACATCCAACATTTCCGTCTAAGTCTACATAATTTAAGCCTGCAGCTTTCGCTTCCACTTCGATTGGATTTTCTTCACGTAAATCACGCATTGCTGCATAATCTTTATGACGATACAATGCATTTTCATCCAAAGTTACCTTTGCATCTACTGCCATTATTTTGCTGTCAGAAGTTTTTAACACAGGGTTAATTTCAAACATTGCAGAATCTGACTTGATGTATGCTGTGTACAACGCAGATATAAATTTTGTCATTTCTTTAAAAGCAACACCAGATAAGCCTAAGTTAAAAGCCACTTTTCTCGCTTGAAAAGGCATTAAACCTAATAAAGGATCCACTTCCTCTGTAAAAATTAAGTGAGGTGTTTCTTCGGCAACCGTTTCAATATCCATTCCACCTTCAGTAGAATACATAATCATGTTTTTACCTGTAGCTCTATTTAAAAGAACTGAAATATAATATTCTTCTGTTTCTGATTCACCAGGATAATAAACATCCTCACAAATTAAAACTTGATTTACCAATTTTCCTTCAGCAGATGTTTGAGGAGTAATTAACATCATTCCTAAAATATCATCCGAAATGCTTTTTACTTGATCTAAATTTTTAGCCAATTTTACACCACCGCCTTTACCACGACCACCTGCATGAACTTGCGCTTTTACAACGTGCCAACCAGTTCCGGTTTCTTCTGTCAATTTTTTGGCTGCCTCAACTGCTTCTGCAGGAGTACTTGCTACAATTCCTCTTTGAATTCTAACTCCAAAACTATTTAATATTTGTTTTCCTTGATATTCGTGTAAATTCATGCTGTGTAATGTTTATAACGGGCACAAAAATACACATTCAGAAGTAAAATGCTGCATAGTTTTTGTAAAAAAAGCAGAAACTATTCGATTTTTTTTTAGAGAACTTTCAAGAATTATTTAACACCCCCTACTGTAACTCAAACAATTTTATGTCGTCTCAAAAGTTATTAATATAGATTTAATTTACGAGCATAAAGAAACAACCTGTTCGAATCTATTTTTTTCATAAATCAGCAAAAAATGTTCAAAAGAGAATTACTACTAGTACTTGGAATGGGAATAGGTTTTATTGGTATTTTTAATGCTCAAGAAATAAAAAAAGAAAGAAAAAAGACCACAACAACAAGAGTCTCAGAAGCTCCTATCATTGATGGCATCTTAAATGATGCGGCATGGAAAGATGCGGAATTGTTAACGGACTTTATAACTTTTAGGCCCGATAACGGAAAAAAAGTTACAGCAGCATATCAAACAACCGTGAAAGTAATTTACGATGATGCAGCCATTTATATTTCGGCAACCATGTTGGATCCCGATGCTGCAAATATTCCACAAGAATTTGCGAGTAGGGATAATTTTAGTCAGGCCGATTTTTTCTTAGTCACCATCAATCCAAATGATGATGATCAAAATCCTTTTGAATTTATTGTTCAGAGTACTGGAAACCAAGCAGATGCGAAAATATCAAACGGAAATGAAGATTTTAATTGGAGTGCCGTTTGGAAAAGTGACGTTGCGATCACTCCAGAAGGATGGCAAGTAGAAATAGAAATTCCTTATCGAGCAATTCGATTTACAAACAGTCCTGTACAATCCTGGGGAGTTAATTTTCATAGAAGGTTAGAAAATTTAAATGAACAGCATACATGGTCGTTTATTGACAATTCAATTGGAAGATGGACTCAGTATGACGGATTAATTGAAGGATTTGAAAATATAAAGCCACCAACTAGATTGAACTTATACCCATATGCATCGGCAGCAACTACTCTTTTTGAAGGCGACACCCAATTTGATTGGAGTGCTGGAATGGATGTCAAGTATGGACTGACAGAAAATTTTACGCTGGATGCCACTTTAATTCCAGATTTTAGTCAGGTTGGTTTTGATGACGTTGTTCTAAATCTCGGGCCTTTTGAGCAACAATTTTCTGAACAAAGACAATTTTTCACAGAAGGAACCGAACTCTTTAATAAAGGACGTTTATTCTATTCCAGAAGAATTGGTAGTGCTCCAATTGATCAATTCAATGTTGCAAGTACGCTTTCCCCAGAAGAAATACTAATTGATTCTCCAGGAAAAGTAACCATGTTAAATGCTATAAAAATTTCTGGAAGAACAAAAAAAGGATTGGGAATTGGCTTTTTTAACGCAATCACAGAGAAAACAGAAGCTACAATTAAAAACAAAACCACCGGAACCATTAGAAAATCAGTCACAAACCCATTTTCAAATTATAATATTTTGGTGCTAGACCAACAGTTTAACCAAAATTCTAGCATTGCATTAATAAACACCAACGTTACTCGTAACGGAAGATTTAGAGATGCAAATGTATCCGCTTTAACCTGGCATCTTGAAACAAAAAACAGCAAATACTATGCAGATGGTTCCTTTAAATTGAGTGCCATTTCTGATGATGTAAACCATCCAAACACAGGCTATACTTTTGTTAATAGTTTGGGCTACGACGCGGGACATTGGAATTGAGAAGTAGGCTACAACCTTAGAAACAAAGATTTCAATCCCAATGATTTAGGAATCTTATTTTCAAACAATCAGCAATCTATCTATGGCAATATTGGTTGGAGAACTTTGCAACCAACGAAAAATTTTAACAGCTATCGTTTTGGGTTGTATAATCAAGCTCGGTTTCAACACTATTCTGGAATCTATACAGGGAATAATGCGGGGATCAATTTTAGTGCTCAAACGAAAGAACGTTTTACTTTTGGCTCAAATTTAAATTATGGATCTGAAAATAAAGATTTTTTTGAACCAAGACAAGGCACAACAAGCGGTATTTATTTTTTACAACCACAACGATTGAATCTAAACGGATGGATTTCTACCAATTCTCAAAAATTATTTCAATTAGACGCAAACGGCTACCATACTACATTTTCTAACAACCCGAAAACAGGTTATGGATTTAGCATTGCACCTCGCTATCGATTTAACAATCAATTTTCATTAAGGTATCGACTTAATTTTAATAAAACCAACGACGATCAAGGGTATGTAGACCAAGTAGACAACAACATTGTTTTTGGAATAAGAGATCGAAAAAATTACACAAATACGGTCTCAGGAAAATATAGTTTTAGTACAAATTCTTCACTATCACTAAGTTTTAGACATTATTGGGGAGCTGTTAGCTATGCAAATTTTCACAATCTAAATGCTGTCGGCGGATTGGATCTAAACACGAACTATACAAGTGAAAATGTAAATTTTAATAACTGGAATTTAGACTTGAATTATATTTGGCAATTCGCTCCTGGGAGTCAATTAATTGCTTTCTATAGGAATTCAATTTTCAATGATGATACCAATGCAAACCTGTCATTCTTTGAGAATTTAAACAACTTATTTGAACAATCTCAAAAACATACCTTATCATTGAGAGTTGTTTACTTTATCGATTATAATAAGATCAAAAAAATACTACACACATTTTCATAAAAAAATTGAATGCGCTTAAAAAGTGTAACCAATTTTATTTTTAATACTTTCGTTACTCAGATTTCAAACTATGATTGTTGCAAAAAACATCCATAAATATTATGGGGAAGTAGAAGTATTGAAGGGAGTTGATTTTCACATAAAAAAAGGTGAAATTGTTGCTATTGTTGGACCTTCTGGTGCAGGAAAAACAACTTTACTTCAGATTATTGGAACCCTAGATACGCCATTAAAAGAGGAAAGTTTCGAATTGTCTTTGAACGGAGTTTCATTGAAAAATCTCTCTGACAAAGAGGTTTCTTCATTTAGAAACGAGCATATTGGTTTTATTTTTCAGTTCCATCAATTATTGCCTGAGTTTACAGCATTAGAAAACGTATGTATTCCCGCTTTTATTGGAAATAAGTCAAAACAAGAAACAACAAAAAAAGCAAAAGAAATTTTAGAATTTCTTGGTTTATCACATCGCCTACATCACAAACCAAATGAACTTTCTGGAGGAGAACAACAACGGGTAGCCGTTGCTAGAGCCCTCATCAACAATCCATCGGTAATATTAGCAGATGAACCAAGTGGAAATTTAGACAGTGAGTCTGCAAAAAACTTACATGAAATGTTCTTTCAACTCCGAGATAAATTTGGTCAAACTTTTGTATTAGTTACACATAATGAAGAACTTGCAGAAATGGCGGATAGAAAATTAAGTATGAAAGATGGTAAAATTATTTAAAGTTGATGGAAATTAATGATTTAAAAGAATTTCTAGATGAAAAAGTACTTTTCTATGAAAACCCTAAATTCATAACATCAGATCCCATACAGATTCCGCATCTATTTTCACAAAAAGAAGACATTGAAATTGCAGCTTTTTTAACTTCGATTATTTCTTGGGGAAATCGAACAATGATCATTAGAAATGCATCCAAAATGATGGAGTTGCTAGACAATTCTCCACATGATTTCATCCTAAATCACGAAAAAAAAGACTTAAAAAATTTAGAAGGTTTTGTTCACAGAACCTTTAATAGCATTGATTTACAGCAATTCATTGGTTCTTTACAACATGTTTATAAAAACCATGGAGGTCTTGAAAAGGCATTAGAAATTAAAGATAATACCAGTACCTATCAAACAGCCATTCATCATTTCAAAAATATCTTTTTTGAAATAGCACACCCTCAGAGAACACAGAAGCACATTTCAGATCCGCTGAAAAACTCAGCAGCAAAAAGAATCAATATGTTTTTACGCTGGATGGTTCGAGATGCAAAACCCGGGGTAGATTTTGGACTTTGGAAATCACATACTCCAGCGAATTTATCATGCCCATTGGATGTACATTCTGGAAATGTTGCCAGAAAGCTAACGCTTCTTTTAAGAAAACAAAACGATTGGAAAGCAGTTTCAGAATTGGATAAAAATCTACGATTACTAGACAAAAAAGATCCCGTAAAGTATGATTTTGCATTGTTTGGTTTGGGTGTTTTTGAAAAGTTTTAAATAGTAGTTAACAAGGATTTATATATCCTTTTATTTACCTTAATTTAGAGGAATGAAATCGCAATATAAAACGATCAATGCAATTTAAAAACCCTGACATTTTATACTTCTTAGTACTCCTAATCATTCCGATTTTGGTGCACCTTTTTCATTTACAAAAATTCACAAAAGTCTCTTTCACAAACGTTGCTTTTTTACAGAAAATAATTCAGCAAAATCGCAAGAGTTCACGCCTAAAAAAGTGGCTGTTATTGTGTGTCAGAATGCTGTTATTTTCAGCGATACTTTTTGCATTTTCACAACCTTATTTCAGTAAAAATGAAGCGGATAAAAAACAAGAACATTTCATCTATTTAGATACTTCATTGAGCTTAAATTCAAAAGGGGATAAGGGCGATTTACTCAAAGTAGCAGTTCAAGAAATTATAGAAAATACTTCTGATAAAAACAGTTACACTTTACAAACGAATTCAAATTATTATCCAAATATTTCAAAATCTGAGTTAAAAAATATTTTACAAAAGGTAAAAACCACCTCTGAAAAGATAGCAATAAGTACCATTTTACTCAAAATAAGAAAACTCCATAAGAATAAAAGCAACACTTTAGGTAAAAATATATTAATATCTGATTTTCAGAACAATTACGAAGTTGAATTTACAAATGTAACACCTCCAATTTCGATCGTAAAACTGGAAACAAGTACGCAAAACAATGTTTCAATAGATAGTGTTTATATTGCCAGTACTTCAATTGACAAAACAAACCTAAAAGTAGTCGTTAGAAATCAAGGTACTAAAAAAAACAACATCCCTATTACACTTTATAACGATCAAAAACTCATTAGTAAGCAAACATTTTCAATAGAAAAAAACGGAACCTACACGATCGATTTTAGCATTGACAAAGGAACGCAATTTCTAGGAAAAATACAAATTACGCTTAACGATACTTTTACATTTGACAACAGGTTTAATTTTGCTTTAAATTCAAATGAAAAAATCAATGTTTTATCAATTGGAAAAGAGACAGATTTTCTTTCAAAAATTTACACAAAAAAGGAATTTATTTATACACATTATACCCCAGAAGAAATAAATTTTAATGCAATTCAAAAGCAACAACTGATCCTTTTAAACGCGCTCGAAAATATCACTCCAACTGTTCAAAATAGCTTACTAGAATTTTCTAAAAAAGGAGGTAGTATTGTCCTCATTCCAAACAATAATTTAGACCTCGATTCTTATCGTTCTTTTTTTAAAAAACTCACTTTAGGAAACATTGACTCGAAAATAGAGAAATCTTTAAAAATTACCGATATCAATTTTGACCATCCCTTTTTTAAAAGTGTTTTTTACAAACAAGTTCAAAATTTTCAATATCCAAATTCTAAGAACCACTTCCCTACTTCATTTGTGAATAGCAGTAATCTTATCTCCTATGAAAACAAGGAAGGTTTTATTAAGAAAGTGCCCACCAAAAATGGAAACCTCTTTTGGATTGCAGCTGCTTTAGATTCAAAAAACAGTAATTTCATAAATTCTCCCTTGGTGGTTCCTGTTTTTTACAATTTCGCCCAATTGAGTTTGCAACCTTCAAGGATGTATTATTCCCTAGGAGTAGAAAACAAAATCGATGTAAAAACCACCTTGTACAACGATGAAATTTTATCGATTAAAAGTATTAAAAATACCTTTATTCCTCGACAACAACACACTCAAAACAAAGTAACAATAACTACTTTAGAACAACCAGAAGTAACTGATTTATATTACATTACAAATAAAAAAGACACTTTAAAAACGCTTGCATTTAACAATCCGAAAGATGAAAGTAGCATGACTTTTTTAAATACAAAAAGCCTCGCAAAAAACAATAAAAATATTTCGACTTCAAACTCAATAAAAGAACACTTTCAAGAAATTAACGAAAAAAGTGAAGTTCATTGGCTTTGGAAATGGTTTTTAACATTAGCAATTGTATCTTTGCTGTTAGAAATTTTGATTTTAAAATTCTTCAAATCATGAATACACTTCTAAAATCGGCAACGATTATCAATCCCTCAAGCGCTTACCATCAGCAACAAAAAGACATTTTAATTATTGATGGAAAAATCACTAAAATCGCTGATAAGATTACTCCCAACGATAAAGATACTGTTGTCGCTTTAAAAAACCTACATGTTTCTATGGGTTGGTTTGACACCAGTGTTTCTTTTGGTGAACCTGGATTTGAAGAACGAGAAACCATCAAAAATGGATTGAATGTTGCCGCTAAAAGCGGATTCACAGCTGTTGCTATAAACGCAAACACAAACCCTGTAATTGACAATAAATCTGCAGTAGAGTTCTTAATTAATAAATCTTCTGGATTTGCAACCAAGCTCTACCCTATTGGCGCTTTAACTCAAGAAAGCAAAGGGATTGACATGGCAGAATTGTACGACATGCAACAGTCTGGCGCCATTGCTTTTGCTGATTACAACACCCCTATTGAGAATGACAACTTATTAAAAGTGGCTTTACAGTATGCTCAAAATTTTGACGGACGCATCTTTAGCTTCCCTAAAAACAGTTCGATCGCAGGAGAAGGGATTGTCAACGAAGGAATCAATAGCACCCGATTGGGTTTGAAAGGAATTCCAGCATTGGCTGAGCACCTTCAAATTGCACGGGATTTATTTTTATTAGAATACACTGGAGGAAAATTACACATTCCAACAATTTCAACTAAAAAATCGGTCTCACTCATTCAAGAAGCCAAAAAGAAGGGATTGGACATTTCATGTAGCGTTGCAGCGCATCACTTAGTTTTAACGGACGATGAGTTACCGGGTTTTGACAGTAAGTACAAAGTAAACCCACCACTAAGAACTAATGAAGACATCAAAGCACTGAGAAAAGGAGTAACCTCTGGTGTTATTGACATTATTACCTCCGATCACAATCCGATAGACATTGAAAACAAAAAAGTTGAATTTAGCAATGCAAAAGACGGAACCATAGGCCTAGAAAGCTTATTTGGTGCTGTTAATTCCGCTTTAGATCCAACAGATTTTATCGAAACGATTACTTGCAAACCTCGAAAAATATTTAACATCACCATACCCAAAATAGAAGAAGGAAGTCAAGCAGACCTCACACTTTTCAACCCAGAAGGAAACCACGTTTTCTCTTTAGCGGATGTTTTATCTACTTCTAAAAACAGTATTTTTATTGATAAAAAACTCAAAGGAAAAGCCTACGGAATTTTTGCAAACAATCAATTAATCTTGAATCAATAAATATTTTGAATACGTTAGAATACCTTGTTAAGCAACCCAAAAAGAGCTCCAGAAATCCACCTTTATTAATTTTATTGCACGGTTACGGAAGTAATGAACAGGATTTATTTTCATTTGCTGAAGAATTGCCTGACGAATTACTGATTGTAAGTGCTAGAGCTCCTTATGAAATGAGACAAGGCGGACATGCTTGGTATGAGATTAACTTCGACAATAACAATGGGAAATATTCTGATTTAGAACAAGCAAGAACATCGCTTGGGAAAATTGATTTATTTATTGACGAAATCAAACAAAAATACAATACGAAGGCTGAGAAAACTTTTCTACTCGGTTTTAGTCAAGGTGCAATTTTAAGTTATGCTTTTAGCTTTTTACACCCCAACAAAGTCAATCATATTATTGCTTTAAGCGGATATATTAATGAAGAATTACTCCCATCCAATCTTACAGACCTACAAATAAAGACCTCTTACTATATTTCTCATGGAACAGTAGACCAAGTACTACCAGTAGATTGGGCAAGAAAGGCATCCCCTATTTTAGACAACTTAAAACTCGAAAACTCATACAATGAGTATCCTGTTGGACATGGAGTGGCTCCGCAAAATTTCTATAGTTTTAAAACTTGGATTGAAGGGCGTTTGTAAGTTTTTTTCTAATTCATAAGAAATGGAGATGCAAAAAACTTCCGAAAGGTTTCTTTTTGGAATTTTAAAAATCTATTTCTACAAAAACGATGGGATCTTTTAAACTACCTTTGCAAAAAAATACCCAAATGCAGTTTACAGAATTACACCTTAATGCTTCTCTATTAAAAGCAATTGCCGAAGAACGTTTCCAAACACCTACACGAGTGCAAGAAAAAGCGATACCGCCAATTTTAGCAAAGAAAAATGTAATTGTATCTGCACAAACAGGTACTGGAAAAACAGCTGCTTTTGCCTTGCCAATTCTTCAATTATTATTGGACAGACCAACTCCTGAGAAAAAAACAAAAAGAATAAAATCGTTAATTGTAACACCAACACGTGAATTGTGTTTGCAAATTGAAGCCAACTTTAAAAGCTATGCAAAACACACCGACTTAACAACAACGGCTGTCTATGGGGGTGTTTCATTAACCCCTCAAAAAGAGATTTTAAAGGAAGGAGTTGATATTTTAATTGCAACCCCTGGCCGATTGATTGACTTGCATAAACAAGGCGCCATCGATTTACGTGCCATCGAGATTTTTGTTTTAGATGAAGCTGATTTAATGTTAGACATGGGCTTTATCAATGATGTAACCACCATAGAAAGTTTATGTCCTCGAAAGAAACAAAGCCTATTGTTTTCTGCCACCATACCTGATAAAATAGTTGCATTGTCTGAGACAATGATAAAGAACCCGATAACAATAAAAATCAACCCCGCAGAAACAACTGCCAAAACAATTGGGCAATTACTCTACTATTCCCCTAAAAAAAATAAAACAGACTTATGTTTGCATTTATTAAGAAACACGATTAATGGAAAAATTATTATTTTCAGAAGAACTCGTATTGGTGTTGATAAATTAGAGGAAACACTGTCTAAAAACGGGTATAAAGTGACCAGTATTCATGGCGAAAAAACACAAATTATTCGAAACAAAGCCATTGAAGATTTTAAAAATAAAAAAGCAACCATTTTAATTGCAACTGATGTTGCTGCTCGTGGAATTGACATTAACAATGTAGATGCGATTATCAACTTTGACATTCCCAACATTCCTGAAACCTATATTCACAGAATTGGAAGAACCGGAAGAGCTGGGAAATCTGGGATTGCGTTTTCGTTCTGTAGTCCAGATGAAGATACGTACATCAAAACCATTGAAGAATTACTGCAAAGACCGATTAAAGTCATTACAGACCATCCTTATCCTCGAGTACAACCTAAGAAACAAAAGAAACAGCCAAACACGATTAGCAAGCACAAAAAAGGTCGAAAATCGGAAGCTTCAAAAAAGAAGAAGAAACGTTGGTATTAGCAGCATACAAAATGAATAATTGCGCTTATTGCATCATAGGAACTAATGTATCGTAATTGATATTCTTTACTCTTTTTTAATATTAAAAAATCCTAAGAAGAAAAACAAGATAATTAAGGAAATCACATGCACAATATTTAATGAAACATTATTTAAAATATCATAGGTGATTTTTAAAATAGTCGCAAAAGTGATTAGTAAAGTAATTTTACTTTGTTTATTTATCGATTTAGACACAAAAAGTAAAGCGAAGAATAATACGAGAATACAGCCAATAAAATTCAACCATAAGTAACTTATTATAGGCTCCAACCCTTCCGATTTTACAGCATAAATTCCAAAATAGAAAATCAAACAAACAAGTACTTGAGTGATAATCGCAGCTTTAAAAACAGCATTTCCATTTACTTTTTTAAAGAAAAAGGCGAGCAAAAAGATTCCCAGCACATTTCCATAGAAAATAGAACCGATAATATTGACCAATTCGATTAAGTTTTCAAACAAATTTGCCACACAAGCAATGGATATCGCTACGAGTCCCCAAATTAAGGTGAACCATTTTGAGGCCTTTACAAAATGCGCTTCGTTCTTTTCTTCTTGAACATTTCTACGATACAAATCCATGGTAGTTGTACTTGCCAATGCATTCAATTCAGAGGCTGTCGAAGACATTGCTGCCGATAAGATAACGGCCAACAACAAGCCGATTAAACCCCGAGGAAGGTTGTTAAGAATAAAATGTATGAATACATAATCTTTGTCATTCGATTCTATTTTTTCCAACGTATTCGTTTTGTCAATTGTATCAATAATTACTTTAGACCTTTTTTTTAGCGCTAAATCTTGGGTATTTAAATCTTGAATTTGTTCTTTTTCGTCTGCTTGAAATCCATCAGAAAAAATTGCTTTCTTCTTGCTTTCTATCGCAATATGTGCTTCCGTTAACGCTCGATATTCTGTTGTGTACTTTGATTTTGAAACGGCTTCATTTGCACCCGGATTGAAATTTAACGGAGAGGGATTGAACTGATAAAAAACAAAAACCATCACCCCAATCAGCAAAATGAAAAATTGCATCGGCACCTTTAATAGTCCATTGAAAATCAATCCCATTTGACTTTCTCGAATCGATTTTCCTGACAAATATCGTTGTACCTGACTTTGATCTGTTCCAAAATAGGACAACATTAAAAAGGTTCCACCTAAAATTCCAGTCCAAATGGTATATCGATTGCTTAAATCATAGGAGAAATCAATGACCTTCATTTTATTACTCGCGCCTGCAATTTCAAGGGCTTTGGTAAATGTAATATCAACTGGTAACTGACTCAAAATCATATAAAAAGCAATGACCATTCCAATAAATATAATCACCATTTGTTGCTTTTGCGTAACATTTACGGCCTTCGTTCCTCCAGAGACAGTATAGATAATGACTAAAAAGCCGATAAGAATGTTGAGTGTTAATAAATCCCAACCTAAGACTGCTGATAATATAATTGCGGGAGCATAAATGGTAATTCCGGCAGCCAATCCTCGTTGGATTAAGAATAATATTGCAGCCAAACTCCTGGTTTTTAAATCGAATCGGCCTTCTAAGAATTCATAGGCTGTATAGACTTTCAGTTTGTGATAAATGGGTATAAAAACGACACAAATAATCACCATTGCAATGGGCAAACCAAAATAAAATTGAACAAATCCCATACCACTGTGAAATGCTTGTCCTGGTGTTGATAAAAAAGTAATGGCACTGGCTTGTGTTGCCATAACAGACAACCCAATAGTCCACCATTTACTATCACTACCTCCTTTGATATAATCGGTAACATTCTTGTTTTTTCGGGTAACATAGGTCCCATAAATAACTATAAAAGAAAGCGTAATCGATAATACAATCCAATCTACGAGGTGTAATTTACTTGCAATTTCCATAGTCTAAACGGTAAAATAATTAGCAATTAGTATGAAAATTAAGATGTACACCACATTTGCTACTAAAACCCATGTGTAAGCTTTTTTCCAAGTATATTTATTTTTTTTCATGCTGCATGCTTTTTTGAAACGATTTCATCCTTACCCTGTTCATTCGGCAATTCAAATTTTACTCCTTAATTTCTTTTTTAATAATGATCTTATTCTTCCCTACTGACAACATATTTGCAAACAACTTGTAAGCACCAGAAACACCTGCAGGAAGCTCTCTAAAAAAACTTAATCCTGTATATATGTAATTTCCTTTTCCATATTTTGCAATCAGTAAACTTCCATTTTTAGGGGCTTCATTTTTATCATTCATAGATAAAATAGGGGTATATTCTTTGCTCCAAGACCCTGGGAAATACAATCCTCTTTCTTGAACCCAACCTTCAAAATCTTTATTGGTAATCTTATTTGGGAAGTTTAACAACGAATGACTCTTGTCTAAAATTCGAACTTCAGCAAACTCATCAGTCACACGATCTCTAGATAAGTTTAGTGAAAATGGTGCACCAACGTCTACATTCCTACTGGTGTTGTATTGCACAATCATATTGCCACCGTTTTCAACATATTCCAAGAGATACTTTTGTTTAAACTTCAACGCTTTCACCACATTGTAAGCTCTAATCCCCAGAACAACTGCATCGTATTTTTTTAAGTTTTCTGTAGAAATATCTTCAGGGTTCACGGTCACAACGGTATACCCTATTTGCCGTAAATTTTCTGGAACAGTATCTCCTGCCCCTTTAATATAAGCAATATAACTTCCTGCTTTTTGAATATTTAACCGAACCACTTTTGCTTCCGATTTCATTAAAACAGATTGCTTTGGAATGTGATTGTAATCAATCGCTATCAATTCGTTTCTAAATTCTTCTGCTTCAGAAACCGCCACCACTTTTAAAGCGCCTTCAGACTCATTTTTAGGTGGAGTTACATAAAACACGACAGTTTGTTTGTCCTTTTTTTGAGCAATTGAAAATTCGATTTCTTGAGGAGCAACCGTCCAATTATTTGGCACTTCCAAGAAAACCTTTCCTGATGTATTTGCAGCACCTGCAAGAATTTCTACCGAAACTTCTTGCGGAGCATTGTCAGAAAAAAGAATGACTTTGTCTTCCAATTTTGTGGTCACTTTTGGTAAAATTTCAAAAGGAGCATAAATTTCTCCGAGGGCCCTTTCTGCATATCGTCTGACAACGTTTTTTACAATAGAAATTTCTGCATTGTCAATTAAAAGATTGAACTGCACTTGAAGGGGTCGAGGGGTTTCTGGCAATCCAATTAATTGCTGATCATCAACAGAATACATGCCCAAAGAAGCTTCTTTCCTTAACCAATAAGGCGCCGAATAGGTGGTGTTTTCTGTGGAAATAACTTCTTTAAAATTTAATTTTTCATTGAAAGCTAAATTTTGATCTTTTTCGATCACTTTACCAGAAGGGATTATTTTTAAGGAAACAAGATCAATTGTAAATTCACTTCTGTTTAGGGCTTCAAATTGCACCTGAATTTCAGCATTGGGTACCGCAGATGAACTCGCTGCGGAAGCCTCTAGATACAATCCTGCAGAAGCCTCTATGATCTCTAAAATTTCTTTCTCTTTAATTTTTGCCCAATGTTTATTTTCTAACTGCTGTATTTTACGGTACGATTGCAGGAGTGCAGGTAAGTGTTTGGATGGGTTTTCAAAATCGAAATTCGCTTCTACTTTGTATAAAATTTCTCCAATCTCTCCCCCGTTTTTCAAACGGTTCCAAGTAGTATTTATGCCTGAGAATAAATCTTTTTGATCTTTTAATGGAGTTCCTTTTAAAAACTCAACATACTCCTTTTGACCACCTCTGGTAGACAATCTTCCAAATCCTTGACACAAATGCTGACTGCTTGCCATAGAAGCCAATTCATTGTTAGAAAGACCTTTTAAAGGATAATAAACGCCAACATCAAAAGAAGTTAATTTTCCTTCTGTGGCTTTTTTAAAATCGGCTTGATTTCTATAAAACCAAGAGGACGTATTAAAAAACAACCTTTGGGGCTGCCAAACAGTGGTCGCCTTTAATTGGTCTGCATACTTTGATGCATCGGCAGCGAGATCAAAGGCCTCAAAACTCAACATGGCAGAACTGGTATGATGTCCGTGAGTAGTCCCTGGTGTTCTGTGATCAAATCGATTGATAATAATATCGGGCTTATAGGTTCTAATTGCCCAAACAACATCACTCAACACTTTTTCTTTGTTCCAAATCTTCAACGTTTCGTCGGGATGTTTGGAATACCCAAAATCATTAGCTCTTGTAAAAAATTGTGATCCACCATCAATATTTCTTGCTGCCAATAACTCTTGAGTTCTAATCACACCTAATAATTCTCTAATTTCGGGTCCAATTAAATTCTGACCTCCATCACCTCTTGTTAAGGACAAATATCCTGTTCTAGCTTTTATAGCATTCGATAAATAGGCAATTAATCGTGTATTTTCATCGTCTGGATGCGCGGCAATGTACAAAGCCGACCCGATAAAGTTTAATTTTTGAATTTTTTCATATATCTGGTTTGAACTTAACTTTTGAGGTTTTTGAGCAATTACAGAAATTGAAATCATTAAAAAAGCAATCCTAAAAAATATTTTTTTTTTCATAATATAAAATTATTCAATCCTTCGCATCTATTGCGCTGCAGTGATCAAGTAGGTTTCTGAACAACAACGAGCAATCAATTTTCAGCAGTTTAAAAGACAAGGAATCAACTGAATCTGTCCAAATAATTGCCATCTTAAGCACAAAACTATAAAAACAAATGTACCTTTTTATCAAGTAAATTCCAGTAATTAACAAAATTATAACATTTGAGGAAACCCTTAAAAGGAATGCTTATATCCTGTTAATAAATTAATTTTTAAAATCACATAATAAGATTATATTTGTAAACTAATTAAGAAAAAATAAACAATGAAATTTATTGTATCCAGTTCGCAACTACTAAAACAATTACAAGTTTTAGGTGGCGTTATAAATAGTAATAACACCTTACCAATCTTAGATAATTTCTTATTTGAAATTTCTGAAAATCAATTAAAAGTTTCTGCATCCGATTTAGAAACCACCATGAGTTCGGTTGTTGATGTTGAAAGTGATAGTAACGGTGCAATTGCAATTTCTGCACGTTTATTATTAGACACTTTAAAAACGTTTCCAGATCAACCATTAACATTCAAAACTGAAGGTAGCAATACCATTGAAATTAGTTCTGATCAAGGGAAATATGACATGGCTTATTTTAATGGTGATGAGTTTCCAAAAGCGGTTTCTCTTCCATCCCCAAGTAGTTCAGTCATTCCATCTAATATCTTAGCAACGGCTATTTCAAAAACAATTTTCGCTGCTGGAAATGATGATTTACGCCCAGTAATGAGTGGTGTTTTCTTTCAATTTAGTACGCAAGGTTTGACTTTTGTTGCAACAGATGCTCATAAATTAGTAAAATATACAAGAACGGATGTCGCTGCAAATCAAACGGCAGAATTCATCATGCCGAAAAAACCTTTAAACTTATTAAAAAGTGTTTTAGGAGGTGCTGATAATGAAGTAACTATTGAATACAACGATGCAAATGCGAAGTTTACTTTTGACAATGTTGTTTTAATTTGTCGTTTAATTGATGGGAAATATCCAAATTACGAAGCAGTAATTCCAAAAGAGAATCCAAATAAATTAACTGTAGACAGAGCTTCTTTTTTAAACTCTGTAAGACGTGTTTCTATTTTCTCTAGCAAAACAACACATCAAATTCGTTTAAAAATGGCGGGGACTGAATTGAATATTTCTGCGGAAGATTTAGACTTTTCCAACAAAGCGGATGAACGTTTAAATTGTGATTACCAAGGGGATGATATGCAAATTGGATTTAACTCTCGTTTTTTAAGCGAAATGCTAAACAACTTAAGTTCTAACGAGATTTTGATTGAAATGTCGTTACCTAACAGAGCAGGGATTTTAACACCAATAGATGGAACAGACGAAGGTGAGAAGGTAACTATGTTAGTGATGCCAGTGATGTTGAACAGCTAATTATCATAACATAAAAAATAGTACAATATAAAAACCACAGCTAGAAAGTTGTGGTTTTTTTGTATACATTTACTTTCATGAATTTCTTAGCACACTTATATCTATCTCAAAATAATCCCAACATTCTAATTGGTAATTTTATTGCTGATCATATTAAAGGGAATAATTTTAGTCATTTTTCTGAGGAAATTCAACAAGGTATTTTACTACATAGAGAAATAGACACGTATACGGACGCTCATGAAGTGGTTCGAAAAAGTAAAAGACGCTTGCATGAAAGATACAGACATTACGATGGTGTGATTATTGATATTTTTTTTGATCATTATTTAGCTAAAAACTGGTCAACATACTCAGCAATACCTTTTGAAAATTATACCAAAGCCATCAATACTTTTTTTGCTAAAAAGGCCCCTGAACTTCCAGAAAAATCGCAACAATTCATTCACTATATGATTGAATATAACATCCTATTTAATTATCAATATACCGATGGAATTGAAAAGGTATTGAATGGAATGAATCGCAGAACAAAAGGGAAGTCTCAAATGCATTTAGCGATCGGAGATTTAAAAGAATTAGATGCTCAATTTGATACTGATTTTAAGTTATTTTTTCAGGACTTAAGAATCTTTACACAGCAAAAACTAGAGGCATTGCAAAGCCTTCCAAAGGAGCTAGAAATTCAAAATAAATAAATTGACCTTATAAAAACAGTTTGCTCCTTTACTGGAGATCATAAATAGAAAAAAAATGAAAAAAAACCTACCCCTAATTATCATTTCTTTAGTCATTCTAAGTTGTAAACCTTCAGAAAACACAAAGGTTAAAAATAGAGGAGTCACCTCAGAAAAAGCCATGGTAGTTTCTGCAAGAGTAGAAGCTTCTAAAATTGGTACTGCCATTTTACAAAAAGGCGGAAATGCTTTTGACGCAATGGTTGCTACAGAATTGGCTTTGGCAGTTGCCTATCCCTATGCAGGGAATATTGGTGGTGGTGGATTTATGGTTTACCGAAATACGGCGGGAGAAACGGGTGCTTTAGATTATCGAGAAAAAGCACCATTGGCAGCATCTAAAGATATGTATTTGGATAAAAACAAGGAGGTCATTAAAGGGAAGAGTACGTTGGGTGCAATGGCAGTTGGCGTTCCTGGAACGGTGGCAGGTGTTTTTGAAGTTCACAGAAAATTTGGAACGCTTTCCATAGAAGAAATCCTAGCACCTGTGATCGCATTGGCAAAAAGAGGTGTGATTGTTACAAAAAAACAAGAAAAAAGAATTGCTAAATTTCAAGCTTCTTTTTTGAAAGCAAATAAGGATACAATACTATTCAACAAAGCCTGGAAAGAAAAGGATACCATAAAATATAGTGCTTTGGCCGCAACCCTTTCAAGAATTCAGAAAAATGGTCGGGATGAGTTTTACAAAGGAGAAACCGCAAGGCGCTTGGTAAAGTTCATGCAAGAGAATGGCGGAATCATTACTTTGGAAGATTTAGAAAAATACGAACCAAAATGGAGAGACCCCATCACTTTTACCTATGATGATTTAAAGATTATTTCAATGTCACCTCCTTCAAGTGGTGGGATTTGCCTGTCTCAGATTATGAATGCAATTGAACCTTTTAATTTGAGTGAATTTGGACACAACACAACAAAATCAATACAGGTAATCACAGAAGCAGAAAGACGTGCCTATGCAGATCGCAGTTTCTTTTTAGGCGATCCTGATTTTGTGAGCATTCCTCAAAAAGAACTCATTTCTAAAGCGTATTCTCAAAGGAGAATGAAAAATTTTTCTTTTGAAAAAGCAACATTATCTTCAGAAGTGGCTCATGGTAACATCGAAATTATTGAAAGTGATGAAACTACCCATTATGCTATTGTAGATCAATTTGGAAATGCTGTATCGGTAACCACAACGATTAATGGTGGTTATGGATCTAAACTATACAGTAATGAATTGGGGTTCTTTTTGAACAACGAAATGGATGATTTTAGCAGTAAACCAGGAGTGCCAAATATGTTTGGTCTTTTGGGCGCAAAAGCAAACGAAATTGCACCCGAAAAAAGAATGCTGAGTTCAATGACCCCGACCATTGTAGAAAAAAACGGGAAACTATTTATGGTAGTTGGAACACCCGGCGGGTCTACAATTATTACTTCGGTATTACAAACCATTTTGAATGTTCATGAATTTGACATGAACATGCAAGATGCCGTAAATGCGGCAAGGTTTCATCATCAATGGATGCCAGATGTAATTAAGATGGAACCAAACAGTTTTTCAAATACTGTAAAATCTGAATTGAAACAGTTGAACTATCAATTGGATGAAAGCAATACAACCGTTATTGGAAAAGTTGCCGCCGTTTTAGTGTTAGAAAACGGGCAGTTAGAAGGCGGTGCCGACAAACGTGGTGATGATGCAGCTGTTGGATTTTAATACTTTTCTCTAGAATAAAATTGAACTTTTAAAAATATATTTATGAAAATCCAACCTTTTCACATCGCTATTCCAGTTAAAAACTTAGAAAAATGTCGCAGCTTTTACCGAGATATTTTACAGTGTGAAGAAGGGCGGAGTTCAACATATTGGGTCGATTTTAATTTTTTCGGACATCAATTAGTCATTCATCAAAAAGACGATTTTACTCCGCAAAGAATTTCAAATGCGGTAGATGGTCATGATGTTCCCGTTCCACACTTTGGTGTGGTCTTAACTTGGGAAGTTTGGCAAGATTTAGCGGACAGACTAAAAAAGAATAATACCCGTTTTATTATTGAACCTACCATTCGGTTTGAAGGAAAAATAGGCGAACAAGCAACGCTTTTCTTTAACGATCCAGAAAACAATGCTTTGGAATTTAAGGCCTTTAAAGATCTCAATCAATTGTTTGCAAAATAATGGAATTACAAGAAACCCATATCGTTCCAAAATTAGAAAACCCAGTCCGTTTTCAAGAATATGCAGTGGGTATTTTTAAAACGATTCCGACAAAATCTGGCATTAAAAAAGCCATCAAAAAGAAACTCATTTTCATTAATGACTGTATTGCTACCACGGCACAATTTATGCTTGGAGGTGAAAAAATAACATTGTATCAATCCGAGATATCTTCTGATTTCAAAAGGTTAAAGTTTGATTTAGAGGTGATTTTTGAAGACGATTATTTAGCAATTATTAACAAACCTGCTGGTATTTTAGTCAGCGGAAATACCTTTAAAACGATTGACAACGCCTTGCAGCAAAATTTACAAAAAAGTACTCAATTAGATGCTGTAAGACCAAGACCTACACATCGATTGGACTACCCAACAACAGGACTACTACTTGTCGGAAAAACGAGTGCTAGCATTCATGCTTTGAATAAATTGTTTGAAAATAAAGAAATTCGAAAAACGTATTTCGCCATTACGATTGGGAAAATGGAAACCTCTGGGAGCATTAATATTCTGATCGATGAAAAAACAGCGACCACGGATTATACTGTATTAGAAAGTGTAAAATCAGATCGATTTGGGTTTTTAAATTGGCTAAAATTATCTCCAAAAACAGGAAGAAGGCATCAACTTAGAAAACACCTCGCTGCCCTTGGAAATCCAATTTTAGGCGACAAAAAATATGGAAAAGAGGAACTAATATTATATGGAAAAGGATTGTACTTACATGCTGGAATCTTAGAATTTACCCACCCCTTTACAAAGCAGCATCTGCGGATTGAAAAAGAACTTCCAAATAAATTCAAAAAAATAATTCCATCATGTTAGAAATTAGACCTACCTGCGAACATTGCAATACCAATTTGCCAAACACATCCACCGAGGCAATGATTTGCTCTTTTGAATGTACCTATTGTAAGACCTGTGCAAGTAATCTTTTTAATAATGTATGTCCAAGTTGTGCTGGTAATCTCGTGGAACGGCCAATACGCCCTATCGAAATGATTGCAAAATATCCTGCTTCAAAAAAAGTAGTTTTTAAACCAAAAGACCTCGAAAACACAAAAAAGAATTAAATTCGCTTAAAATAACATCCATTTAAATGAAAAGATTTTTCAAAATTATTGGAGTTTTGTTCCTATTGTTGATACTAACGGGAGTTGTTTTCTTTGTTTCTAAAAACGAAGAACTGCCAATAGGTAAAAAAGGAAAAGATGCAGATGCTTTGGCTACAAAAATGTTGCAAGCAATGAATTCTGACGCTTACAACAACACCGAAGTTTTAGAATGGAGTTTTAGAAATGAACATCACTACAAATGGTTTAAAAATCAGAATAGAGTGCGCGTTTCTTGGGGTAAAAATAGCGTAGATTTAAATACATTTTCACCTGCTGAAAGTAGCGTTTTTATTGACAATCAAAAGATTGACAACAAAGAGATGATCGCCACTGCGACAGCCTATTTTAATAACGATTCTTTTTGGCTAGTTGCTCCGTATAAAATTTTTGATGCTGGTACAGAAAGAAGCATTGTAAAACACCAAGGAAAAGATGCCCTATTAGTAACCTATACTTCTGGAGGAACAACTCCTGGAGATTCTTATTTATGGATTTTGGCAGACTCTGGACTGCCAATTTCATTTAAAATGTGGACACAAATAATTCCTATTGGTGGTATTGAAGCTTCTTGGAACTCTCTAAAAACCACAGCATCTGGAATTCTTTTACCCACATCACACACACTTTCATTATTTGGCATGAAACTACCTATGGGAAATGTAAAATCATACAATCCAAAAGCTAATGCTCTTGCCCATAAAATACTGAAAGCAATCAAGCATGACAAGTACAAAACAACCAATCATATCGCATGGAGTTTTGGCGGAAGACGTTCTTATGAATGGGACAAAGCGCAACATATTGTTAGCGTTTCGTGGGATAGTATTCGGGTAGTATTGCACCCAAATAATTTAGAAAAAAGCAGTATTTACTTCAACAATAAAATATCAGCAACAGAAAACAAACAACTCATTACAAAGGCAACCAACCTTTTTAATAATGATAGTTTTTGGTTGGTAGCACCTCACAAACTTTTTGAAAAAGGAATTATACGAAGTATTCAAAAAGAAGCAGGCAAAGAAGCTTTACTGGTAAAATACACCACAGGTGGAACAACTCCTGGTGACTCTTATTTATGGCTTTTAGATGAAAACTTCATTCCAAAGAGTTATAAAATGTTTGTACCTTCCATGAAAATGGAGGGAGTTCCTGCCACTTGGGATCAATGGATCACCACAGAAAGTGGCACACTTTTACCAACGAGTCATTCTTTTGGTGGGGGTAGAAAATTAAGTATGGGTGACGTAAAAGCAACAATCTAATGAATACAAAAATCATTTCAAACGGCATCTTAAGAGCGCTTGGCATATTAGTAGGAATTGCATTCTTTTTATTTTTTTTATATACAATTCAATCCGTCATTATTTACGTGATTATTGCTGGAATTTTATCTTTAATTACAAGGCCTATTATTTTGTTTTTAAGACGTCGATTAAAGTTCCCAAATACACTTTCGGTAGTCACAACAATGCTATTTATGTTAGCTATTATTTCTGGGTTAATTGGGATGTTTATTCCATTAATCACTGAACAAGGAGAAAGTTTATCACTCCTTCAAACAGATGGCTTACAGCAAAATATTCAAAGTGTTTTCAATCAAATTAACGCTTATTTTTCCTCTAAGGGGATAGATGTATTATCTGAATTAAAAAATATTGATTTGATTTCTCAATTTAAAGAAATTCCCAACTTTCTAAATGCAATTGTGGGAACAGTTGGCTCTTTTAGTGTGGGATTATTTTCGGTTTTATTTATCTCATTTTTCTTTATGAAAGATAGTAAAATGCTAAAAAATGGCACCCTCCTTCTTATTCCAAACAAAACAAAAGGAAGGTTTACTGATTCGCTAGAAACAATCAATAACTTACTCTCTCGATATTTTATCGGATTGATTTTTCAAATTTCAATTCTCTTTATTTTATACACCATCATTCTTTTAATTTTTGATATCAATAATGCGGTTGTCATTGCCTTCTTGTGTGCTTTGTTAAATTTAATTCCATATGTTGGACCTTTAATTGGTGCTGTAATTATGTTTATTTTATCGATGACAAGTAATATTGGTCAAGATTTTCAAACGGTCATTTTGCCAACAACTTCTTATGTAATGATTGGTTATTTGTTCGCACAACTCATTGATAATTTTGCGAGTCAACCAATTATTTTCTCAAAGACAACAAAATCCCATCCATTAGAAATTTTCTTAATCATTATTATTGGCGGCTTGTTATTTGGAATTACTGGAATGATTACTGCAGTCCCACTCTACACAGCATTGAAAGTGATTTTAAAAGAATTTCTTTCCGAAAACAAAATCGTAAAGACATTAACCAAAGACCTCTAATTTTCTTTGAATTTAGCCATTTTACATTCCGATGTTCAAAAATTTATTTCAGCAAATTTAAAAACTGAAATCACAAAACTGATCTTAAAAGGGAGTCCTTTCGAAAAAGTTTCTATTCAAGAATTAGCAAATCAAATTGTTGCTAAACAAAAATCAGAGAAAAAATTGCCTACTTGGTTTTCAACAGAAAGCATTTATTATCCCGCAAAAATAAGTATCGAACAAACATCTTCCGAAGTTACAGCTGCACATAAATTAACTTTAATTTCTGGCGATTCTGTGATCGACATTACTGGAGGTTTTGGTATTGATGCCCATGCCTTTTCTAAACAGTTTAAAAAAGTAGTGCATTGCGAGATCAATGATCAACTTTCTGAAATTGTTACACATAATATTAAGCAATTAAAAATTGATAATATTGAAACTTTTAAAGGTAATGGCTTAAAATTTTTAAAAGAAACTTCTCAAAAATTTGATTGTATTTTTATTGACCCATCGAGAAGACATGACGCAAAAGGAAAAGTTTTTTTATTGAAAGATTGTTTGCCATACGTTCCTCCAAAAATTGATTTTCTTTTTACCAAAGCAACACAAATACTCATAAAAACATCTCCAATATTAGACATTACAAACACTATTAATGAGTTAAAAAACGTTGTAAAAGTTCAGGTGATAGCCTTGAATAATGAGGTAAAAGAGCTACTTTTTTTATTGGAAAAGAACGCGCCGAAGTGCATTAAAATCGAAGCAATCAATTATCAAAAAAATTCACTTCAACAAATTGAATTTAACTATCAATCGGAGGCAAAATCAACCTACTCACCTCCCCTTACCTACATCTATGAGCCCAATGCAGCCATCTTAAAATCTGGAGGATTTCATGAAGTTAGTCATCAATTGGAAGTCTTTAAACTCCATCAACATTCGCATTTATATACTTCAGATCAATTGATAGATTTTCCTGGAAGGCAATTTATCATTACCCAATCGATGCCCTACGACAAAAAGAAAATAAAGAAATTCTTAGGTCAAGAAAAAGCAAATATTACGATTCGAAATTTCCCAAAAAGTGTTGCTCAAATTCGGAAAGAAACAAAAATAAAAGAGGGAGGAAATCTATTTTTATTCTTCACTACAAATTTAAAAGGCAAACAAATAGTGCTTTTTTGTAAGAAAGTTTAAATTGAAAAAACTTTCAATACCTTTTGTGTAATTACACAATGACATTTTTAGTAAGTTTGTAAGGAAACAAAATTATTGAAATGCAAACACTTAATTATCAAGGGATCAAAATACTTCCAAAAACACAACTCAAAACGGAGGATGCCTTGGTTATTGAAGCACCCCTACAAATAAACATTAATAACAAACCTTATACGGTGGTAATGAGAACGCCTGGCAACGATCTTGAACTCGTGCGAGGATTGCTGTTTGCTGAAGACATCTATAAGCAAGAAGCTGTTTTTCTATTTGAAATAATTGAGGTGAAAAAAGGCGGTGAAACCATTGTAAATATCTCAATACCTGAGGAAATGTTGGGAAAAGGATATTTGAATAAACGAACATTGTTATCGGTTTCTTCTTGTGGAATTTGTGGCAAACAAGAATTAAAAGACCTTGCGGTTTCTGGTGATACCATCGATCTTAAAAATGCAATGGCTGCTTCAAATATTCAAAAAATGTTTGCCTTAATGCAAGCACATCAAAAAACGTTTAAAAAATCTGGGGGCAGTCATGCTGCGGCGCTATTTAATGCCAATAATACCTTGTTAAGCATTCAAGAAGATATTGGAAGGCACAATGCTGTTGATAAAGTTATTGGTGAATTATTGCTCAAAAAGCAACTGAAAGAAGCTACTTTTATGCTAGTTAGTGGACGTGTTTCATATGAAATCGTATCCAAAGCATTTATTGCAAAAATACCGATCATTGTTGCAGTTTCGGCTTGTTCTTCCTTGGCTGTAGATTTCTCGAAAGAGTTTGGTATTTGTTTAATAGGTTTTACGAGAGATGAAAAAATGACGATTTATGCCAACCCGAATTATTTAAAATAAAACAACGGATGGAGAAAAAAATTCACGCACAACCACCTAAGACCCTAACGGGAATTCAATTGACTGAAATCCCCACTTCTGCGGTGGGTGTAAAAGCAATTACATCGGCAATGTCGCACATTAAAAAAGAGGTTGGACTTGTTAAAGGAATTGTTTTATTAAAGAATATAAATCAAAAAAATGGCTTTGATTGTCCTGGATGTGCATGGCCAGATCCAGATGCTAAACGTGCTTTTTTAGCAGAGTATTGCGAAAATGGTGCAAAAGCCGTTGCGGAAGAAGCAACAAAAAACAGGGTCTCTCCTCTTTTTTTTGCGACACATTCGGTTCAAGAACTTTCGTTATTGTCTGATTATGAAATTGGAAAAAGCGGAAGAATTACACACCCTATGTATTTACCAGAAGGCAAAGACCATTATGAGGAAATTTCTTGGGACGCCGCTTTCAGCATCATAGGCAAAGAGTTAAATCAATTAGCATCTCCAGATGAAGCTATTTTTTATACCTCGGGAAGAACGAGTAATGAGGCGGCTTTTTTATATCAGCTTTTTGTAAGAGAATTTGGTACCAACAACTTACCTGATTGTTCTAACATGTGTCATGAGTCTAGTGGAGTTGCGCTTTCTGAAACATTAGGAATTGGAAAAGGATCGGTTACATTGGATGATTTTAATCATGCAGATTTAGTGATTGTTATGGGGCAAAACCCAGGAACAAATCATCCAAGAATGCTAACTGCTTTGAGTGAAATGAAAAAAAAGGGTGGAAAAATAATTACAGTAAACCCACTTCCCGAAGTTGGTTTACTCAATTACAAAGACCCACAAAACCCTTTAAAATGGGTTGGAAAGGGACAGGATTTAACGGATTTATTTCTACAAGTAAAAATAAATGGTGATGTTGCATTATTGAAAATTATTTTAAAATTGATGAAGTCGAAAGAAAAAGAAAACCCTAACAGTGTTTTTAATCATCAATTCATCGAAGAAAAAACAGCAGGAATTGACGCCTTTTTAGAAGATTTAGACAGCTATAGTATTGAAGAATTATTACCCCAAACGGGCTTAACTCTCGCTTCCATAGAAAAAGCAACTGCACTCATCATTAATAATGAGAACATTATTGTTTGTTGGGCTATGGGCTTAACACAACACAAAAATTCTGTAGACAACATTCGGGAAATTGTGAATTTGTTATTACTAAAAGGCAGTATTGGAAAAAAAGGAGCAGGTACCTGTCCTGTTCGTGGACATTCTAATGTTCAGGGAGATCGGACAATGGGCATCTGGGAAAAACCAAAAGCGGTTTTTTTAGACCGTTTAGAAGATGAATTTTCTTTTAAAGCTCCACGAAAACATGGGTATGATGTTGTTTCAGCCATTGAGGCTATGAAGGAGAAAAAAGCTAAGGTATTTATTGGAATGGGGGGAAATTTTATTTCTGCAACTCCAGATACTCAATTTACTGCCAAAGCGATGCAGCAATGTAGCTTGTCTGTTCAAATATCAACAAAATTAAATCGGAGTCATTTAATTCATGGAAAAAGAGCCTTGATTCTTCCATGTTTAGGACGTTCTGAAAAAGACATTCAAAGTTCTGGGGAACAATTTATTTCGGTAGAAAATTCTATGGGAGTTGTCCATCAATCAAAAGGGCATTTAATTCCGCACTCAAACCAATTATTAAGTGAACCAGCCATCGTAGCTGGACTTGCAAAGGCAACACTTCAAAACACAACAACGGATTGGTCTGGAATGGCTGCTAATTATGATTTAATACGAGAGAAAATTGAAGCGACAATTCCAGGTTTTCAAAAATACAATCAACGCGTTCGAATTCCAGGAGGGTTTACCTTACCCAACAACGCACGAGAAAATGATTTTACACCGACAGCTTCAGGAAAAGCCAATTTCAGCAGTAATAAACCCTCGAAAATAACATTAAAAAATCATCAATTTTTAATGATGACCATTCGCACTCATGATCAATACAACACAACTATATATGGCTTAAATGATCGATATCGAGGGGTTTTAAATGAGCGTAGAATTATCTTTATGAATCATGAAGATATGAAACAGCATGGGCTTCAAAAATTAGATAAGGTAAACCTAACCAGTCATTTTAATGGTGAGCAAAGACATGCTCTTGGCTTTATGGTAGTTCCTTACAACATTCCAAGACAATGTACTGCCACCTATTTTCCAGAAACAAATGTATTGGTTCCTATTAAAAGTAAAGCTGACATTAGCAATACTCCAACTTCTAAGACAGTTATCATTTCAATACAAAAAGAAACTGTCAACTTATAAATTAATTTTTCAAAAAAACAAAGAAGATGAAAAGCACCTAGATCTTCAATTTTCAATTCATTAAAAACGGAAAAAAAGTTTAAAAATCTGTGTTCGCAAACTAACAAACTCTAGTAATATATTTATTTATAAGTAGTTACAAAAAAAAAGCGACATCTAAATTAAAAGATGCCGCTTTAAATGTTTTCACAACGGAATAATCCTTATTGTGAATTGATTTCAAATTGTGAAACAAACTTACAAAAAAAATATTAACAGATGTTTTTGTTAATGAAAAAAAGATTATTTTTAAAAAAAATTTCAGGCTTATTACCCCCTTTTGAAGCTGATTATATTTCAATCATAAAAAATTGTCTTCTAACTCCTCTATCTATAGTTCTACTAGCATTTTTTGAAGTTTCTCTTCCTTCTCCTTCACCAAGGTTTACTACCCCTTCAGAGAAAATTCTACTCCCCATTCCTAAAATAGCATTATTTTCTATTATTGCCCAACCAATGCTATTCGTTCCTAAATCAATTCCAAGTATTTTTGTCATTTTATTTTTTTTATTAGCATATGTTTACTATATTTGAAACAGATTAAAATTTCTAATCTTTAATCTTATCACAATAAGGCTATATGCCGTAGATGAAAATCTTTAGTCCTGCTTCGGTAGGACTTTTTTTTATAAATATATGTTAATACTAAGAACTATAATGAAAATGAAGGTACCAATAAACAAGTGGGGCTCTTGAAGGATAAGTGGTCATCATAATGGTATAAGTGGATTGGATGATGATCAAAAAACAAAAAAACCTTACTATTTCTAGTAAGGTTTTTTTTAAAATTACACTGTAAAAAGTTTACCAAGCAGCATCGAATTGGCGAATTGTAGACACCTTTCCGTCTTTGTCAATTATAAATTTTTCTAACAAACGTACATTTTCTATGGTGCCATCTTTTAGAAATCGCTTTTCTTTAGAAACCACTTGCACGATACTTTGATCCCATCCTGCTACTTCGTAAGGTAAAAAATAAATTGGTGTCGCTTGAATGGAGTCGAAATTCGAAAACATTTGAGTAAGCAATGTGCGGTTCATATACATTGGTGTTTCTAGATTGTGTAAAAATACTCTTACAGAATCTTGAGAAAGGTTAAAGATGGTTTCAACATTCATTTTTTCATATCCTTCTATAAATGCTTTTACAGTGGCTACGTTTTTATCGTCTCCGATGGAATACTTAGCGCCCGAAGAAACCCATTCGCCCGCTTGCTTGTTTACTGTTACTTCTGTTGTGGGTTGGTTGCAAGAATACAACACAACGGCCATGGCAAATATGCCTACTATTTTTTTCATCTGATACTTATGTTTTGGTTCGTTTACCAAATATAATAAAATTAATTGCAAAACACAATTAATAAAGATATATCCCAACAAAAAAGCCTCACATTTCTGTGAAGCTTTATGTGAGCCCTGAAGGAATAATCAACACTATATATTTTCTATCCTAAAGAAACAAGTGGAATAAACAAAAAAGAAATAACAGCTTTTTCATACCTACAATTTACAATAATTTTAAAAGAAGAAGATATGCCTATGGTTTAGTTACATTCAGAATTTAATCTGAATAAACTATATTCAGGCGTTTCAAAATATGCTTCACCTCCATCACATTCAAAAGCAACAGGAGATACTAATTCATTGCCAAAATGTAAATCAACAGTCAGAACATTATTTTCAAATGTGTAAGGATTGGTTGTTGGTATATGATTTCCATCATTAGCTTCATATGAGTTATACAAAGCATTACAATCGCCTTCAACACAATAATAAGTGTATCGTAACCCATCTTTATAAAGATACATTGTATTTCCCTCTGGTATCATTCCTTCGATAAGCCATTTACCTTCAATTGAATAATCTGGTACTGGCAAACTTTCTGAATCATTTTCACAACTCATAATGAGAAAAGCAAAGAATAATGGTAATAATAATTTTTTCATAATTTAGTTTTATTTAACAAATATATTAAAATTAAATAACCCTACTTAAGAGGTCTAGAAATAGCTGAATTGAAAGAAGAAGATATGCCTATGGTTTAAAAAAATGGGGTTTAGTAAATTTAATTTAAGCAATGATTTCCTAGTCTTATCTGTTATAATAACTATAATTTTAATCATATTATTTAAATAAAAAAAGGCTATCAAATTAATGATAGCCTTACTTCTAATTGGGAGTTATTTAATTAACTTATAATTTGATTAAGTTTTTTTAATCTAACTAACTTGAATAAAGTACAGTAACAGCCCCTTCACTACTAGTTGTAGTTAAGGTGGTGCCATCGTCGGATAGTATATAATTCAATACATCGATTTCCCCTTCTCCCCAATTTAAAGTTATGGTATTGGACGTTGCTCCCCAGGTAAATTCGAAAGATTCAAGGTCATAATCATATGTCCCTGTGCCATCTGAATTAAGAGTAAGGTATACATATACCGTACCAGAACCTGCATCTTCTAAATAACCCGACCAAGTATCTACAAGTTCAGTTCTTACGGTATCAGGCCTATCATCATCATCCTTTGATGAGCAAGATAAAAAAGTTACTATACTTAATGCTAATACTAGTACTGATTTGATTGTTGTTTTCATATTTATTTAAAATTGGTTTATGCTTCAAATATAATAAATAAATAGCTCAGTAACCTTTCGAGACTGGCTAGAGAGTTAGAGCATAAAAAAAGCCCTTACATTTCTGTAAAGGCTTTATAACTGGCTCCCCCTATTATTCAAAGTTGCAGCACAACTTCTTCTTTAGGCGATCTATTCGCCTTGTAAGAAACCCTATTCTCCTTCAACAATAACACTTAATTAACGAGTGTAAATTTCCTTTAATTGTGAAGGAAGTGGATTGATGATTCCTTGGTTTCTTAATTGTTGCAACGTTTAGCATATAAATCGTAAAATTTTTCATTGTAA
>Ga0209533_1000467_pt1 | contig 38927 bp, 41 predicted proteins | sample COG_04_FD_184748 | JGI IMG/M metagenome (GOLD analysis project Ga0209533, IMG submission 184748) | Pelagic Microbial community sample from North Sea - COGITO 998_met_04 (SPAdes) (version 2) | ecosystem: Environmental > Aquatic > Marine > Neritic zone/Coastal water | place: Helgoland, sampling...
GATGGAACGGATTGAAGCATGGTCAGTGAATATCAAGGATGAATTTTGCTACAATCATGTGGTGAAATCTGGAAAAAATAAGGACAAGGTGTTTCGCATTGCCAGGCGTTTTCCTGGAGTACCAGGAGCACCAGTACCAGCGACGTACACCCCATACAATACTGAAGAGCTCGAAATGTTAGCATTCTAAAACATACACACACACATACACACACATACACACACCCATATAACAGAATGCAGTCAAAATCTACCTTTTTACCAAAAATGCCTACTCAACAGGTCCTTGCTGCCTGTCGTATGTACGATCGCATGTACGATCGCATGTACGATCTGAAAAGTGAACTAGAAGCATTAAAAAAAAAGAGATGCATGTCGTTGGCACATATTCAGTCAATAAATGCAGAGATCAAACGCTGCCATCATGAGTGTGACAGTCAAGCAGCAGCTGTAGCAGTAGCACGCAAAACCGCCGTCGCCGCGGACTTTGCCGCATACACAGCCGCAGCAGCCGCAGCCAAAGACGCAGCAGCCGCAGCAGCCAAAGCCAAAGACGCAGCAGCCAAAGACGCAGCAGCCGCAGCAGCCAAAGACGCAGCAGCCGCAGCAAAGGCGTCAAATGCTTTCAGTGCGTATCCATTCAAAAGACGCAGTACAGCTAAACAAGAATCAGTTCTTATTATCAAACAAGGGAAAACAATGTCTGACACAGAACAGGAAGACATGGAGCAGTGGTACAAGGAAAATATTGAAGCGGTCCCTTACGACAAGACTGGAAGGTACAAGAAAAGAAACAGACTTCAGTACAACAAGGATTGCTACAACGGGCATGAGAAGTCATACATCAAATGGTGTGAAAGAAACAAGAAGAAACCATGTTCACAGAAATGCCAGCTTGGCAACTTTATGGAAGGCAGACATGATGCGAGCAAAATCCAGCGGGTCATATGGTTCCATGGTGTGAGGTTCAAGGACGATGAGGTGTATCCTCCTGTTTTCACTGGAACGGTGGACGTCACGGCAGGCACACCAAAGTTTCGTGTTGACCGCACTGCGTGGTACGGACATTTTGGAACGGGAGATGCTGACTCTTTCCTAGTAGTATCAGCAGACATGTTCAAGTTTGATGTTGAGAATATGGTACAAAGTACAACGCGTGCAGTCATCGTTATATCTGGGGATGATTATATGAAAATTGGCACACCACCAGCAAGCGCAATGCAACTGGAGAAAAAAAGACTAGCCCGGGCAGCACTGTACAAGAAGAACAAAGTGAAGAAAGCAAGATACAACTAATAACATACACATACACACACATACACACACATACACACACATAAAACACGATGCAGTCAAGTTCTACCTTTTTGCCAAAAATGCTTTCAGTGATGACCGATCTTCCTCCGCTGAATGGACCTCCTGCACCACGTGCTCAGCGCCCACGCCCAATGTTGACAGTGATGACCGATCTTCCTCCGCTGAATGGACCTCCTGCACCACGTGCTCAGCGCCCACGCTCAATGTTGACAGTGATGACCGATCTTTCTCCGCTGAATGGACCTCCTGCGCCACGTGCTCAGCGCCCACGCTCAATGTTGACAGTGATGACCGATCTTTCTCCGCTGAATGGACCTCCTGCGCCACGTGCTCAGCGCCCGATGTTGGCAGTGACAACCGATCATCCCTATGTACCAGAAGTAGTATGGATACCCCGCCATGCATTATTGCAGTATCCTGATCGTAAACAATGTATAGCAAAATCTAACTAAATCTTTATTATCTCTACCATGTCTACCATGTCTACCATGTGACCACTTTATTGTGCCCGATCATGAGGGAGAGGTGTTTACGCGTGCACAAAGATAAACAGTGATAAACAGTTATAAACAGATAAACATAATCAGATAAACAGTTGTATTATATGTCTACCATGTCTACCATGACCACAACCATCACTTCTACTTCTTTGCCAAGAAAAAGGGCAGCAGCCTCAGTCAAATGTGGACCAAAAAAGAAGGTACGCACTGGTGCATCTAGACCTGTTCCTGATCCTGTTTTTGTGAATGAGAGTGAGGTGGTCAAATTTTACTCCAAGAGTGCTCAAACAGGACTTGTGCTTGCAGATGAGAAAAACTGGCGCCAATATTTGTCTAATTTCACGTTATCGTCTGTGAAGTATGATGACATCATGTTTCCATCTGTGGAACATGCATTTGCTCACTGTAAATATGACGCAGCTGATGAGCTAGCTGATGCTTCGCGTCCGGATTTTAGTTGCAACGCCTCCCGCAATGCGCGCAAAGTCGGTCAACTTAGCAAAGTCGGTCAACTTGTCGGTGGTGACTTAAAACGTGCCCATGGTCGCAAGGGCATGAAAAAAAATGGTTTCAAATTGGACGTGAAGCATTGGAATGAGGTGCGTGTCTCCCGTCTCCAGGAAATATTGAACAGTCGTTTTGAATCAGATGCAAGATTTCGAAGAATTTTAAGGGCAGCGTTCAGGGGTAATTACTACTTGCTGCATGTGGAGAGAAGTGGACCCAAATCATTTTGGGGTGGTTCTGATAAGAGTGGAGCTGTGCTTGGACAGAATCAATTGGGAAAAATGCTTATGGCGTTCAACCACTAATAACAACACAATAACAACACAATAACAACACAAGAACAACACAATAACAACACAATAACAAACCTATCACTATGCGTTCTGCTACTTCTAGTTCTACTTCTTTGCCAGAATCTCGTAAAAGATCTGTATGCAGTGCATTTGCACCAAGTCGTACAAGTCGAAGTCGGAAGACAAGTGCTCCCACATTGGATACTGTCCTTTTCAAGGAGACTGGTATTATTCGTAGCATTCTTTCCTTTACCTCAGTGACGCAGACGTTGCGTCTCCTCGCCACGTCTCAAAATTTCCATATGGTCGACCACGCGGACGTCTTTCGCAATTACAAACTACCGGCAGTCTGCCATATGAACAGAGCCTGTGACGGGTTCAAACTGTTCCGTGCAATGGTACGAACGCCAAACTCTCAATGGTTGGAGTGGCTCGACACTTCAGGAGTGAAAGAACTGAGAATGCCAGGAACTATCACTGACAAAGAAATGTTAAGCATGTTTGACGACAAAAGATTTTCTAACCTTCAAACGCTCAACCTTAAAAACTGCACCTACATCACTGGCGCCAGTTTAGCACGCGTGAGCACAAACCTTCAATCACTGAACATGTCATGGTGCAGAAACATTGGTTTGTCAAAAGTAAAGTTTCCGAATCTCATTTCGCTGAAGCTCAATATTTACTCTTCTAACTACTTTAAGACAGACCTTGGCACAGTGTGGTCAACGTTGAAATTACTTGATCTTTCTGGTTGCAATGGCATTCATGACGACGCAATGTCTAAAATAGCCAAACAGTGTTCCAATCTCGAATCGCTCAACCTCGGAGGCTGTAGGTGGATTGGTGATGATTCGGTGAAGGTAGTAGCCAAATACTGTCCGAAACTCCAACATCTCAGCATTGGGAGCTATTATGGTAACACAGACATTACTGACGAAGCAGTGTTTCAAATAGTCAGACAGTGTTTAAACATCCGATCACTTGATGTCCGAGGTTGCGAGGAACTCTCTGACGACTCTAAATGGCTTGCTCAAGAACTTCCCTTTTTCCAGAGTAATGCTCAGGATCTCCTCCGCGCCTGGCGCAAAGAGTCTAGTGTATAAATACAAAATACAAAATAACAACATAATAATCACACAACCCCTCACTATGAGTTCTATGAGTTCAAAATCTACTTCTTTGCCAGATCGTAAAAGATCTGCTCCCAGTGCTCCTGCCAAGGTTGCCAAGGTTGCCAAGGTTGCCAAGACCAAGGTTGCCAAGGACCGCTTTATTGTGCCCGATCATGAGGGAGAGGCGTTTACGCTCGCACCCAACGACACTGAGTTTGTGTGTCAGACACACCTGGCGGTCCTCCAGTGGGCAGAGTGGGAAGAGTTGGAAGAAAAAGCGCGTCAAGAAGCGCGTAAAGCAGAAGCGCGTAAAGCAGAAGCGCGTCAAGCATTGGTACATCGCGCAACGATCGATGCTCCGGGTTATAAACAAGTACCAGCTCCCATTATTCAAGCTGATTTTTGGGAAAGAATGGATGATGCGGCAGCGGCAGAGTTAGAGGCAGAGTTTGTCTTTGATTCAAACTCTGCCGATTTTGCCTTCATGTGCCAGTCCATTCAACTTCCAACTCCTGAGTAAAAAACCCCCCTAATAAATAATTTTTTTTTTATATAGTAAACCCCCTAATAATAAATAATTTTTTTTTTTTTTATATGGCGACTACATCACAAAACACAAACACACAACACACGATAATCACACAACCCCTCACAATGAGTGCTAATTCTACTTCTTTGCCAGAATCTCGTAAAAGATCTGCGGATGCCCAGGGTACCCCGCCGAGTGCCAAAAAACCTTGTGTCACTGACATGCAGAAGATCAACGCCACTAAAGAGTACAGCATTGAGTCTCTTTCGAAATTATCCACTGGTGATCTTGAGTACATACAAAAAAAAATTAAAGCAGCACTACATGAACAAAAAAAATGGGTGAAGGTCGTTGAGTGTGATCGTGACACTGCCATTCAACATGATGGTGGTGCTTTTCTTGGCGAGTATGCTAACCACTATTTTTATTTTGCTCCTTGCAATGCGGAAGCTTTTACAGCCAAGCAGCTTGAGTGTCTGAAAGAGTCAATTGCTTGTTGTTTTTTATGTGGTCAATGCTGTGATGAGGACGATGAGGACGATGAGGACGATGAGGATGTGGACCCATGTGAGTGTAGAATGGGACATAGTAACCAATCTTTTAGTTTTATGATGAATTTGGACGAGGAAACTTTTGATGATGAATGTAATGCAGGATTACTTCCAATTAAATGGAAAGTGCAGGGCGAATGCATGAATGAGAAGATGTATTCAATGGAGCATTTGAAAATTGAAATTGGGGATTTGAACAAGCTGTCTCCGGAGGTGTTGATGAATGTTGCAACCTATCTTCTCAACCCAGTCGGAACGCTGCAGTTACCTTACAGCGTAATCAAATCGGTTGAGTCGGTTGAGTAAAACAAAAATAACAAAGTAAAAAAAAAAAAATAACAAAGTAAAAAAAACAAAAAAAACAAAGTACAAAAATAACAAAAAAAACAAAGTACAAAAAACAGTACAAAACAAATAACATAATACTACAACCCACTATGTCTACTTCTACATCTTTGCCAGTTTTGACAATCTCAATACCAGCCAAAGCTCCTGAGTTTAAAGTACCAGCATTATCTCGTATCACCAACAACGAACTGCAACCTCGTACTAAAAAAATAATTGATTCGCGTAACCAAGAGATTCTTCGAGATGCGCGTGCGCGGGGATCACAAATTGTCTTTTATGGTGAAGTTAAAACAGATTGTGCAATTTGTTTACAACCACTCATCGGTATGCTTACCATGACCATATGTGAACATTTCTTTTGTAAAAAATGTCAACAACAATGGCAAGAGAAATCAGTTAATTGTGCCGTCTGTCGCCAACCTCTTGCGATACAACCTGAACAGCCTGAACAGCCTGAACAGCCTGATACCGACGAGTCCGATTCCTACGATTCAGATGGTCCAGTCTATGATCCAACCGCAGACGACTCCGATGATGAACTCACTGAAGAGGAGAGGGAAGAGATAGCAAGATTAATGGATGTGTTAGTCCCACTGACTGAGCAGGAACTGGCAAGCTCACCGTTCCAGCATGGTGCGGAGTGGTACGACAGCTCAGATGACGACATGTCATCTGACGATGACGACTACGACATGTCATCTGACGATGACGACAACAACATGATAGCATCACATGAAAATTTCCAGCGCGCTATTTACAACTCATTTACCAACATAATTACCATATAAAAATAATAAATATCATTTAGGTTATCTTTTGTACAGGTTACCGGACGCTTAGTACCACAAGAGCTCACCCCTAGCCAACCCTTGTCAACACAGGGCTTGTCAACCCTAAGTCACCAGGGCTTGTCAACCCTAAGTCATAGCCAACCCTACATGTCCAGCTACAAAGTAGCTCTTTGTCCCATAGGTTACCCAGGGGGACTTTTCCACACATATAGCCCCCTAGTCAGCCTAATAGCTCTTTGTCCCTAGGTTACCCAGGGGGACTTTTCCACACATATATCCCCCTAGTCAGCCTAATAGCTCTTTGTCCCTAGGTTACCCAGGGGGACTTTTCCACACATATATCCCCCTAGTCACCCTAGTAGCTCTTTGTCCCTAGGTTACCCAGGGGGACTTTTCCACACATATATCCCCCTAGTCACCCTAGTAGCTCTTTGTCCCTAGGTTACCCAGGGGGAAGCTTGCCCATAGGTTACCCAGGGGGACAATAGCTCTTTGTCCCTAGGTTACCCAGGGGGACTTTTCCACACATATATCCCCCTAGTCACCCTACAAGTGGTGCAATGAGTATGAACAAGCAACATCCCCATCGGTGCATGCGAGTGTGCCACCAGAGTGTGCCACCAGAGTGTGCCAGACCGTCGCCATACCCTACATATAGTCACACTTATGTACCATAACCATGGACTTGCCAGGGGGGACTTTTCCCCACACATGTCCAACTACAGACCCTCAACGTGATCTACACTCACGCATACAACGTCGAAAACGATGATAAATTACTTTGCGCTCAGTCATAGAGCAAAGGTAGCCTCTGTGATATTATAAATGTCAACTGTGGACGATACCTTAGTTGTGTGTCCATTATGTACAACTCATGCATACCAATGGATGCTAAATAATCATTCCAACCACTGTAACCATTGTGATTTCCAAATATTTATTGGTAATCTGCCCCAGGATATTTTAATCATGTTGGTTGTGGCTGCAAATTACCACCAGGATATTGTGTCAAATGTTGTACAAAAATAAGACCCATTGCCAATAGAAGAGCTAATGGTGTTATACACCATAAAGATTGGGACAATAGAAAATTCCATAAAAAATGTTGGAGTATGACTCGGTAAGGTCTAGCCACATGGGCAGCTTCAGGTTATAGCTGTCCAGCTCCAGGTTACCCAGACTTTTTCCCCCACAGCTCCAGGTTACCCAGGGGGACTTTTCCACTCATATTCCGGCAGACGATTGTGTTGTCACAGGTAATATTTTCAAAAATTGAGTATATATAGAGATTGTAGTCCACAGAAGCAACAACAAATGGAAGTACGTTTGGACAAAATATCAAGTCAAAGGTTGGTGATTTATTCTGATAGTAAAGATGCTATTGACAAAATAGCATCATTCTTGGGGACTACAGCGGAGAAACGCGTTGTCAATCTGAATGTTTCCTATTTCATTATCATTAATACCGATAAAGAGACTTTTGAACAGATTGCTGATATATTGAAGAACATGTTTAGAGATGTTAGTACGGAAATTTGGAGTGATACGGGACTGAAGAAACATCGCACGTATGTAATAGAGCAGGATACTGAAACTGAAGCAGAAACTGAAGCAGAAAGATCCGAAACAGAAACTGAAGCAGAAAGATCCGAAACAGAAACATTAGAAAATAAAGAGGAGAACTCAACGAATCTAAGATTTTAATTAAAAGGGGGGACCACCTGGTATAATAAGTCCCTCTTACTAACCTGCTGGTACGTGGTGCTGGTACGTATAACCTGGTATAATAAGTCCCTCTTACTAACCTGCTGGTACGTGTAACCTGGTATAATAAGTCCCTCTTACTAACCTCTGGTACGTGGTGCTGGTACGTGTAACCTGGTATAATAAGTCCCTCTTACTAACCTGCTGGTACGTGGTGCTGGTACGTGTAACCTGGTATAATAAGTCCCTCTTACTAACCTGCTGGTACGTGTAACCTGGTATAATAAGTCCCTCTTCCCCCCACATGTCCAGCTACAAGCTAGAATAGCTGGTTTTAAAACGTTTAAAGAACCTTTTCTCACGGAGTGGAAGCTGTTTCATAAAGCGCATGCCAAGTTGCAGGAGCTTACCCCCGAAGAACATGTACGTCTCACTAAGGATATGGCGATGTTTTGCCATACAGCCTGGTATAACTAGAGGCGCACCACATGGAGAAGATGGAGAAGCTGTCTGTGGAGTCTGTGACAAATTTGACAAGAAGTGTAGAGAGTTATGTGGACAGCATGCAGCTCGAGACGTGGATGATTATTGTGTGTGTGGTGACAGTGGTGTCAACATGCATGTGTGTGTTCCAACAGCTCCGTTCGTTGGTGTGCTGCTTACTGGCGCCAATCTGGCTTCCACTGAAGGGCTTGTATATGTGCTGCTCGCGTTGATTGCGTCACAAACGTCGTTACAAAAGGGTGGCTGCTTTGGCTGTGGCTGCTTTGGCTTCGGCTTCGGCTGCTTCGGCTTCGGCTGCTGCTCTGGCTGCTTCGGATGCCCTGTATACTGAAACGGTCGACATAAGGGGCGTATTGCCACTATTGAACGCCGCGGCACCCTCAAACATGCTACTCATATTAGTCACGTTGGACGTGTCCCACTGATCAATTGGTGCGTTAAACGGCGTGTTCATGAACAGCCGCGACATGTCCACCACCCGCGTAACATCCCAAGTGTTTGGTTCGCCGTGATTCTTCACGCCATCGCAGTACTCCTTAATCCACTCCTGCAGCTCCTCCTTTGTCTGTGGCTGTGGTGGCTGTGGTGGCTGTGACTTTGACTCTGACATGTTTATATAAAAAAAAAAATACTTATATATAGTCTAATTAATTGCGCGGTGAAACTGTGCTGTCCACAGTCGTGCGTCGCTGGGCTCTGTGACAAAGCTCTCCAGCACGCTGTGTGTGTTGCGGTCGCGCTGGTTGCACAGGTGCAGCACGCCGCGCGTCAGACTGTAGTGGACGGGGTGAAAGAAACGACGCACGCTGTCCCACTGCGCCACGCAGTAGCTCAGCTTCCACCTGCGCAGATCTCCACGACAATCTTTGGTGCGCGGCTCCTGCTTGATGGTGCACGGTTCGCCGTCCCAGTGGTACACTACGCCCTGTGCGGTGCAGGAAGAGAGTGTTGCCACTCGGAACTTGCTGGTGCGCGTGTGGTAGTACGGTGACAGGACGAAGTGCTCGACTGTCACGCGCTGCTTGAGTCGCTCTAGCAGATCGTAGTACAACGCCACTGCCGTCGACGACGCTGACGCTAACGCTGACACCACTGGAGACACACCAAGTCGTCCCACAATCACGCGTCCGGACACAGGTCCGCGGAGAATGCTCTCCAGCTGCGGGCACAGCTCCGAAGCAGTGCCAAAGATACGCATGACGCCGCGCCGCGCTCTGCGCTCTGCATTGCGCCATACGAACTCATAATCGCAGATCTGCCTTAAACTTATAAAGGTCTTTCCATGTTTTCTCTAGCTCAGCCCGGCGTTTCTCCTGTTGTGTCTTTTGATCCTCTAGTTTTTTCAGTTCGTCTTTTAAAATCTCCACGTCGTTCACGATAGGAATGTCACCTGGTATACGTCTAATTCCAAGTGTTTGTCGCAGCTTTTCTATTTTCTCCATCAACTGCTGCTTTGTCGCTGCCACCGCCTGCTGTTCCATTGCAGACATCATGTCAGCCGCCGCTGCCGCCGCCGCTGCCGCCGCTTTTGCCTCCTCCCTCTCCCTATTTTGTGCCATTTCCTCTGCTATTCCTTTGAGTTCCTCTAATGCATGCAAATTCCATTCTTTAATGAGATCTGCTATTCGTTCTCGTTCCCTTTCTTGTGCCTCTATGTTGTCAATCCTACCTGGTGATGTGTGTAGTAGAGTTCGAGATGGAGATGGAGGTGGTGTAGACATTTTACTCTCCTTGATGTGTTTATTTATAGTCAAATTCTTAGTCGTTGGGCAGGGATTCGTGCGCAGGTCAGTTCGACTGCGATCACGTGCTTGCACCTGTTCACTGTGTCTCTGCAGTTGCAGCGCCATTGTTGCGAATCCGAGTGCGCCGTTAGCGTGCTTGCTAGTCTCCCCAGCTGCACTTGGTAGTATTTCCTCCTCAGATGAAATTTTTGTGATCTGACGATGACGTAGGTTCTGGTACAGCGTTGATCGATGGTCTCGACGTACCGACCGTCTGTAAAGCGCGCGTGTGGTCGTGCCACGACGTAGGTGGTAGCTCTGGGCGCGAGCTCGTTCTCTGGTGCCTTGTTGTCGACCATGCGCTGCGCGCGCTCTTGGCGCGTGGCTCCGTATAGACGGTGGTACTCACTGCGCTGCCTGCGCTGCATTCTCCTGTCGTGATGTTTCTATTTGTAGTGCTTCTTTGGCAATGTCGAGTTGGTGCTGCAGCATGTCGACAAACTCGCGTTGGTCGTTTGACAGCTCTGCATATTTGGTGTGCTTGCACTTGTGCTTCCACTCGTGCAGCAGCTGTTTGAGCTGCTGATGGATCATCTCCACAAGCTTTCTGCACTCGTACAGCGTGGTCACCACTGTGTGCAGTTTTTCGTGGGATCTCTCGTGGGACATGGGTGGGTCCCCAATGGGGGTCCCCAATGGGGTCCCCAAGTGCGCGTTGCCATATAGTGCGTATGGCGAACTGTGGGGCTTGTTGTGTGCTCAAAAAAATGCTGCCCCAAATTGCCGCTGCCTGCATCTGTGTGCTCTTGTGTTACTGTTGTCTGTTTACGACTCCGTCGCGCCACGTGTCGCTGTGCGGTCGCTTTGGTGCGGTGTTCAATCGCACGTATTATCCTGGTTTGTATGTGAAGGGTCCGTGGACCCAGTGCACCCCGCTGTTTGTGCAGGAGCAGCTGGATACGGTGAAGAACGTGCAGTGTGGTACGCTGGACGGGATCCAGCTGGAGATTCCTCAGATTGAGATCCACAACAGATTGCCTGCGGACATGGCGTACAGCGTGTACCTGCGTGCCGGCAAGGACTACGACCTGCTGTGGGTGTTCAAGATGGTGCGCTTCCTTGTGGCGCAGCTGTGTGCGACGCAGACTGCCGAGCAGATTGCGCTGACGCACTTCAACGAGCAGGACGACCACCTGACGCGCGCGCTGCGTGAGTACCAGGTGGAGTTGAACACTGGACTGGAGATTATGGTCACAAAGTGGTCGAAGCCGGTGTCGACCAACTCGGACATCATTGATCAGTTTGGCAAGCGCGCACTGGCGGAGGCGGAGCGCACGGCGCTGGTGGCGCAGGAGGCTAAGATCAAGCAGCAGAATCATAACACGCTGCGGAAGAACGACGGCGTGAACGCGCTCAAGGCTGCCGAGGCAAAGTCTGCACAGATGGTGATGACGCTGGCGTTGGACGCGCAGCTGTTGCGTGAGCAGAAGGGGGCGGAGGCAGCGCGCATCAAGGGTCAGACCGAGAATTTGATCCAGCTGGAGCAGGCGCAGGCAAGCGCCGAGGTGAAGGTGAAGCTGGCGGACGCCATGCTGGAGGAGATGAAGCGCAAGGCGGAGGGCAACGAGCACCTGCTGACGAAGGAGTTCATTGAGTGGGACCGCAACAACAAGCTGGGGTCGATGAACAAGGTGTACTACGGTCCGTCTGTCGACAAGGTGTTCCAACCGCTGCACTTTGGTCTGTAGATGTCTGTAGATATCTGTAGATATCTGTAGATACAGACACTATATATAAGTAATCTTTTTTTAGATAAACATGCGTGCTAATACTTAGATTCTAATATAGGCAATACAGCCGCAGCGCACAGCCGCAACACAAGGAGCTACATATGTGGGTTATGATGGTTCAGAGAACCGTAGTTTTAGTATATGGCAGTTCTCCTTTTCGTTCTCTCTCGGGTTTATGAGATCTAAGTCATCTGCCCATTTCATGAGTGCATCGGCGTTGAGTGGGTCAGACATTGCTAAATTTCGAACTTTCTCAAAAAACAATTCTATGCCAATCAGATCTGTGTCATTGCGAAGACGGTCGAGTTGTCTCCATTTTTCTTTCCTCTGTTCAGACGGGCGAATGTATGGTTCAATCTCCTCCCATACTTGCGTAATAAACTCTTTCCATTGATTGTACGTATTTATAGAATAGCTGAACCGACTAGATCCTTTGTATTTAAGTTTAATTTCTCTTTCCACATGCTCATCAAATGAATCCAACCTTGCATTCTCTTCACTCCTGTCACCCATAATTTGCTTATATAGACGAAGCTAGCAGGCGCCCCTGCAGACTGGGCAGGTGGGTGTTTGTCCTTTGAGACGCTGTGCGAGCCGCCACTGCTCAATGCAGTGTTTGTGAAAGATGTGGTTGCATTTGAGCTGCGTCTGTCGGTGCGCGTTGTTTTCGAAGCAGATGGCGCACTTGTTGTCGATGACGTCCAGGTGTTTGTTCAGGTAGTAGCGGGTGTGGTTGAATGCTGGGAACCGCCCGTAGATCCAGTCTTGAATCTGCTGCTCGAAGGGTTCGAAGGGCGACTGTTTGTGGACCCACTCTTGTACCTGGCGTACGACTTGATCTGCTGCCACGTGTTCCGGAAACCACACTATATACATAGCCGTTGTTAGGTAGAACATAATGTCTTATACTGCACCGGATACTGGAGCCGGAGCCAGAGCCAGAGGAGCCAGAGGAGCCAGCAGCTTGGCGCTGCGGCAGCTGCTTGCTTGGCATCGCAGCCGCCGTGACGTGGCACCATCTCGCAAGCGTGCTCGTCCACGTGAATGTGAACGTGAACACGCTGCACAAGCTGCGAGACGTGCTGTGGCACCTGTGGCACCTGTGGCACCTATGGCGACGGCGGCGGCGGCTCCGGCGGCTGCGACGGATGTACAAGCGGCGCCGGAAGAGTCCACTGCTTGAGTTGGAGTTGTTGGACCGGGCAACGGTGCGTGGACGTTTCCGTCACGTGAGTGTGGCACCTGAAGTGGGAGTGACCGTGACAAAAAATATGTTTACGTTTCCTCTGGACGACTTGGCTGTGATGTTGGAGCAGTTTGGTTTGTTGGACGTGCGCGTGGTGCCGATACCTTCGTACGTGTTTGTGGTGCCGGCACCGTCGGTGCCGTTGTCGGCACCGGCACCGGCGAGTGCCAAGTTGTATCCTTTCCAGCGGGAGGGTGTTGCGCGTGCGATGCGATGGGGACGTGCGTTGATTGCCGACGAGATGGGTCTGGGCAAGACGGTGCAGGCGCTCACGCTGGTGCGCCACTATGGTGGTCGAGCTCTGATTATTTGTCCGTCGTACCTGACGCTCAACTGGGTGCGGGAGGGAGCAGCGTGGGGGGTGGAGCTGCACCGCATCAAGAGCTCCAAGTGTCCCGTTCCTGCCGAGAACGTGGTGCTGTCGTACGACCTTGCTGCGCGGCGCGTGCAGCAGCTGGGTACGTTTACGACGGTGGTGTGCGACGAGTCTCACTACCTGAAGTCGCACAAGACCAAGCGCACTCGGAGTCTGCGTGCGCTGGTGCAGCGTACACCCCATGCCTTTCTGCTGACGGGCACGCCTGCTGCCAACCGTCCGGTGGAGCTCTACTCGCAGGTGTCCATGCTGCAGCCGGCGTGCTGGTCGACGTACACGCACTTTGTGGAGCGCTATTGTGGTGCCAAGCGCTCTCCGCTCGGTTTTGTGGACGTGTCGGGTGCGACGCACAAGGAGGAGCTTGCGTTCCGCCTGCGCGAGGTCTGCATGATCCGCCGCCTGAAGCGCGACGTCTTGAATCTTCCTCCCAAAGTGCGTGCTCGCGTGGATCTGGAGACAAAGGGGACTGCGGACATCCGCAGGGGGATGGCGCGCTGGCGGGAGATCAACGCGCTGGAGCCGCTGGTGCCGCAGGACCTGGTCCTGGAGCGCCAGTGTCTGGTGTCCGAGTTGTATCGTCTGACGGGAGACGCCAAGGCGGACGCCGTGCGCAAGTACCTGCTTGATCTGCCTGCCAACGTCATTATTTTTGCGTACCACCAGAAGATGTTGGACGTGATTTGTGCCACGCTGGAGTGCATTCGCATTGACGGTCGCGTCCCCATGGACCAGCGTCAGCCTTTGCTGGACCGCTTTGTGGCGGGAGACGTCCCGTACGCGGCACTGGGTATTTCTGCGGCGGGCACTGGACTGACGATCACCTCGTGCAGCACGGTCATTTTTGCGGAGCTGTACTATGTTCCCGGCGCGCTGCTGCAGGCGGAGGACCGCTGCCACCGCATTGGTCAGACGTCGACGGTGGACGTGCGCTACTTGTGTGCCACGAACACGCTGGACGACCACCTGTGGTCCATGATCCAGAAGAAGCTGCGCGTGACAGATGCTTGTTTGGATGCCAGAGACGACCGTAGTTGGTAATGTGTACTCAAAGCAGTTGTAACCCTCATTTGTGTCTACCGCAGCACCTCTCCACACTTGTCTGGGTCAGCTTGGTACGCCGGTGTGGGCAGACAGTCTGGTCCGCATCCGACTTTGTCTTTGCCTGGCGCGCACTCGTCACAGTTGTCTCCGGACCACATGCCAATCCCGGAGAAGATCCACTCACTGTACTCGCAGCTCGAGCACTCGCCGTTTCCCTCGTACCCGTCGTTGCACGTCCCGTGCTCGCACGTGCACACCTTGCAGTCGTCTGCGGTCCCGCTCTCGCCGTGAAACCCGACGGCGCACTGCCTCTGTTGGTTTGCGTCAATGGACATGGCGCATCGTTCTCCCTGCCATCCGGGTGGGCACAGGCACTGTGGTGTTTTCTTGTTGAAGTTCCATTGGCACGTGCCACCAATGCACGGGCTCCCGACGTTGGTGGTGGCAGCACCTGGACAGGGTTCACAGACGGGTCCCACGTACCCGACACTCTTGCAGTCGCAGTCGTCGTACGCTCGAATGTTGGCGGCACAGACGCCGACGCCGCCTGACTCCACAAGACAGAAGAGACTGTCGCAGTCCTGGTCAACGGCGCAGGCGGCGGTGGTGAGTACTGGTGTGTCGCTCCTTGGTTGGTTGGTCTGGCATGTTGCTTTTGGGTCGTGTTGGGTGCAGTCTTTGCACTGGTCGCAGTAGTGACCGTTGTGACCGTCTTTGCACTCGTCGCAGATGACGGTCTGTTCGTAGACAGCGTTAGATTGGCATGGTTCGGGATTGTACCACGGGTACCACGGGTAGGAGGGCGTCAGATCTTCTGTTTTTACGCACTGTTGCTTCCAGCCGTCGGCACACATGTTTGTGGTGTCCATGTCCGGTATGTACAGCGTGGTGCAGTCTCCTGCGTGCTTCTTGTAGCCTGGTGCACACTCTGTGCAGGAGTCTGTCGACGTGTCACTGACAAAGTTCCAGCCGGGTCGTGCCAGCTCGCAGTTGCTGCCGGTCGCACCCAGGACGCAGGTCGTGCAGTTCTGGGTGTTGTAGCGTGGTGGGCACGTGCAGCTGCCGTCACCGTACACTGTGTCGAAGCACGTGCCGGTGCCACAGTTGCACGGCAGGCAGTCGTCGAGAAACGCGTGTCCGCCGTCGTAGCTGGATCCGTAGCTGGATCCGTACGTGCCCGTTGGGCAGGGGCAGAAGACGGGTGCGCGCGGATGGCGTACAATCTGCACAACGCCGGAGATCAGGAGAATGCCGGTGGCAATGGAGACAAACCACCGACGCAGTGTCAGGACAGTGAGGGTGCCTGCTGCCCCTAAGATAATCATGAGAATGCCTTCCACCCACGCGAACGGCACTCTGCCAACCACGACGTCTGCGGTGGAGACCATTTGTAGTCCCGTGGTGAGGAGGAGTCCACCAATGGTCCCCACAATCATTTCGACGGTGTTAACAATTTCGTAGCTACAGGCGCATACTTCATGTTTGCCGCGCTTGCCACATCTGCACATTGTTCATGCACAACCCTGTCATATATAGTAGCATAATGTGTCTGAACAATGTCTGAGGTTGGTGAGGTTGTTGAGGTTGGCGAGGTTCGTGACGAGGTGGACGTCTTGTTGGAGTGGTGCGTGCGCCAGACGTATGTGGACGGAGCAAGTCTGCGCGGCATCCCTACTATCACCCACACTCGTGCGCGCCTGTGTGCAGCGATCACGGCGGTAATGCCGCCTATTTTTGGTGAGTTCCACAATTCTTTGGCGGTGGAGCAGATCAGCAGTGTGCCCGAGGGTGCGTTGTGTGTGGTGGACAATACTGTGATTCAAAACGGCGTCCAGTTAAAGTTTGGTGGGCGACACATTTGTCTGCATAACATGTACCAGCCGCTGTGGTACCACTACTTTCGCCTGCGTCATTTTCCACAGGTGGTGCTGCGCATGGTGTCGGCGTGGGCGCGAACGCGGACGCAGGAGATGAAGGTGGTGCAGAGAGACGCGGTTGCGCAGTGGTCTGGCACGGTGTACAGGATGTGGCAGCAGAGTGTAGAGAGTCTGACTACATTTTTAGAAAAATAATTTTATAATCGCTTACACATCTCTTTGTGTTCCTTCCAGTGGTCCTTTTGGCATTTTTTTCCACAGTAAAAAACACAGCGACATCCCGTGCATCTGCTGAGTTTGTGCTCACTGTGTGGTTGGTAGCAGGATGCACATTCAAGAGGTTTCGGAATGAACTGTTCGTCAAGTTGACGGAGTCCCAGGATAGCATTCGCGTCTCCTTGTTCTGCCGCTTTCCTCATCAACCCGCGTGCTGTTTCAATGGATTGCTCGACACCGTTACCTTGTACATAGAGAACACCCAGATTGACCTGTGCACTGGCAAACCCCTGCCTTGCTGCTGCCTTGTAATATTCTGCTGCTCTCTCGTAATTTCGCTCGCTGCCTATGGCACCTAACATGGCACCCAGATTGAACTGAGCAAAGGCATACCCCTGATTCGCGGCTAACTCGTACAACTCTATCGCTCGCTGCCAGGATCGCTCAACACCAAGACCACCTCGGTACTTGTCACCCAGCAGCTGCTGCGCCCATGCTTTTCCTTTCTTAACCCATCGACGCAGCTGTTTGACCACCTCCTTATCTGAACTTGGATACTGTGTTCGGCACAGACTACAAATATTTTTTTGTTCTTGACTCAAGCTGCTTACTATCATTCCTTCGTAACACCATTTGTGAATTCCCTTGCCACAGCAGACCATGCGATGTCTATTGCAGTGGATCCAGACATATGTAACATGGGTCCGCCTCCGCAGACATCGACACAGACATCGACACATAGATTGCTTGTGGTAGCCATAGTTCAAATCACAGTGTTTAAAAATAAATTTATTTCGCTGCGGAGTGGTAGCGGCAGCTCGCGGTGCTGAAACTTCTTGCATCCGTGGCAGGCGAAGCGCACTGGCTTGCCCAGCTGCAGCACGACGTACATGTGGTTGTGTCGATGCACTCTCCCTGCGAACGGACACCGATGGACGCCGACCTCCAGGTGTCCCACCCAGCACCACCGCAGCTCGTACTTGACCTGGATGTCGACCACGCGGAGCCACTTCATGGCGTGCTGGACACACGGCGGCACCAGTGTGGGTGTGAGCGTGGGTGCGGACGCGGGTGCGGACGCGGACCACTGCATGACGGGCAGCTCCTCCAGCGGCTGCACGAGCGTGCTCTGCCAGTGCTCGTACGTCCACGCGCCTTTGAGTGGGCGCTGCATGTTGAACTTGGAGCTCCCCAGCATGCGGAAGCAGCGGTTGCGCGAGTAGACTGCCATGTCTGCACCAATGACGGCGTCGTAGTAGATGGACACGCGCTGGAGAAACTCTGCTCCCTGGGTGGGAGACTGGAGCAGAAACTTGTTGCAGCGCGTCACGACGTGGAGCGACTGCTTCGTGTCGGAGCTGGAGTCGAGCAGGACGTGGGTGTACTCGAGGTTCATGGCGTCAAGTACTTTGTTGAGCATGGGCTCGAGCGCTTGCCACTGCGCGTGGACGTCTCCGTGGTCAAAGTCAAGGAACAGGTGGCATGGAGCGTCGGCAATGACTTCGGAGTAGTGTCTGGGTTGAGTCTGCATGCGCTGCCACATGTCTTTGTTGCTGGCAGCAAAGAACGTCTTGCTGCCGCTGTCGTTGACGCACTGCGCATAAATCTTTTGATTCTCAGCGGCGACCACCTCCCGCAGCCGCATCCACACGTGCCTAGTGCCGAATGCCCAGTGTACGCCATACGCTTCTCAGGGTCAGCAGCACGTTACGCTGAGCCACCCCAGTGCTGAATCTTATTTTGCTGTGGTATAATACTGGTGGATGTCATGTAGAAAAGATGCACACAATGTCAACGTTGATTGGGGTTTTGGGCATGGTCTTGATAAACAATGGTAATGCTGTTCCAGTGCCAAATGGAAATGCGTGTTATGATTCGAATAATTGCAATAGTAAGGGTTTATCACTAGGTTCACTTGTACGACTTTGCTCTTCCACAAACCAGCCTCCGGATGTATGTTCCACATATGGTCCCATATCCGATTGGGACACCTCTGAAGTCACTGACATGCAAGAATTAGGATTTCATGAGTTGTTCAACCAACCGCTCAACTGGGACACGTCCAAAGTGACGACTATGAGAAACATGTTTCGTCGTGCCACGGCGTTTAACCAGGAGCTGGACTTCGACACGTCCAGTGTGACGACTATGAAGGGAATGTTTTATGGTGCCACGTCGTTTAACCAGGAGCTGGACTGGGACACGTCAAGTGTGACGGATATGAGTGACATGTTTGATGGAGCCACAGCGTTCAACCAGCCACTGAAATTTGACACGTGCAACGTTAAAGATATGCGTGGCATGTTTGATGATGCCACGTCGTTTAACCAGCCGCTCAACTGGGACACGTCGCAAGTGACGACTATGATTTCCATGTTTAATGGTGCCACGGCGTTTAACCAGGAGCTGGACTTCGACACGTCCAGTGTGACGAATATGGGTAACATGTTTCGTGGTGCCACGTCGTTTAACCAGCCACTGAACTTCGACACGTCGCAAGTGACTGGTATGGCTGGCATGTTTAATGATGCCACGTCGTTTAACCAGCCGCTCAACTGGGACACGTCGCAAGTGACGACTATGTCTTCCATGTTTAATGGTGCCACGGCGTTCGATCAAGATGTGAGCGCGTTGGTTTTCCCCATCGGCGTCCCAGATAGTATATTTGACGTCAGTTATACACACATAGTGTGTAATAACCTGTTCTATAGTGATTATCGCTATGGGTGCTGCGATGCAGGGTCATATATGAAGGACCATCACCTGGAGAGTGGAGATTCATTTTCTTCTGAAGATAATTGTGCACTTTGCCCATCTGGAACAACTACAGTGAGTCCTAACAGTCGTGATGATACCTACTGTATTGCTGGCGGATCATTTACTGGCGAACCCAGTGGATTTTATGGACAGGTTGGAGACCTAGAAGGTAATATTAGTTCTTATTTGACGGGAAATGTCACTGGGTTGACCGGTGTTATTAGTGTTGAATTGACAGGCGTGCTGCTCTCTGGTTTGACGGGAGATATCTCTGGTGTGACAGGATATATCTTTTTAACGGGAGATATCTCTGGCGTGACAGGAGATATCTCTGGCGTGACAGGAGATATCACTAGCGTGACAGGAGATATCTCTGGTGTGACAGGAGATATCTCTGGTGTGACGGGGGTAATCAGCGTTGGGTTGACGGGAGATGTCACTGGGTTGACGGGAGATGTCACTGGGTTGTCGGGATCGGTCACTGATGTGACGGGAGATATTACCAGTTTGAAACGTGTGGGGTTATGTCCTGATATCAGTATGGCATATATAAATCAGCAATGTTGCAACAGCTGCTAGTTGCAGGGGCAACCAATGGTTTTCGCAGGTTGTCACAGTTCCATGCCGGCAGTACTGACACTGTTGACGGTGTCGAATGCCCATTATACGCCATACATATCACAGGGACTGCTCAGTGTGTGATGTCTGACCAGGTGTGATTGGCAAATAAAAAACCATTTTGTTGTACATCGTTGTTTGTGTTATATAAAAAACAGTCCAAAAATAATGGTCCAATTAAATATTGATTCCAATAAAAATGCGTAAAATACTCCCTGTAGCAGATAATCAAACCAATTGTCCATGGATGTTGTGGTCAAGAGTACTAGCACATAGCCAAACCACCAGTGATGCAGATGATAATCGCACCCTGGTACAGAGGAGCATGCAATCCACGACACTAGAAAAATAAATGTAATAATTAAGAACATGCGAATAAAAATGACCTTGTCTGATATTGACGGGGTACAACATTTTTCTGACCACTCACCATTGCACAATTTGAAGAACCAATATACAATAATACACATTAGCAACGTGAACATAAAGACATACACACCTATCTGTTCACTCGACATGTTTTTTGTGTTTAATGATGTTTGGAACAACGGTTTGCTTCGCAGCCAACCGTACAAAATCATTGTACCTATCATTCCCAACATCCATGCTGTATAACGAGCGCACCCAGCACAGGTACGATCTCGAATGCATGTGAATTCTTCCCACTTGTGCCAAGGCAACGCAACAATGCCAAGACCAAACCAACTAACAGTGACCAGGTCTCCAACAATTCGAACGTTAGAATGCGTTTGTGCCTGCCAATTGGCATATTTGTACACATTGTATCCAATGATGTAATTCAGAATTAAAGAGCTAATGTTCAGTACTAGTCCAGCCCACGAGATGTTTACCCACGAGGTGTTACACTTGAGTGTGTCACAGCATAATGTGTGAGCTTTGTCACAGCATGTTGGTTTGCTCATTCTGGTATTTCCACTTGTAGCGTTTGATACGCGCACGGGGCTGCTATACCTCCAATTAATTTGTTTTTCATATCTGCTGTTTCTCATTCTTATTTATTCAATCAATCTTTATATATAGACAGGATATGGCTCACATATACTAATGTGTGCCAGCCGGTCACAGTTCCATGCTGACACTGTTGACGGTGCTGTTGAGCCACCCCAGTGCGCGTGTCCACAGGTCTGTTGGCACCGGTGCCTGCCATAGACGCATGATCCCCACAATGACGCAGGTTTCGAGTACTTTCAGACAGCTGATCGTGATGACGCGACAGTGCATGAACTGGATGTGCACCAGCATCAGCACCAGAACCCATACTAGCAGCCACATTTAGAGTGTGCCTTTCGTGGTCTTATAGGGTCTCCCAGAACTGCTGCGACAGCACCTTCGTGTCTCCGGGCGGCATTTCTTTCAGGAGTCCCACTTTGAGATCCGAAACGTAGGCGCGCAGGTTGCAGTCGCGTACTGTTTGGAATCCGTGTCGAATTCTGCTGGTAATGTTGTTTTTTTTTTTCCAATTGTCACAAATGATCTGGACGGCATCAGTGGAAAAGGTGGAGGGGAACTCGAGCAACATGATTGGAATCCATCCACCACCGTTTGAGTTGTGTTCGTGAAACCGCGCTTCAAAATCGGAGGTGCACCCAATGTAGGTCTGCGTGTTGAACTCTGATACGTTGGGTGTTATGTACCCGAGCATGTAGAGATACATATTGTATGTGCAGCGCCGAACTATTTATATGTGCTCCCAATGGTCAATGGACGGAACACAGTATGAAATTCGCAAACTTCTCCGCGGTCTGACTGGTACGTCAACGGTCAAGCGCAAGCGCCTGCCACGCACGAACCCGCTGACAGAGTACGTGCAGGCGTTGCTGCAGCCACACATTGTGAACGGCACGCCGTGCACGCTGCCGTTCAAAGTGGTGTCAACGTTTGACGACCATGCCGTGTACGAGGTGCAGGGCAATCCCCCGTTCAGTATGCTAGTGGTTCATCTGAAGGACGGGATTCCTCAGTCCTTTGAGCTGGAGTGAGGCGCAAGGATATAAATAGCAGCGCGTGTGCACATCAATGGACTGTCTCCCGTGGCTTACAAAATTATATCCGACGCGCGTTGTGCCACAGGGTGCGGCACCGGCACCGGCATCAGCACCAGCAGAGAGCCTGGAGACCAGAATTGAGAACGAGATGGAGGCACAGTTGGCGGAGATTGAAGCGGAGCCAATTTTTTGCTGCGACGCAATATCCGACACGTCGACTGCGTCCGATGCCTCGTGTGCGAGTGGGCAGTTGTACTGGGAACAACTCCGTAGCGAGACATTCTGAACTGATTCACATTTGGGGCGAAGAGAACTATATATATAAAAGGTATTCTATACAAAAATGTCGTACCACGTACAACAGCGTCAACAGCGTCAACCACGTTTCACAGTACAAGAGGTTGGTTTTTTCACAGATGCGTTCACAGATGCGAAAACAGCTGCGAAAAAAAAACTTAAAGCAGCGGCAAGTGCAGCGGAAAAGGCAGCGAAAAAGGCAGCGAAAAAGGCAGCGGATCTTCTTGCAAAGACCAAGACCAAGACCACCAAGCCCAAGATATTTATGAGTGAAAAACTATTTGTTCCACCCTCCGGCTGCTGAAACCTGTCCTGTAGGTATAAAGGGTGTACACGTATACAAAAAGCATGCATATTTTATCTATTGATGTAGGTACGCGCCACTTTGGGTTTGCGCGCTGGATTGACGGTGTTGTGGACGTGGGGGTGCTGGAGCTGCTGTCGTACGCTGGTGCTGAGAAGACGGACTATGCTTTGCATGTCAAACGTCTGTCGGACACTGGTTTTTTTGACGACGCGGACAAGGTGTTGGTTGAGATTCAAATGCGAAGCTGCATGAAGACCATTGCCAATACCATCCGCGGTCTCCACTGGGACAAAACCGTCCGGATTGCTCCACAGCGCGTCAAGCGTCACTTCAAGACCACCATGGGCAAGCACGCTGCAAATAAGAAGGCGCACGTGGCTCTTGCGCGGCGGTTGTTTCCCCGCGTGCAGCTGGACTTTAAGAAAAAGGACGACGTTGCTGACGCCTTGGTCCAGTTGTCTTATTTTCTGGAGACGACTATAATAGGGGCGACCGTCACACCGTAATATGGATCTGTCTGACACTGACCGTGATCGGCGTGATCGGCGTGATCGGCTTGATCTGCGCAATCGGCGCGATCCGCGCCAGTTTGACTTTGAGCGCGACTTAGCAATCGAGCACATCATGAATCGCGTGAGTTTGACGCTGTACGTGGCGGTTGCGTCTCTCATGACGTCGGTAGTGACGCTGTTGCTCCTGTGGCGCAAGGGGTGAGCTTGGCGAGCTTGGAGAGCTGCACGATCTCTCGAAACATCCGAATGCACTGCTCTGTTTGCTGAATGCAGCCCTGCAGCTGTTGGTTGGTGGCTGCAAAGTCTGTGCGCAGGAGTCGCCACTGCTGTTGCCACCGCTGGTTGAGACCCTGTGCTTTGCTCGCCGTGTACATGAGTGAGTGAACCAAGCGCTCCAAGTGTTTCTTGGTCGCAAATGCCGGGTGGGTGGCTGCCATGGTGCTGTATGCTTTGAGAATGGACTGTGCTGTTGTGACCACCACCGCGGACTGGTCCTGGAGCGGTGCACAGTCTGCAAACCAGTCGGAGGCAGCGTGCATGGCGCGCGTGGCGGCAAACTGGGACCCAAAGTAGAGGACCGGGAGCGCCATGTAATACGCCATCTTAAGCTCGTTGTGCGCCGTGTATATAGGGGTCCAGAACTAGGGAAATGCTGCATGTGCTGAGCAGCGTGATAGAGGGACTGGTGACGACGGTCTTGATTTATGCTGGGGCGTTTCTGCTCATCTGTGTGGCGTTGTGTGTGGGGTTTAGTGGCGTCAAGATAGTTACGGGACGCATGCTGCCGTATGTGGTGGACGTATTGGTTGTGGGTGGAATTTTTGCCGCGTTGGTCTCACTGTGGTAGAGGTCTATCTGTATGGCGAAAAGCCACTGTGCAACTTCCCCCAAACTCAAATGCAATGTCAAAAAGACGTCGTAGTGGACAATATCCTTGTAACAAACAATGTAAAAACGCTCAGTGCACATATGTTGCTGAAACTCCTTGCAATTTGAAAAAACATTTGAATACCACCAAATTCAATTGTGCTTTTTGTTTTTGGTGTTGTACACAACAATCCGACTTGTTAAGGCATATACGCGCCAAACATCCAGAGAAAGCTGCAGCGTACACAGCACAATTGAAAAATCCTTCATCTTTATCGGACCATGAGTGGGCGTTTGTGAAAAAAATGGTACGCCGATGCATCTCGACTGACAAGAGAAATACCATATCTCCCGAAGATCGCATGATTGTGGCAGCAATGACGAACCAAAAGATTCATGATTTAACACACCAACTTGTGAACGAAATAATCAAAACACCAGAGGAATGGATTTTACGTGCACATGGTGGGCTGTTTCAAGTATCATTGGACCGAATCGATAACACACAAGACGGGTACACATGCATTCATTTTCCGGACATCACAAATGCATTTGCTAACATACGCCTCTCCCACCTGTGCATGAACACACGAAAAAAACGTCTCACGATAGAAGAGGTACAACATCAAGTATATGCGAACGTGACTGCCGATGCCGTGGATAATCTTTACGACTACGAACACCGAAAATACCACAATAAGAAACAAACAACATTGTATAGTTGTGTGTGCGGTATTTTCAAGCGTGATAAAAGGGCACGAACGACATGGAAATCCGTAGATACCATGTGGAGATGGGCACGTGACCATTTGAAAGAAATTGGTGGGAGATGTGAAATTAGTCATATATTACTACAGACGAATAAACACCCGTCCAACTGGCAAGTATCTATTGATGCCATTGATCCAGTGAAAGGACACGTGCCTGGAAATCTTCGATTCATTTGTGTGTTTCTGAACTGCATCAACACGTCCACAAAAAAAACTTACACAGATGAGCATGATGGTGTTTCGGCGTGGACCAGAAAGTTATTTGTGAAATATTTCAACATCAATACAGCGCTCATAGGGTGAGCTGAGTATATAGAGTACTGTGGTAGAGTATATATATTTACGCATTGATATAAAAGAATGTATTCTTGTATTTTTTGTGCCGCACAGATTCGTGATCCCATGCACTTATTTAAACACATGGACCAACATAATGTTGTCTGGACGCCCGCTCCCGAGCGTGCCGAGCGTGCCGAGCGTCCCAAGCGTCCCAAGCGTGCCGAGCGTTTTGTGAACGTGGTGGTGGATCGTCTTGATGCAGAGAACAAGAATGGGCGCAAGAGTCGGTTCCGCTACGTGGACGTGTTGTCCACCGCGTAGACCTCGTGGACCTCTCTGGCACCCCCTTCCGTATTGGTACACTTGTAGGTGACAGTGATGTGTCGCACGCCCTCTCCTGTCATTTCCTGTTTGACCCAGTTCCAGACTTGTTCGTCGGATGCACCGTAGGCACTGAGTGGCTTGAAGTTGATGTGTGTCATCAAATTTCCTGGTGCAATGCGGTGCACGATCCACTCGTTGGATCCTGGGTGCACGCTGTTGACGACGAACACCAGCTCGTTGTGGAGCGGTGCCTCCAAGTACTGTGCGTGTCCAAACTGCCTTGCCTGGTCTCCCGTCATTTGTGCCACGCTGACACCACCCAGCATGACGTTGGGGTGCGCGGCGAACGGCGTGAGTGCCTGTGCGTGGATCAGCGGAAGATTGCACGCCTGGACGCGTCCGTAGGTGTAGACCACCGTGCGCAGCTCCGACTCGCCGGCACGCGCCACTTGCAAGTTGACGGCGGAGGACGGTTGGTCTTTGAACCCGGTAAAGTAGGGTGTGCCGTTTGGTAGTCGACCGTAACTGTCAACGCTCGCCCCTGCAACGCTGACCAGAATATCACCCAGTTGGACAGGTTCGTGACTCTCGACGTGCGAGATCATGACACCGGTTTCCCCTTGCATGGCAGGGTACACCATCTGAATGGCGCTGTTGTTGTGCGTGGTGGGTGTTGTCTGGAAGTATTTGTCAAACACGATGAGTTCTGGTCCCAAGTGACTGACCAGTCCCATGCTCGCGCCTGATTCTCCGGGACGTTTGGGTGGGTCACATGTTTCGCCACAGTTAATCGCGCACGCGCACGGGCACGGCTCCATCTCCATGCCCTGCAGAATGGGGCGGAGATCTTTTGGTTTGTTGTGCGCGTGCTGCACGAACCAGTCGGCAAACGACAGTCCATGACCACAGTCATGTCTGTCCCATCGTGCTGCCAGCTCGTCCGGGTGCAGCTTCGTCGTGTAGCGTCCACGCAGGTCGAACTCCTGCTGTGGTGTCAGCTGTAGATTTGTGAACGCGATGTGCTGCTCGTGCTTCATGTACGTGAACAGCGACTCGACTGTCTTCCAGGGTTTGGACAAGGTGACAACGTTCCCCGGGTTCATGATGGCAGTGTTAATACCAAGAAGATTCCCCTCGCAGTCCAGCATGGGTCCACCTGAGTTTCCAGGATTGCAGAGCGCGTCGCTGAAGTAGACCATGTTGTCCTCGACGGTGTTAAACGAGACGATGTGTCCGTTTGACACGGTCTGGCACTCGGTGCCGAGAGGGTAGCCGACCAGCCGGACCGCCGCACCGATCACGTCGGTCAGCGGAGATCCCTGCACCATGTACTTGTCCTCCTCGTGCTGCATGAGTTCGGTGGGTTTCTGGATGAGCAGAAGCGCAAGATCGTTGGTCGGGTTAATTTTGTACACTTGTGCTGGAAAGGGAGTCAGATTGTAGTGGAAGTTGCACATGACGGTGTTGGCGCCACCAACGACGTGGTGATTGGTGATTGCCACCCATGCGTTGTTGTCGTCGTGGAACTGGCGGTAGGTCATGGTTGCCTCTTTGCTAATGACGGCGGATCCGCACTCGAGACCACATACGGAGACGCCTCCAGCATAGGCTGGGACCGGGGTAACGGAAGTGTTCATGACGCGTAAACAGCCGAGAGTAGAGAACGACATTTTTACATACATGATCTCTTATATATACTACTTTTTTTTTTATGTTGCGACACTGTGGACGCTATTGTGAACTCTCAAGAGTATGGCAAAAAAAAACATTGCTACATGGACAGATGATATGAACATTGATTGGCGACGCGAGTTGTACGCAGTTCTGCCGCTGTTGGTGTTGTCCCTCTTGCCATTGGTTCCATCGGTTCCATCGGTTCCACTATGGGTACACACGTTTCTACTTTCGGTGTATCCGTTCTACTGAGGATACTAGTACCTGTTCAACTGTGGATACAACTGTGGATACTTGCGGTGTGGGAGTTAATGCTTGTTCCTGTTTGTATATGGATTTTTTTTCTGTCTTGTATTAGCAGCGTATGTCTAATGTTGTGCGCACATCTGCCACGCTCAGTTCCACCCCAGTAAAGCCATATTACGTTGCGCTTCAAAGTGTCCCTGTGCTGCTGCTGCACGGTAGTATGCTGCGGCTCTCTCCTGACTTTGCTTGACACCCTGACCCCTTTCATGCATGAATCCCAGTTTGTTCTGCGCATCTGCGTCTCCCTGACCTGCGGCTAGTTCCCACAAGCGTTTCGCTTGCCGGAGTTTCCCACTGCGGTGGTAGTTCTGTCCCAGCATGGTTTGTGCCCACGCCTTTCCCAGCTTGACTTTTTTGTGGAGCTGTGCAGTCGCCTCCTCTGGTGTTGGATACGGCGCCCGACACAGGGGACAGCGTTGTTTTTGACGCTCGCTCATGCTGCTGACCAGCATGAGGTCCCGGCACGCTTGATGGATTCCGTTGCCACAGCATGTTGCGCGCGCAATGGTGGAAGTGTGTAGATATTCCTGACAAATGGAACACTTCGCGTCCATGTTTATTGTAGTGCACATCCCCCCTTATGTACTTGGCATTGCTTGTCTACTGTGCCCTAAAAAAATCATGGCATTAAACCCGCAAGTATTACAGTTTATGTGGTGCATGGTGGTGCAACATCTACTCCTCCCCCTTGAGCCATCGTGCCCCAAGAATACGGTCCAGAACCAATTAAATCCGGAAATTCATCACCCATGCTACATATGTACCCTTCCCCATATTGACCCGCTCTGTCAGGTATTTCACAGAATCTTCGTTTAGTGTTTTCGTAATTATATGACCTGTACGGGTACGGACATATTCCTAATTTTGCACCAGCTGTGATTCTTGCACGTTCTAATTTCCCCGCGTCAGGTGCTGACTCTTGACATAAACCTTGCTGTTCATGGCTGTATGGTTTACTGTACCCTACAGCCATACCTTCACAGTTGTTATAAATAAGAAGTTTTCTTTCTGGGAGGTAAAAGCAATTAGGCGCATTATCATACCCGTCACATGGAATTGTAAATATTTCGTCGGGTGTCACGTAATATTCATAGTAATTATCAGAATCTCTGTTGTCAGATCTGGTAAATAGCCTAGTAGAATACGAACCAGAATACGAACCATCGTATATTGTGAAGACGTTATTTGGGTCATTGTCGGGACTGCCTTTTTGTGCCAGGTGTCCACTTGTGTCAAGCTCTAAACTCTTTGCCGCTTTGACACATGCTGCCGCTGTAGTGATTGTCGCGTCAACATAGTCGCTGTCATTTGGCTCACCAACAAAACATTTGTCAAAAATCAAATGTCTGGGGTATTGTGAATTGTATGAGTCTCTGGACACAAGATGTACCTTGATGCATTGGGTTTGCTCATCGTTTGCATAGCCGTCTGTACACTCCACACATTGACTATACCCCCCCGCTCGCGCTTTCCCTGCTGGACAGGGTACACATTCTGCGCTTGGCGGGTCGGTACTTTCCATGCCCGGAGCACATAATGTACAACCGACCCGCCAATATCCGGCTTCACCAGTGGTGCTTTTAGTCCCTTCTGGACAAATTATACAGGTTGCGCCATTTCCTGTGTAACCATTCGGACATGCATCACAGTCAGTGTGATCAGCGTTCGACTTTTCTCTTAGCTTACATTCCGTACATACAGCACTTGCACTCGATGAATATTCACCAGCAGGACATGTTGCACAGGATGTATGCCCTGCAACATTATTGAATTTACCAGCTTCACATTCACTACAGACGTTCCCATCCTGTTTATGTCCAACAGGACAGTCCACACAATCAGATATCAATCCACCAGGGATTGTGTTTACTTGCCCCGGGTCACATTCCTCGCATATTGCAGTTGCTGTTGACGTACCACATTTACAAGTGAGTGAGAGTCCAGGCTGTGGACAAATGCAACCAATTGCGCTACCACTGCTACAATCGCCAGAGCCACTTGCATGGGGGTTGAAGAAAAAAGTTCCATCCGATTTGAGAAAACAGTTGCTGGGAGAATTATCTCCCTCCCATCTCCAGTCACTTCCACTTGTGTATTCCTCTATAGTATCCAGACTTAACCATTCCATGGCACGATCACAGTCAGATTTTGATGTGATTGGCACTTCACACACAGTGTTTGAGATGGTATATGAATCAGGTTTGACAGATAATTTGTTGCCCGAACAAATAGGTTCCTCACCGTTCCAATACTTTGCGTACTCTGTCAAATCAGGTTCATACCTATTGTAGCCATCATTAACTTTGTACTCAGGCGTTGCCAAGCACCTGGCTTGCAGGAGACCCTGTGTGTAGGACGACATCTCTTCAAATGTGGCTTTGTACCCCATTGTTTCGGTGATGAACCCGGGCAACAAACCTGCTTTGGGATCCATGATCATACCCTGCTTGCAACATCCCTGCAGAGGATTCAACGTATCATCAGGACACACGCAGTCATTTGCAGCGTTTACAGCCCCAAACATGCAGGTGCGCGCCGCATCCATGCATTTCATGCCACCATATCCCTGGTTGCAAGTGCAGGTGTCGTTGCCGCCCTTTTTGTCCCAGTTGGGTCCCAGTGTTGTCGTCTCCACATTCCCCTGTACGTCCAGTTGGCATTGGAGATAGCCGTTGTCTTTGTTAGGATCATCTCCACACACGCAGGTGGGTGACAGGAACTCCTCGCCCTCACCACCCTTTGATCCCCACGTGCAGGTGCCAATCCCGTTGCAAATGGTGCCAATGTCCGCTCCGTCGTATCCGGGACACTTGTCCAGGCAGTTCGTGTCGCCCCATCCCGTCTGGCAGGTGCGACAGTCGAGTGCCCCCCAGAACCCGTACGACGGGTGAGACCGACAGGCGCAGGCACCGCACTGGATCTGCTCCTTGTTCATGACGTCACAGACTTGATACAACTCCACCCTTTCTGTGCATTCTGTCTGCGTGTCCACTTTCCTGGTCAGCGTGATTTGTGGACGCACGCCGTCCACATTGGTCAGCATGGTGGACATGCAGTTGGGACCACCACGCACGTGGTTACCAGTGTAGTCCAGCTGTGCGCTGCTTCCAGTGTGATACACCTGCAGAGGGTAGTTGGTTGTGGTGCAGGATTTCCCCTGCAGCCGCGCACCCGTGGCAGTCACGCACCCGGTGCCGGTGTGGTCGATTGGACTGTAAAACTTTTCAGCGGACAGAAACTTGTCGTCCCACGCGAGCATGGTGAGTGGCGCTGGATTTGTTGTGCACTGTTCTATCCAAGTGTCCAGTGCCGTTGTGGTTGCACTGAGCAGCTCCGACTCATCGGTACTGTCACCTACCTTGGCGTTAATCGTCACCGGATGGCAGGTTCCGTGTCCGCTGCACGATGTGTGCGTAATGTTTCGAGTGTTGGGACACTGCAGCTGGCACATGTCTCCGGTGAACCCGACCTCACAGCGGCACGACGTGTCGGTCAGGCACTGCCCGTGTCCAGTGCAGATACCAGACATGTCCTCGTGCACTGCGTCGTGTCCCAGACACTTGCGCTCACACCCGTCGCCGCGCCACCCAGTGCGCTCCTCCATGGTGAGCGAGGTCCCTGCCAGGGCGAGTACAGTCTCTCCCGCTTCGTTGCTGATCACCTTGCGCGTGTTGTGGGAGTACTGCACCATGGTGCTCGCAATGTCGCAGGAGCACACCCCCGTCTGTGAGCACACGCCGTGCCCTGCGCATGGAGCACCGTAGTCTGTCATTTCTGGACACTGGTTGTTGCACAGTGGACCCATGTAGGCGGAGGTCCCCTGCATGCTGCTGAGCAGCAGGTTGTCCACCAGACACTGTCGGTATGTGTACTGCCCAATGTACTCGTCCTCTCCCTGCCCGGACTCTGCCTGGCACGTGCTTTCGACACATATCGTGCCGTGATCGCTGCACATGACGTTGGCTCCGCACGCCTCGCCTGTCTTGGCGTAGGTTGGGTTGGAGCAGGTGAAGTCGTCCTTGCTCTGAATCCACACCGCGTAGGCAGACTGCCAGTCAACAATTGGACTTCCTTGGTACTTGACGTGATGGAGCAGGTACGGCTCTGGACCCTGCATCATGTTGATGCGCTTGTGCTTGCCAAAGTAGCGCTGCTGGCGCAGCCGCACTGTTGCTCCCGTAATGGAGGTCGTCTGCTTGTAGAAGTGTGCGGTGTTGGGTGTCATGCAGGTGCACGATCCTCCCTCACACTTGCTGATTTTGAGTGCCACGGTGCAGGAGGGCTTGCCGACCACGGATCCAATGTTTGCGGTGCCCCACGCGACGTGCGTGCGATTTTGTGAGCAGATCTTGGTAGTGGTACCCAGGGTCAGCACCTGTGCCCGATGGTAGGACAAATACTCCTCGCACTCTGCCAGTGTTGTCACCAGACTCCCTATGAGATTACCAACGTTCTTGTCGGACCAGACAACGCGCGTCGCGTCGTACGAGCAGATGCCGCCATCCTCCGCGAGTTCCTCCGCGAGTTCGGTTGCCGGATGGTGCTGAACCATTGCTGCACAGTCTGCTTTGGTGCTGAGCACTGTGTTTGGCGCGGTGTCTGTGGCACAGATAATGCCGTTGAGCTCGTGCTCTACTCCACCTTCTCCGGTGCACTGCATGCCGTTCACGGTAGGGGCACTTACAATGACCGCGCTTGGTTCGCTGCTGCCCCACGTCATTGCGGTCCCACTGGTGGTGCAGATGCTAGAGTCTCCCACAACGTGGACCGGGTTATACTTTTGAATTTCAATGATGATTTGTTCTGAGTTCCCAATGAGAACGCTGCCACTTGTGTCTGTGTTCACCTCAAGGACCAATGTTCCGTCGTGTTGTGCCACCAGTCCAATCACAGCGCCGTTTTGTTTCACGATGTCCCCCATGGCACCCACAACTTGTGTTTCTTGAAAGGTGTGTCTGTACTGTTTCAGCTGCATGTTGGTGATGGTCACGTCTGATTCAAACACCAGCTCAGAGTGCGCTTCGCTGCAGACGACGTCGAGTGTGGTGCCCCCAAACAGTTCACACCCATTAGTCATCCGTGGCAGCTGTGTCACGGGTTGCGCGAGCGGTATCACGTACAGTTGCTTGATGGACACAATGTAGACGTGTCCATTGACTGCCCTGCCATCGGCACATCCTGATGTCAGAGCGCGAGTTGCCGTCAGCATCGTGCCGCTGCACCCCGCCTGTGCAATGGAATCACCCACACTTATGCCGGTGTTCACGCCGGTGTTCACGCCGGTGTTCACCACGTCCTCCACATAGAACTGCGTTTCCTGCATGGTCCCACTCACTTCCAGTTTGTTTGCAGGGTGTACAAAATGCAGTGTTTTGTTACCAGCCGTAATGCCGACAGCCAGCACGCGGTCAGCCACTGCAATGATGGTACCAGACTCCGCGTCTGCAACGATCAGGTCTCCTGCCTGGACCCCCTGCACGCTGAACGTAGTGGTCTCCCGCCACTCTTCCACTGTCCCACCACATGGCAGTGTGCTTGCATCCAGTTCACCCTCGGATAGAATGGTACACCACCCTGTACCCGTCTCCATGACAATCCCGTTGCCGTCGTTCACCGAATCAAACTTGTTCAGTGTACATGTTGCGTCCACCGTCACTTTGTTCCAGATCTCGCTGGTTACTTCTACCATAACCCGTGCTGACTGTACGTTTGTGTACAGTGTAGTTGGGTTTTGAATCTGTTCTGTAGTTCGAATGGTGGTCGCAGTGTGATCCAGGACTGCTGCACATGTTGATGTTGCGGCGTTCAGCCGACGTGTTGTAGTCGTTGTCGTAGTCTCAGGTGCTGCTGTAGTAACTGGTGTAGATGTCGTCTGGTGTGTATATGTAGTTGTTGGTGCAAAATTGACCCCTGGTGCTGCTGTAGATGCCGTATGTTCGTGATCATCTGCGCTGTCCTGTGTGTCTGTACCAGTGCCACATAACAGTGCTGGCAGCACTGGCAGCACTGGCAGCACTTGCAGCACAGAATCGGAGATGTCCATGCTCCACACTTTTGTTTGGCTGGTGTTTTCTAATTGTATCTCCTGTCCAACCCACAGATGTGTACCGTCTCTTGGTACTGCCACGCCGTAGGGCAAAATTGTATTGGTTAGTTCGGTTGTGTCGAGCCACATTTTTGTCTCCACCAATTCCATGCGTTCCATAATCTCCACCAATTGTTCCTCTGCGACGGTGGCTAAGAGTGTTGCTGCTGGTGCCGTGACAGAGACCAATGCCGTTCTTTCAAACGGTATGTGTGATGGACACACTGAACAGATGGACCCAATCTGCGGATGGGGCTGCTGATGGGGTGAACCGTTGCAGTCGACCAGCATGCGCCGCCCTGTCAGGCTGTCCAGGCGACACTGACCAATTGTGATGGTGCCCCCTGTCACCATTGGAATGACCTGGCGCGACACCACAATCGAGTACAGTTGAGTTACTGTACCACCCACCATGTCAAAGGTGTCTCCACCAATCGTCATTTGTGTCTGTCCAGTGTTCATGTTGTTGTTGGCACACAACAAAAGGTCACTGCTCTCCAGGGTACATTTGCCACCGTTGACGTCCACCACTTCTGTGCTGTCGTAGTTGTCCAGCGACTCAAGAGCGGTGAACTGGTAGTAGACGCTGTCACCAGCACTAGCGCGCACCATGTGATCGTTGGTGTCTTTGGTGTACTGTGGCACGGTGTTGCTCGGATGGACGCGACACTTCTCTTTCGAGGTGATCAGTGTGCTTGCCAGGTTCTCAAGCGCCGCGCCGCCAAACTGCAGGTGGGTGTTGTTCCACGTGCACAGTGCAATGTCCCCCACACCAATGTTCGCGTCAACAGTCATGGTGTCTGCGTGGTGGTGCTCCAGCAAGTCCAGACACTCCGAGTAGGGCAGCATGTTGAGTGGTGCCGTGGGCTCCTGGTGCTCGTATCCCCAGCAGTCGAACGAGTCGACGTGCTGCTTGCCGTACTCTCCACTGTTGCAGTCCGGGGTGTTGTCAGCATCGCACTTCTCCTCGCAGTTGTTCTCGGTGGACCGCAGGCAGTTGCACTTGCTGGTAATGGGGTAGCTTGTCCCCTTCTTTGCTTCACACTCGCCAAAGGGGTACAACGGTGGTGCCTGGTACCCACACGCGGTGCCGGTGTCTGGGTGTACCGGACAGCTCAGCTCACAGGCTGCTCCGGCAACCCCGTAGTTGGTGTCCGCGTCGCAGTCGCACTGCAGCAGAGCACATGTTCCGGGCAGTTCGTCCTTCTTCAGCTGTGCACACCAGCTCTCCCACTCGCTGCTGTCACAGCTGTCGTGCAGATGTTCGAGCGGGTTTGTCGTAGAGATTGTTGGGCAGATGGGTCTCCCGCGCTCTTCCCACTTATCACACTGACGTTTCTGCTCGTCCGGTGGACAGCTCTGCTTGGCGCTGCTTAAAATTTCGTGGCACTGCTTCGCCTCCTCGTACGTCTCGTACGTCTCGTACGTCTCGTACGTCGATTCCCCCAGCTGCGCGCGATGGTCACACAGCCCTGTCCAGTCCACCTCGTTGTCAAATCCCTGCCTCTGCTCACACAGCTCGTGAATGGACATGTCGGAGGTCCACCCTGGTGGCATGGCGCGGCGCGAGTACTCCTCTTCGCAGTCAATACTGGCGCTGTAGAGCTGCAGTGCCAGCATGGTGGAGTGCGTGGAACTATCCACCACCATGCCGTTAAGCGGGTCAATCGAATCTGTCTCTGGCATCTCTGGACACGCGGCGCCGGTGCAGATTATGGACGCGGTTGCCGCAGTCCACGCAAAGTCCAATCGAATGGTGTGTGGGGTGTTCAGCGACTGCGTTGGTCCCGGCTTGCCGTTAATCCACAGTTTTCCACCGCTGTGTGTGAATACCAGTTTGCTGTCGTTCCTGTCACCGTGGACAAAGGCAATGGTGTCACCGCGCTCTGCTGAGTTGAGCATGAACGTGTAGCGGAGATGCAGCGGTTGGGCGTCGTTCCAGACCCTGCCCTGCGTGTCGTGCTCCGTGACAAACACTGGTGGTTCACACGTGCCGTAAGCTACACACATCTCCTCCACAGTCATGGTGGGCGCGTACTCCCATCCGTTCCCGTTGACAATGGGCACACCCAGTGGTTTTGCGGCAAGCGCGCTTGCGTAGGTGGGATACGCTTGTCCGCCCACCAGAAATCCCTCAAAGTTATCAATGTCCTCCGGGGTGACATCTCTGCACTGTGGACCGTCGGTGGCACTGCGCTGTGTTTTCCCGTTCGCGGTGCACAAGTACTGTTTGAATGTCGCACGGGTGGGTCTGGTCCACGTACTGACCTGTGCACACTTGGATGCAAGCTGTGTTGGCAGCGCGTCTGTCACGCCTCGAATGTCAAACACTGACCTGTCAAACACGCTGGCATCCCCCTGGTCCAATGCCTTGCGATCCCACGCGTTGGCAGTCTGCGCTGCATCGGTCCCGATGCACTTGCCCAGCATCTCACTGTCACAGTGCATGATGCAAGGGAGCGTGTCGTTGCACTGTGCTGTGATGTACTCCTGTCGCTGATGGCACCAGTCGTTGGCGTCCACGTCGCGCATGTAGTGGGCACACGCACCGGTTGACAGCCAGACGCACCCCATGGCGCGTGCCTCCAACTCGGACCCGACGTGAGACCCGACGTGATCGCAGCTGACATCCGTACGCAGTGCCGCTGACCCCCACAAGATCACTTTGCCGTTAATGGTGTCAATCTCTACTCTGTTGGGCGACACCAGCTTCTCGCGCGCCACTGCTCTGCTGCTGAACAGCGGGTAGTGGTACCCACCCGGCACCTCGTGGTAAAAGGGTCCTGGACCGTCTGCTGGATAGTGTGACATGGCATGCTTGCCCGCACCTCCACTAGTACCAAGGAGATCCGACGGGACAGCCTGGATGCGACAGACAGGTCCGTATGGACCGTCCAATAACCCGAACAGCGCCTGCTTGAAGGCAAACTGTTCAGAGAGGGTCAGTGACGCGGTGAACACTGGTGGCGAGTGTGAAAAGTCACCACAGTCGGCGTCGGTGTGGCAGTCAAACGTGAGACCACTGTGAGAGACCGTTCGCAGTACTCCCTCCCCTCTGCCGGCACACTGCTCACCGTCAATACTTGGTGGACTGAACTGACACTGGAGCCCAGCGTACCCTGCGTCGCACCGACAGGCGGTCTCCGCCACAGTCGTAGTCGTCCACGGGTTGGCGATGCACTGTCCATGCCCGCTGCACTCCCCACCACAGGTACTTTCACACTGGGATCCAAAGTAGTCTGCGTCACAGCTGCAGGTCCCGTCCGGAGCACACTCGCCGTGACCGTTGCAGGTCTCTGTGTCGCAAAACACCAAGCATTGTGCCCCAAAGTACCCTGCTATGCACGTTGCACAGTTGGAGGCGGACTCAAAATTGCCGTCACACACGCACGGGTGCTGACCGGCGTCCAGGGACGCAAACTGCGTGGTGCCAAAAAAGATGTTGGGCGTGCCACCATTGCAGTACTCCGTTGTCACGATCACTTGGCAGAAGTCGTCCACGCCGTAGTCGAGCTTTGTCACCAGCAGCTCACAGCCGGCGCAGAATTTTGGGTAGACGTTGTCTGCACACTCGTCACACGTGGCGCCTGCCCACCCAGGCGTGCAGACGCAGTCGCCATCCTGGTTGCAGATCCCCCTGTTGTTGCAGGTCTCCACTGTGCAAACTTTTGTGCAGTCTGTACCAAACTTGTGAGGTGCACACCTGGAGCACTTGTCGTCGGTGCCCAGCTGCCAGTTTGTGTTGCACTTGCAGACGCCACTGTCGCAGTTGCCGTTGTCACAGTCGTTGACGCTGGGACAGGCGCAGTCGGATCCCCTGTAGCCACTGCACTGACACTTGCCGTCCACATCACACACGCCGTGTCCGGAACAGACGGCACCGCTGCTGACACTGCTGCCTGGACACTTGACCTGGCAGGCGTCTCCACGATAATTGAAGGGACACTCGCATACTGCATTGACACCGTCCATCACACAGGTGCCGACAGCACCACATGGTTTCTGCGCGTACATTGGACACGTGTACTGGCACGCGTTGCCAGCAGAACCTGGTTCACAGTTACAGCTTCCGTCCACACATGCTCCATTACCACAGAAATTACCATTGTTGTCCATGGGGCACGCGTTCGCACACTGGTGTGTGTCCACACTTGTACTGGAGCTGGTCTCCTGGTTGCTGTAACCGTACTCACACTGGCAATTGCCGTCCTCGCCACATGTGCCGTGCCCAGAACAGTAGCGACACTTGCCACCACTGATGACGGATGCTTTGCAGTTGGTGGAGTTTTCGGTGGAGCTGCTGTAGCGCGTCTCTGCTGTCAACTCCGCGTAGCAGGTGTTTTGACAGTGGTCACCGTAGTATCCCGGCGCACACAGTCCTGTGCACTTGTCGCCCGTTGCATGGCACTCGTCACACAGAATGCCGGAGTACTTGTTGCGACAGTAGCATCCGTACGGAGTCCCCGTATGTTGCGCCACAACATGTGGACTCCGGGAGTCGTACACCGCGTGCCCGTGAACACAGGCATCCAGCTGACAGTTGGTGCCGCTGAACGGCAGGTTGCTACAGTCGCATGTCGCGGTGTTGGTATCAAACTCTGCTCCGTGCTCGCAGCTGTTGACAATACCGTCGACCCAATTACCAATAAAATTGACTGCAAAGTTAAACCCAATAGCACCCAGGCACAAAGCAACGATACCAAATATTTGTTGAGTGGTCAGCATTGGTCTGTAGACACAATGCTATTATAGTACATCCTGTGGCATTCAAGACCACCCTACATGATTCATCTGGGACTTGCACTGCTGTATATGGTGATTAGCATCTACTACTGTGTTATTCAGACAACGTGCTTTTACAAACAGCTGCATGCGACCTGTTGTGCAGGACTTGTCCTGTACAGTTTGCTGCGCCACCATGTTGTTGTTGACGACATGTGTGTGTTTCTGCTCATGCACGTGGCGCAGTACGTTGTTGTTGGACAGACGCTGATGCCGTATTGGGTCGTGGTGTACATATTGAGTGTCCTTCTCCACACACTCATCTGTCGAGCGGAGATGCGGGTGTACACCATGGTGTCGGAGCTGCACCGGGTGCTGCCGACCTGGGGGTTTGACTTTGTGTACACGCACGAAGCGATGCCTCGCGCCAACATCCGGACGTTTGCACAGCAGAAGGAGCAGGCGCTGCTGATACAGTGTACAGAGCTGCGAAGAAAGGGCGAGATTCTTGTGTGTGTGGATGCGGGTGACAAGCGCGTGTGGCGTCTGTCTGACAACCGCTCCATGTTTCTGCCGCGGTGGGAGCGGCGGTTGATACTGGTGTCCATGACTGGTGCAGTGACATTGTTGTACATGCTCTGGTGGCGCGGACTTGCTGGAGCGTTCGAGTATTATTTTATTGTTGACTGTTTGCTTTTTCTAACACATCTGCTGCGTTTGACGTGGGTATCCACATGGTCTACCTTTGGACAAGGGTATCAGCTTCTGACCAGCCACCTGGCGTTTGCTAGCCTGACCTTCTACCTTGCATTGCGCTGAGGCGTATGGCGGACACTGGCGTCCATGTCCATGCACCAGGTCCATGTCCACTACGTCCACAATACCACAAGTCACGCCCAAGGTCACGCCCAAGGTCACGCCCAAGGTCACGCCCAAGGTCACGCCCAAGGTCACGCCCAAGGTCACGCCCAAGGTCA
>Ga0209533_1000468_pt1 | contig 38920 bp, 30 predicted proteins | sample COG_04_FD_184748 | JGI IMG/M metagenome (GOLD analysis project Ga0209533, IMG submission 184748) | Pelagic Microbial community sample from North Sea - COGITO 998_met_04 (SPAdes) (version 2) | ecosystem: Environmental > Aquatic > Marine > Neritic zone/Coastal water | place: Helgoland, sampling...
ATGATTATGAGGTAATGGATAAGCCAGACTATTTTGACAACAAATTCTTTTTAGGAAGTCAAGGTGTATTAACGGATGATGGGCAAAGGTTTCTTGATGAAATTAAAGCATTTAAAACTGGATTTATTACAGTTGTTGATTCACTGAATGCTGGAAAAAGCGATGAAAATTATGTAAACCTAATCAATGATGTAACAGAAGTATTTGATACAGATACTAAAGTTATTAATAGAGAAGGAATCAAAACAACATGGATTGAATATAATTATTACGGATATCCAGAAGTTGCTACTAACACAAAACTTACAGTGATGAAAGCCAATATTCTTGGGTTTCAAGCTGAAGTCTTATCTGCAATGATTGGTGGTCAATATAAAATTAATGCAACGCTTGCTAATTTTGATGCCTATGTGGTTTCAGATAAAGCTGCTTATTTCCCAGGATCTAAATTTTCTGGAAAAATAGTTTTAGGTAAAAAATCTGAAAACCTACAACCAAAAGCAATTAAAATTAATGACACAGAAATTGACCCAATAACGTCTTTAAATTCTGAAGGTGAAATTGAACTTGATTTTCCTGTAGGATCAGTCGGGACGAGAGATATCGTTGGTACCATTACGTTTATAGAGGGTGATGATGAACCAATTACCATTCCTGTAATTTCAAATTATGAAGTTATTTCAAGACCCAATGATGCATCTGTTCAAGTAATGGGAAGAAATACATTATTCAGAAACTTTGATAACTTAGTAAAGGTATCGGTTCCTGGTGTTCCAGCAAACTTAGTAACGGCTTCTGGCCCTGGTGTAGTAAACAAAGGAGACGGACTTTATACTATTAAACCACAAAAAGGACAACAGCTTGTATTAAAAATTACGGCAACGCTGCCTGATGATACTATGTTTTCGGATTCAGAAACGTTTCAGATTAGAAGAGCACCGGTACCAAGTATTCTGTTTAACGGAAAAGAAGGTGGGGCAATGTCAAGAAGCTCTATGGTAAGTGGATCAATGAGCGCTATTTATGACCCAGCTTACGGATTGGAATCTACGGTTAAAGTGAGATCATTCACTGTTAAAATTGGACCAAAATCTTTTGAGTGTACAGGAAATTCTTTAAGTGCAAAAGCAAAATCTGCTTTGAAAAAAGCACCAAAAGGGTTTGATGTTAGTTTCAAGAAAATTAATTATGCAGGGATTACCGCAGGTCAAAAACAATCGGGACCCTCAATAACCATAAATTAAATTAAACATGAGAAAGTCTGTTTTTTTATTAGTATTACTTTTGAATCTATCTAACGGGTTTTCTCAAGCAAACCTTTTAAATACGACATCTTCTTACAGTATTGAAACTGTTTCAAGACTTGAAGAAGATTCTGAATCTAAGCCTCTGGATTATGCAAAAGTTTCTGATGAAGACATAGTGTTTTCTTACACGACTTGGGAAGTGATCGATCTAAACGAACGTGTTAATTTTCCGTTCCTGTATCCTATTGATATTAACACTGTGACTGCTGACAGAAGACCATTAATTCATTATTTAATGGAAGGTATAAAGTCTTTTGAATTTCCGTCTTATTTTAACGACACCTTTACAGAAGAAATTTCAGACGAAGAATTTAATAACATTCAAGTATATAAAGTTTTAAAATCTGGAGTTGATGCCGATGGTATCACAGAAGGTATGGAACACTTTGATATTGCAGGTTCTTGGCGCGTCCATTTAGAATCACTTGGTTATGAATTTCCAGAAGAAGAATGGGTTACATATGATCCATCTTCTACAGAGTTTTTAGAATTAGAAGACAACGAGAAAGTAGTTGTTTATCAAAGAAAATGGAATAGTGTTGCAGCTTCTGTGATGCCAGATACAGATTTTAACTCTGCTGAATTTGAATATAGTGATGTAAGAAAATACATTATAAAAGGTATTTGGTATTTTGATAGAATATCTACAGAACTTAAATTCAGACCTATCGCAATCGGCCCTGTTGCTATTAGCGCCGAAGACAAATTTGAACAAACCAACAACGACTCAGGGGCTGCCGATGATTCTGCTGATGATGGTGGTTTTGGAGCGTTTTTTGACGATGAACCTGAAGAAGAAGTTGCAGAAGAAGCTGTAGAAGAAGAAGTTGCTGAAGATGATACGGTTATAAATGCTGTTGAAGCTCCAGGAGAAGCGGATAAGGAATATACCCCTATGTTTTGGGTGTTCTATCCAGAAGCAAGAGAAGTGCTTAGTAAAGCCTACTCCTTTAATCAAAAAAATATGTCAAAACCTTTTTCTTTTGACCGACTAATTAATTCAAGACGTTTCTCAGGTACCATATACAAAGAAGCTAATGTATATCAAGATAGAGATATTAGAGATTATATTAGTAACAATGCACTAATACAACTCTTAGAGTCTGAAAGAATCAAAGAGAAAATTAGAAATAAAGAACAAGATATGTGGAGCTACTAAATTCAGTATCTAAACATTAGAACAAAACGCTTATCATACGATAAGCGTTTTGTATTTTAATACTTTTGTAAAATGTATTATGATTATATCATTGTAGGATCGGGATTAGCAAGTATTATGTTTGCCGAGCAATTACGACTTCACAATAAATCATTTATGGTTATCAGTAACCGTTCCCAGCAAGCATCAGTAGTAGCAAGCGGTCTCTATAACCCTGTGGTCTTAAAGCGCTTTACTGCCACTTGGAATGCTGCTACTCACTTGGAGTTAGCCATCCCCAAATATGCCGAACTAGAGCAGCTATTAGAGCATAAGTTGGATCATGTGCTACCAATTCATCGTGTGTTTAATTCGATTAAAGAACAAAACAACTGGTTTTTGGCATGTGACAAACCGTTACTCACTAATTTTCTGAATCCTGATTTGGTGCCAAATACCAACTCTGCAGTAAAGGCGCCCTTTGGCTTTGGTGCCGTCAATCTTACAGGACGAATTGATACGCAGTTGCTTATTGAATCGTATCGAGAGTATCTTATTAATTCAAACCAGTTTAAAGAAGAAACATTTGATTATGAGGCAATATCTGAAGGAACTGAAGGCGTTAGTTATGGCGATATAAAAGCACAGCATATTGTGTTCACTGAAGGTTTTGGAATTCATAAAAATCCTTACTTTAAGTATTTACCATTAGAAGGCACGAAAGGCGAACTGATTACAATTCATGCCCCAACACTCAAATTAGAAGTCATTTTGAAATCGAGCATATTTGTGATTCCAATGGGCGAAAATCGTTATCTAGTAGGATCTACCTACGAATGGACCGATAAAACAAATAAACCAACCCAAAAAGCAAAAACAGAACTTATAGAAAAACTGGAACGTCTCATTGATTGTGATTATAAAATCGTTGACCAACGTGCAGGAATTCGCCCCACAGTGGTGGATCGACGCCCATTAGTCGGACAGCATTCGATTCATAAAAGCATGTATGTTTTGAATGGCCTAGGCACTCGAGGTGTTTTGGTAGCACCGTCCATGGCGGAAGCGCTTTATAACGCCATAGAAAATGACACACCACTTCCCGATGAAATCGATATTAATCGCTTTGCATAGCTATTTTTTCTTTGCTAATTCAGCGTCATAACTCATAAAAAGATTGATCCATATATTTCTAGAGATCCGCATGATAATAGGCATAAACCCTATAAGGGTGCATACAATTGCAATAAATGAGAAGACTAAGGAGCTTTCGAAAATGATAAATGTTAAGAGGAAAGAAACCATCGAAAACCCAATTCCAACCCCGTAACTGACATACATTGAACCATAAAAAAAAGAAGGTTCAATTTTGTATTTAGTTTGGCAATGTCCACAACGTTCATGCATTTTTAAAGTTTGAGAAAGCATGTATGGATTGCGCGTTTTGTACATTAATTTGTGATGACATTTTGGACATTTCCCTGTCAAAATACTATACAGCTTATTTCCTTTTTTTAATATCATAATTCACTATTTTTGCAACTTGTTAAGACAAAGCTAAACTATTTATAATTATTCCCTTTTACAATTTTTAAATGTTAAACATCCATAAGTTATCCGTATCATTTCAAGGCGATTATTTATTTGAGAATATTTCCTTTCGACTGCGAGGAGGCGATCGTGTAGGTTTAATTGGAAAAAATGGCGCTGGAAAATCGACACTCCTAAAACTACTTTCTGGCGAATTAGAATACACCGAAGGTCAAGTGGCGCAGGAAAAAAAAGATCTTAAGATCGGGTTTTTAAAACAAGACATTGATTTTGTTTTAGGTCGAACCATTCTTGAAGAAGCCTATCAAGCCTTTGTGGAGATTAAAGCACTAGAGCTACAACTCGAAGATATTAATACCCAATTGGCAGAACGTACGGATTATGAAAGTCAAGGCTATCACGATTTGATGGTGGGACTGAACGAAGTTCAGGAGCAATACGAAATCCTAGGCGGTTATAACTACCAAGGAGAGACGGAAAAAATACTCATCGGTTTAGGATTTAAACGCGAAGATTTTAATAAACTTACGGATACCTTTTCAGGAGGCTGGCGGATGCGTATTGAATTGGCTAAGCTCTTGCTTCAAACCAATGATATTTTGCTGTTAGATGAGCCTACGAATCACTTAGATATTGAGTCGATTATATGGTTAGAACAGTTTTTAAATAATTATTCTGGAGCGGTCGTGATTGTATCGCATGATAAGATGTTTTTGGACAATGTAACCAATAGAACCATTGAAATTGTATTGGGTAAAATATACGATTATCCACGAGCATATACAAAATATCTCGTCTTACGAGAAGAGCAAAAGACCTTGCAATTAGCATCTCAAAAAAATCAACAAAAACAGATTGAACAAACTGAGAAATTGATTGAGAAATTTAGAGCCAAAGCGTCCAAAGCTACGATGGCGCAATCGTTGATTAAAAAACTGGATAAAATTGAACGTATTGCTGTCGATGAAGACGATAACAGTGTGATGACTCTAAAATTTCCGGTGTCCACGATCCCCGGAAAGGTGGTTGTAGAAGCCTCTCAAATTTCAAAAGAATATGGCGATTTAAAAGTGCTTCAGCATATTGATCTTATGGTGGATAGAGGGAGTAAAATTGCCTTTGTAGGACAAAATGGACAAGGAAAGTCCACACTTGCCAAAATTATTGTGGGCGATTTAGAGGCCAAAGGCGATATCAAACTCGGACATAATGTTCAAATTGGCTATTTTGCACAAAACCAGGCGGAGTATTTAGATGGCAGTAAAACCGTTTTAGACACCATGATTGATGCCGCCAATGAAACCAATCGCTCTAAAGTCCGTGATATTTTAGGATCCTTTTTGTTTAGAGGGGATGCTGCCGAAAAATATGTGAGAGTGCTATCTGGAGGTGAACGTAACCGTCTAGCACTCGCAAAACTTTTGCTACAACCGTTGAATGTGCTCATCATGGATGAGCCTACGAATCACTTGGATATAAAGTCAAAAAACGTCCTTAAAACGGCGCTTCAGCAATTTGAAGGCACCCTTATTTTAGTCTCTCATGATAGAGATTTCTTACAAGGATTGACATCGACCGTTTATGAATTTAAAGATCAAAAACTAAAACAATATTTGGGTGATATTGATTTCTATCTAGAACAACGCCAAGTTGAAAACTTGCGGGAAGTTGAAAAACGCACACTTATCAAAACGCCACAAAAGGCAGTAGCTACCAAACAGTCCTATGAAGAACAAAAGCAGCTCAAGTCGCTTAATAACCGATTGAGTAAAGCGGAAGCTTCAATTGCTAATTTGGAGCGTGACATCAAAAAAATTGATATAGAGATGGAACTGAACTACGATCAAACGGTGGCTAAGGCTGGTTTTTTTGAAAGCTATCAAGCCAAAAAAGATCAATTGGATCAACTGATGTCCGATTGGGAGCAAATCACCGAATCTATTGAAACTCTGGGATAATGGAAGAACATTTCTATCAATGCCCACATTGTTGGGAAGACGTTTCTATTTTAATCGATTTTTCTCAGGCTTCACAAAATTATATTGAGGATTGTGAAGTGTGTTGCAATCCTATACAGTTCAACATTAGTATTTTAGACCACACCCTGTCTTTTTTCGAAGTAAATAGCATTGAACAGTAAGATATATTTTCAATTTTTCTTTTAGAATTACAAAAAGGTTGTATATTTGCCACCTATATCGCGGGATAGAGCAGTAGGTAGCTCGTCGGGCTCATAACCCGAAGGTCACTGGTTCGAGTCCAGTTCCCGCTACTAAGAAAACCAGATACGAAAGTATCTGGTTTTTTCATTTGTGAGAAATCGAAACCTGTTTCAGTTTTCGCACAAATGAAAAAATAGAGCGGTGTTTGCACCGCTTGGTTTCTTTGGGCTGTTCTTCTCCTGGCCCTTTCCGAAACAAGGTGTAGGAAAGAATCCAGTTCCCGCTACTATACGAGACTCAAGTACTTTTTGTATTTGAGTCTTTTTTATTTTAACGCCATAAGCGTCTTTAAATGAGTTGGTTAGGTCAAAAATTATATTCATCTTACTGACTATACTCACAGCATCCGCTCTTTTTTATGTACTTTATAAACTCTCCAGATATGCTTTTGCCTTGAATTTAGTATTGCTCCTAAGTGGTTTTGGAATCCTGTTTTTAGTCGCTCCTTCATTTCTTAATAAAACTGCCCTTGCCATCGGATGCCCCTTACTTCTTATCAATCTGCTTATGTATGTCTTCCTCCATGAAAGAGAGAACACACGGCCATCTGAAAAAATGTATCAAGTGCATTTCAAACTAAAACGAGGTAAGCTAGTCATCCAGAACATCAAACGAGGTGCTTCCATTATTGGGGCTGCTGGAAGCGGAAAAACAGAAAGTGTTGTTTATAATTTTATGCAGCACTTTAGCAAACAGGAGTTTTCAGGAGTGATTCACGATTATAAGGATTTTGAAATCACCGAAATGGCCTACCCTCTTTTTAAAGCCCAAGACATTCCTTTTTATATCATTTCTTTTGATACCATTTACCATCGAGTTAATCCCATTGCAGCACGGTATATGGAAAATGAGGAGGGTGTTAATGAAGTGTCACGAGTTCTAATGGAAAATTTACTGGAACAAAAGGAATCTGGAACTCATACTTCAGGCAAGTTTTTTACGGATGCTGCTGAAGGGATTATAGGCGGCCTTATCTGGATTCTCAGAACCAACCACCCAGAGTATTGCACCCTGCCACATTTGATTGCGATTTATCAATATTTGGATACCGATAGTCTTATCACACTTTTGGAATCCGATTTAACATCCAAAGGAATGGCGAATGCCTTTATCAGTGGTAAGGGGTCTGACCGCCAAACAGCAGGGGTAAAAAGCACCCTGTCTAATGCCTTAAAAAAGATCAGTTCGAAACAGGCTTTTGTGACGCTATCAGCTGATGAAGTACCTCTGGATATTAACGGGCAGGAAAAAGCAGGTATTATTTCAGTGGTCAATAACCCTAAGTTGGAGACTGCTTATGCACCACTTATTGCAACAGTCATGCACACAATTACCAAACAAATGAGTGTGCGACACCGAAAACCTTCTTTTTTACTCATGGAAGAGGCATCAACCATTCGACTCTTGAACATGCAACGTATTCCTGCTACCCTGAGAAGCTACAACATAGCCACCATTTATGTGATGCAGGACAAAGTGCAAAATGATATCATGTATGGCGATAAAGTCAGTAAAGCCATTTTAAGCAATCTATCCTATCAATTTTTTGGAAAAGTGAATGACCCAGATACAGCGAAATACTATGAGCGTTTTTTTGAACTTATTAAAACGCAAACGACCAGTATCAATAAAGGGCATAATCTGAATTTTGATACCAGAGTGACCAAAGGAGAAAAAGAAGTCTCAAAAGTACGAGCTGATATTTTCTTTAAGCTAAAACCTGGAGAGTTTATAAGTTTTGTTGATGGTAATGATAAAAGGGTGCAATTTAAACTACAGGATATCACTAAGAAACTCCCAAAGGCAAAAAAGTATTCAAAAAAAGACCTTAAAAGGAATTTTAAACGGATTCATCGGGAGGCGCAGTCCCTATTTGATAAATAGTCTTAAAAAAAGCTTGGAAAAACGTGTGTAATTTAACCTTATTCTAAATTTAAGCTCGTTTAACGCCAAACAACATAAACAAAACAACATCCATTTTATCGCCAACGGTTTTTCTTAAAATAGAAAACGCTTTGGTAATATGAGCCTCAACAGACTTTATAGAAACATTTAAGTATTCAGCTATTTCAACATTAGTTAACCCTTCCTGTTTACTTAATAAAAAAGTGCGCTTACATTTCGGGGGCAAATTTTCTATTTCTCGTTTTACAAGAGCTATAAGTTTTTCAATAGAGTTTTCGTTTTCCTCTTCAACAATTGTGTTTAAAGCATCAATGTATTTCTTTTCAAGAGCCGTTACAGCTTTCCTTTTGCGATAATAATCAATACACTCATTATAAATAGCTCGATATAAATAGTTTTTTATCGAAAAGTTGTCTTTTAAATTAGATCTATGACTCCATATGTAAACAAACGTATTCTGAACAACATCTTCAGCAAGGTAGAAATCTTTAGTTAACCCTAAAGCGTAGGTATGTAGTTTTTGCTGATAATTATTAATTAAAAAATTATATGCTTTTTCCTCACCTTTTTTCAGAGCCTTTATAAGCATAACATCATTTTGAAAACCTACTTTCATTCGGGAATTAATATAATTTTTCATTTGGGAATTAATATAATTTGATGTGTTTTATTGCGAAAATATAAAAAAAAGTTAGGGTTTTCAAGTTTTGCTTCGCTTTAATAATAAATACTGCATTGTATGGCCTCCAAAAGAATTGAGAAAATAATAGCCAAATACCTCATTAACCAAGCTTCCTTTGAAGAACTAGATAAGCTTGAGGCTTGGATTATAGAACCTAATAATGAAAAAGATTTTTTAAACTACGTCAAAGTTAATTATTCAATCGATTATAATTTGAGAACGACGGATATTAATAAAACCAAAGAATTAATTTCTACTCTTATCAAAAAGGAAAAAAGACAAATAAGAGTAAGAAGAATACAAAGGTATTCTAAGTATGCGGCCATTTTTATTGGTGTGATGATTTCCATTTATATTTTCAAAGATGATTTGTTTAAATCCTCAAACAAGGACGTTGTTGTGCCTACAATTGTAAACACTACCATTATTGAACCTGGAACCGATAAAGCAACCCTAACTTTGGCCAATGGAGAGCAGGTTCCTTTAGAAAAAGGAACTTCTTTCCAAACCCAAAATGCCAGTAGTAATGGTGAGGAAATTGTTTACGAGGCAGGTAATAGAAAAACAAAAGAACTTGTTTATAATTATTTAACAATACCAAGAGGCGGGCAATTCTATCTAGTGTTATCTGACGGCACAAAGGTTTGGCTAAATTCAGAATCTCAACTTAAATACCCTGTGAACTTCTTAGATGGTGAAACTCGTCAGGTAGAGTTGGTTTACGGTGAAGCCTATTTTGATGTATCACCTAGTACGGCTCACGACGGATCGAAATTCAAAGTACATAATAAGGAGCAGGATGTAAAAGTTCTTGGAACGGAGTTCAACATCAAAGCTTATCAAGACGAATCCATTATATACACTACCCTTGTAGAAGGTAAAGTTGAAGTTAATACTTCAAATGATAGAATTAAAACATTGCTACCAAACGAACAATTAAATTTTAATAGTTTCAATAATAATATATCGATATCCTCTGGTGTAGATCTTTACAGTATAATTGCTTGGAAAGATGGCGTTTTTAGTTTTAGAAGCAAACCGCTTAAAGAAATCATGAAAGTAATATCTCGTTGGTATGATACTGAGGTGATTTTTAATGATGTTGCCCTAGAAAATGTGACCTTTAACGGAAGTCTAGATAAGAAATTAAACATTGAAGAAATTTTGTCCATAATTGGTAGTACCAATAATATCGAATATGAAATAAACGATAAAACTATAATACTTAAATGATTTACTAACTAATAAAAAAATAACTATGGGATAAAACAACTTTATTATGACTGAACATGATTCAGTACCACTGAACTAAAAAATAAAAAGGGAAAGAGGTCCGTAATTCTGACAAACAAACCTTCATTTCCCCTTTAGAAGCATTAATTAATTTATTAACTAACACATACAAATTTATGAAATTTAAATTAACAACTACCCGCTTTTTCCAAAGAAAGCAGGTGTTAAAATTAATAATGAGAACTTTTATATTCTTATTCTGTACAGCTGTTTTTAGTCTTTCTCCTAGTGATATTTTTTCACAGAATTCTAAAATAGTGATCGATACAGATCAAATACTTACTGTTGATGAAGTGTTTGATTTGATTGATAAGCAAACTGACTATTCTTTCGTTTATAAATCGGATATGTTTATGGATTATCCTAGTATGGATATTAAAAAAGGAACTGTAAGAACTAACAAACTCTTAAGGCAAATCTTGTCAAATGGAAATTTTGATGTAGTAGTGGGGCCTAACAATACCATTATTATAAAAGAGAAACAACAGGTTATAAAAAAAGAACAAAACTATGACATTACCGGAACTGTTACAGATCAAAACGGTCAACCTTTACCGGGGGCCAATATTATTGAGAAAGGAACTAGTAATGGTGCGCAAACAGATTTTGATGGGAAGTTTGTATTAAGTGTGAGTAATCAGAACGCTGTTTTGGTTGTTTCCTATATAGGTTTTGTAACCAAAGAAATTATCGTAGACTCCAATAACATTACGGTTTCATTAGTAGAAGATGCAGCATTACTGGATCAGGTTGTAGTGGTAGGTTACGGTTCTAAGAAAAGGGTTAACCTAACAGGTTCTGTAGGAATATTAGGTTCAAAGGATTTAGAAGTTAGAACTATTACAGATGCTAGACAAGCACTTCAAGGTACTATTAATGGTATATCTATTGTAGATAGAGGTGGTGCTCCTGGTCAAGAGGAGTTTGATTTAAAGATTAGAGGGATTGGTACACTTGGTAATTCAGACCCACTTATTTTAATTGATGGTATTCAAAGAAATATAGCGGATTTAGATTCTGATGATATTGAGAGTATTTCTGTTTTAAAAGATGCGGCATCTTCTTCAATTTATGGGTCTCGTGCGGCTAATGGAGTAGTTTTAATTACAACTAAGCGTGCCAAAGTAGGGCAAAAATTAAGTGTTGAATATGATACGTATGTTGGGTTCCAAAAAGCTTCAACTTTACCTAAGGCAGTGGGAGCAGAAGACTATTTACGTATGGTTAATGAAGCCTCTACAAATGTTGGTGGAAATGATATTTTTACTGAACAGTTTATACAAAGTACCATAGCTGGTAACGATCCAGATTTTGGGTATGTAAATTGGTACGAAGAGTTGTTTGAAAGCGGTAATGGTTTGATTATAGACAATTCATTTAGGGTTTCAACTGCAGGTGAAAAAACCAGAAATCTTTTCGCCGCCAATTACTTAGACCAAAACGGAATAATGGCTAATGCCAATAATAAAAGATATTCCCTAAGATGGAATTCAGATACAGATATCTCCAAAAATTTAAAATTGACTACAGATATTTGGTATTTGCAAAAAGATGTTGAAGCAGCTTCTGGAATGGAAATGGCTCAGGAATTCGCTAATTACAACCCCCAAATAACCCCTAAATATCCAAATGGCATTTATGGTGTTAATAGAAATGGAGGTGTTGGTAATCCGTTGGCAATGCTCGAAGTAAGTGGTAATAGAAATCAAATAATTAAAAACTTAACCACAAGATTTCAGGCAGAATATGAAATATTAGAGGGACTTACCTTTACAGGTATGTTTGCTTATGCTAGTGACTCTTTTAAAGAAAAAACATATGATGCCACCTATGAGTTTGTGTTTCCAAATGACCCAGAAACGGTTTCTGGAACTTGGGGACCTAGTAGAATTGAAGAAGTAAGGAGCAGTCTCGTAGAAAAAACAACTAGATTTTTATTGAATTATAATTTAGAAAGCAAAAACCATAAACTAGGTTTATTAGGAGGGTTTGAACAAATTGATAATGAAATTGAATCTGTTTCGGCTACTAGACAAGATATTTTTAGTAATGATTTTCCACAATTATCACTAGGTGATCCAAATTCATCAACAAATGATAGCTCAATCTCTAGTTGGGGGCTAAGGTCTTATTTTGGTAGAGCTAATTATGCATATAAGGATAAGTATTTGGTTGAAGCAAATTTAAGATATGATGGTTCGTCTCGTTTTGCCGAAGGGAATAAGTGGGGTGTGTTTCCATCGTTTTCAGTAGGTTGGAAATTCTCGAATGAATCCTTTTTGAGTGATGTTAATTGGTTGAGTAGTTCAAAATTAAGAGCGTCTTGGGGAGAACTTGGTAACCAAAATATTGGCCCCTATCCATTTTCAGCTTCTGTAGCTTCAGGGCAAGATTATACGTTTGCTGGGGTGTTAACTCCAGGTTATAGTCAATTAGCTTATGCAAATAATGATATTTCATGGGAAACAACAACCATGTTAAATATTGGTATTGATTTAAGCTTATTTAAAGGGAAACTTAATCTTATTGCAGATTGGTATAAGAAAACATCAGAAGACATATTATTTACTTTACCAATTGATCCAATAGTTGGTCTAACGGCCTCTGAAACAAATGCAGGTGAAGTTGAAAATACAGGTTGGGAAATTGAAATTCAACATAGAAATAGTATTGGTGATTTTAAATATGGTATAGGGTTTCTAATATCGGATGTTAAAAACGAAGTTACAGACCTAGCAGGACAAAGTCCTATAATTGATGGAGCTTTAATATTAAAAGAAGGAGAAGCAATTAATTCTTTTTATGGATACCAAACAGATGGTTTGTTCTCTTCACAAGCAGAAATTGATGCGCACCCAACGCAACCAAACGCAACCACTGGATTGAATTTGGCTCCTGGTGATATAAAATTTGTAGACCGAGATGGTGATGGAGATATTGATGAAGATGATAGGTATGTAATGGGAGCAAATATCCCAAGATATACTATGGGGCTTAATCTTAATATGGAGTACAAAAACTTTGATTTAACCGCTTTCTTTCAAGGAGCAGCTAAATATGATTTGTTTATTGAAAGTAATCCTAACGAAGGCCCTAATTTTGAATCTTTTACCTCAGAGCGATGGTTAGACAGATGGACTCCAGAAAATCCGAATCCTAATGCATCTATGCCAAGGTTAACTTATAATTCAACCGTTAACTCTGCTTTTACCAATGATTTTTATCAAAGAGATGCTAAATATGTTAGACTTAAAAATCTCCAGATTGGATACAATTTCCCTGAGGAAATATTAGATAAATTAGGAATACAAAAACTGAGATTATTTGCTACAGGAACTAATATCTTTACTTTATCACCATTGAATGAAGAAGGGTTTGACCCTGAAATGGAAGCATTGGGAAGACCAATTTTCTACCCACCTGTATCTACATACTCTTTAGGTTTAAATTTGAAATTTTAAAAAAAGGAAAACATGAAAACAAAAACAGTATATTCTAGAATAATATTTTTAGCACTTGCCGTATTAATGCTAGGTTGTGAAAGCGAATTCTTAGAACGTTCGCCTGAAGATGAAGTGCCTGTTGAAGGGTTCTTTAAAACAGAACAAGATTTGTACTTTGCGGCAAACGCATTATACTCATTTCTTGATATCGTTAATACTTCTTATTTAGAAAATATTACAGACAACTGTACTAACGAACAATTTTGGGTTAGCGGTTATCAAATTGCCACTGGAGGAGCGACACCTACCGATGGGTTTTTTCTGCACTTTTGGGAGAATAATTACCAATATATTCAAAGAGCCAATAGGTTAATTGAAAATGCAGGAAATGTAACAGATATAGATGAAGATATAAGAGCGCAGTATGTTGCAGAAGCAAAGTTTGTTCGAGCTTACTTATATGAACAATTAGCAGGTCTGTTTGGAGCAGTTCCTTTTGTGACAAATTCAATTGCACCTGAAGAAACGAGTAATTTAACTAGAACACCAGTAAGTGAAATTAGAGCCTCTATTGTTAATGACCTTACTGATGCAGCTCAAGACCTCCCTTTATCAAGTTCTAACGAATGGGGTAGAGCAACAAAAGGTGCCGCGTTGGCTTTAAAGGCTAGGATCCTTTTGTATAATGAGCAATGGGCAGAATCAGCTGCAACTGCTAAAGAAGTTATTGATTCTGGTGTGTATAGTCTTCATTCAGATTATACCGAATTATTTACTTATAATGGAGAAGGAAGTAATGAAATTATTTTCGCAAGACAGTATGCAGATCTCCCAGATCAAACACATAATTTTAATTTAGTTATTGGTACACCTGTTTTGCAGGGTTGGTCAAGTCATATTCCTACTAAATCTTTGGTAGATACTTATGAGTGTATAGATGGTCAAACAATTGATCAATCACCGTTATATAATGAAACAACACCTTGGACCAATCGTGATCCTAGGTTGCATCAAACTATTTTATATCCTGGTAGAGAGTTCTACGATGGCGTTTGGACTTCAACCATGGATGGTTTTGACTTTGGTTCTCAAAAAGTGTATTTAGATGATGATAGAGATGGCGTTGGTGCCGGATGGAATGAAACACATTCAGGGTATATGTTCTTAAAATATATACAATATAGAGACTATGATGAAGGGAGGTTTGCTTTTGAAGGACATTCTATAGACTGGATCGTGTTACGTTACCCGGAGGTTCTGTTAACCTATGCAGAGGCAAAATTAGAGGCCGGTCAAGTTGATGGTTCTGTTTATGATGCTATAAATGAGGTGAGGCAACGTCCTTCAGTAAATATGCCCACTGTAGCTGGTTTGTCTGATGGAGAGTTAAGAGAACTAATAAGAAGGGAACGAAGAGTCGAACTTGCCTTTGAAAGTCTTAGATTAATGGATATAAGAAGATGGCGTCTTGCTGAAACAGTGATGAATGAAACTGTTGTAGGAGCGCCTTTAGCTAACCCGGCAACCATATCACCTATAGTTTATAGAGAAGGATGGCAAACCAATATATTTAATGCTAGTAAGGATTATTTATGGCCCATTCCACAAAGGGCTATTGACCTAAATCCAAGCTTGGAGCAAAACCCTGGGTGGTAATATAGTATAATAATATAAGCCTATTCCTAGGAGTAGGCTTATACTATTCTTTGAAAAATAGTTTAACAAGCACATCATATTTTAACTAATTAACTATGGGAAAAAGTTTAATTAAAACCTTTTTTAGAGTTTGCCTTTGTGCCATTTTATTGTTGGCTTCTTGTTCAAAACCCATTGAGTCTTATGACGAACTAAAGCCACAATTTACAGCGCTTAAAGCTGAAAGCACAGGTGTAAACTTTAAAAATAGTTTGGTCGAAACAACAAACATGAATGGATTGTTTTTCGAGTATATCTACAATGGTGGTGGTGTAGCCATAGGTGATGTTAATGGTGATGATTTGCCTGATATCTATTTTATTTCAAATATGCAATCAAATAAGTTGTTCCTAAACAGAGGAAATCTACTTTTTGCTGATATAACAAGAGAGTCTGGTTTAAAAGGAAAATATGGTTTCCCTTATGGTGTTACTATGGTAGATATAAATCATGATGGTTTGTTAGATATTTACATATCAAAATCAGGGTCTTTTGAAAATCCTAATGATAGAAGAAATGAGTTATATGTGAATACTGGTAATAATAGACTTGGCTTTCCAAAATTTATTGAAAAAGCTGCTGAGTACAATTTAGATTTACCACATCACTCCACGCAGGCAAGCTTTTTCGATTATGATAAGGATGGTGATTTAGACATGTTCTTAGTCAACCATGGAGCTACATCCTATGGAGAGGAATATATTGAACAATATTATAAGATAGCAAGTAAACTTAGAGGAGAACGATTATTTAAAAATGAAAATGGAAAATTTATAGATGTAACAGAAGAAGCTGGAATCATTAATAATATGTTAGGCTATGGATTAGGAGTCTCATTAAGTGATTTAAATAATGACGGTTGGCCAGATATTTACGTGTCAAATGACTACTATGGTAGTGATCATTTATACATTAATAATCAGGATGGAACATTTAAAAACCGAATAAAAGAGGCCACTAAGCACACTTCTTTATTCTCTATGGGCTCCGATATAGCTGATTTTAATAATGATGGATGGACAGATATCGTAGCGGTTGATATGATGGCAGAAGATAATTACGGTATCAAAAGTAGTATGTCTGCTATGAAACCAGAATTGTTCAATAAAAATATTGAATTAGGTCTTCACCATCAATATATGTATAACACCCTTCAATTAAGTAATGGAGTACACACCGGAAATGATTTTCCAAACTATTCTGAAATAGCCCAATTGGCAGGGATATCAAGTACCGGATGGAGTTGGTCTCCTTTGTTTTTAGATATGAACAATGATGGTCTTAAAGACATTTTTATCTCAAACGGTATCAAACGAAATTTTAGAAATAATGATTTTGGTATTTATAGAACCAAAAAACAAAATGAAATATTAAATACAGTTGGAAAAATAACTCAGCAACAACATTTAGATAGTTATATCAATGACTTGCTTGAGAAAATGCCTTCTGGAGCCTCTGATAACTATTTTTATTTAAACAATGAACAATTAGGTTTTACAAAACTGGATACCTCTGCTATTAGTAATGCTAAAAAAAGTTGCTCTCATGGCGCAGCTTATGCGGATTTAGATTTGGATGGTGACTTAGATATTGTGGTTAATAATATGGATGAAGAGGCCGTAGTTTATCGAAATAATCAAGCTGATAATGAAGGTAGTAATTTTTTAAGAGTAAAGCTAAATGGTGATGGTAAAAACACCTTTGGAATTGGAGCTAAAGTTGAAATTAGCTATGCAGATAAGCAGCAGGTAGCAGAACAGTTTCCAGTTAGGGGCTATCTATCGTCGGTAGAACCAATACTTCATTTTGGTCTTGGAGATGTCAATAGTTTAGACGAAATTAAAGTTATTTGGCCCAATGGTAAACAGGAAGTGGTTAAAAGCCCTAAAATTAATCAGGTAATAGCATTCAGTCAATCAGATGCAATAGAAGAAAAACTAGTAGAGGAAAAGCCAAAAGGCATGTTCGCTGATGTAACCAAAAGCCATGATTTGAGCTTTGAACATCAGGAAAATATTTATAACGATTTTTTAAACGAACCTTTATTGCCCCACAAGTATTCACAACTTGGGCCCGCCTTAGCAGTTGGAGATATAAATAATGATGGGAGAGAGGATTTTTTTGTGGGAGGAGGTAAAGAAAGTTTGGGAATCATATTTTTTCAAAATAGCGACTCAAATTTTGTTCCAATTCAAACTTTAAACCATTCAAGTTATTACAGTGAAATTATTAGTGCGTCCTTTCTTGATGCTAATGGAAATGGCTTTTTAGACTTGTATCTCGCATCTGGAGGAAATGAATTTAAGGCCGGGGCTATTAATTATAAAGACAGGATGTTTTTAAACAATGGTTATGGAGTTTTTGAAGAAGATGAGGAAGCGTTACCACAGTTAAATATTAGTTCGGGAGTCGTTTTACCGTTTGATTTTGATCATGATGGCGATCAGGATTTGTTTATAGGAGGTCGATTAGTGCCGCAACACTACCCCTTACCCGAAAGTAGTTACATTTTGAGAAATTATACGAGCAACGGGCAAGTAAAGTTTGTTAATGTCACAAAGGAAGTTGCTTCTACTTATTTGGACGACATAGGAATGGTAACAGATGCTAAATGGGCTGATGTAACTGGAGATGGAGAAAAAGACTTGATAATAACAGGAGAATGGATGCCTATTACCATTTTAAGAAAAGAAAATGGGTCATTCGTTAAGCACAGCAGTGAAACACTACAACAGCATATAGGATGGTGGAATACAATTGCTATAAACGATTTTGATAATGACGGTGATATAGATATCATTGGTGGTAATCTGGGGTTAAATTATAAATACAAAGCAAGTAAAGATGAGCCTTTCGAAGTGTACTCCGCAGATTTTGATTCCAATGGAACCAGAGATATTGCTCTTGGGTATTATAATGAAGGTGTTCTTTATCCTTTAAGGGGACGTGAATGCAGCTCTCAGCAAATTCCTCAGATAAAAAAGTCTTTCTCCACATATCATGAATTTGCTTTAGCACCATTTGATAAAGTTTATAATTATCAAAAAATAGAAGGGTTAACACATCTTGTGGCTACCACATTTGCCAGTACATATTTTGAGAATAAAGATGGCGATTTTGTCTCAAAGCCATTACCGATAGAAGCACAGTTTTCAAGCATAAATTCTATCCTCTCAGAGGACTTCAATGGTGACGGATATTTAGATCTTTTAGTGTCCGGAAATAATTATGTTTCTGAGGTAGAAACACCACGAAATGATGCAGGTTTTGGGCAGTTGCTAATTAATGATCCTAAAGGTTTTTTTGTACCTGTTTCTGCTCAAGATAGCGGAGTATTGGTAGAGGGAGATATGAGAAACTCAGCAAAGATCGAGATAGATGAAAAAACCAAAACTTACATGTTTGTAAAGAATAATGGATCCATACAAATGATAAGTAGAAAAGAAAAGCCGGAATAATAAAAAATGATAATAAGTTGAAGTAGTAATGTGTAAATTATTGGTCTTTATATTAAATGGTTTATTGGTATTGTCTTGTCAGCAGAGGAGTGGTGAAAAGGTGAGTGAAACTGTAAAGCCAAATGTTATTATTCTCTATGCCAATGATTTGGGTTATGGAGATATTGGGTGCTATGGTGCAACTCAATTCAAAACACCTCACATTAATCGATTAGCTAAAGGAGGTCTTCGTTTTACAGATGGTCACAGCGCAGCCGCTAGTAGTACACCCTCACGATATGCTTTATTAACAGCTAAATATGCTTTTAGAAAAGAAGCTCATGGGCACTCGCTTTCTGGAACAGACCCATTATTAATCGATTTGAATACCGAGTCATTACCTTTTATGTTGAAAAACGCAGGATATGCTACAGGAGTGATTGGTATGTGGAATCTGGGATTAGGAAATGGAAATGTTGACTGGAATCATCCTATCACACCAGGTCCTTCAGAGGTCGGTTTTGATTACAGTTTGATTATTCCTGCAACAGGAGATAGGGTACCCAGTGTATTAGTAGAAAACCAACAGGTGGTAAATTTGGATTTAAATGATCCAATTAAAGTAAGCTATAGTCAGCCTTTTGAAGGAGAACTAAAGGCATATGAGCACCCTGAGCTATTAAGGTATCCATCCGATAGGTATCATAGTGATGCCATAGTAAATGGCGTAGGACGCATCGGCTATATGTCTGGAGGAAAAAAAGCTCGATGGAAAGAAGAAGATTTTGCAGAGGAGTTTACCCAAAAATCTAGGAGTTTTATGGACGATAGTAAGGGGAAACCATTTTTTCTATATCTCGCTTTTCATGATATTCACAGCCCCAGATTGCCGCATCCGAAATTTATAGGCAAAACAGATTTAGGACCAAGAGGTGATGCTATTGTTCAAATGGATTGGTGTGTTGGACAGATAGTAGCACATTTGGAGAAATTACAATTGCTGGAGAAAACACTAATTATTTTTACCAGTGACAATGGTCCAGTACTAAATGATGGATATGAAGATCAATCTGTTGCGTTATTAGGCAATCACCAACCATCAGGTCATTTTCGTGGGGGAAAATACAGTGCCTATGAAGCGGGTACGAGAGTTCCCACTATAGTGCATTGGCCAGAAAAAGTGGAGCATGGCGTCAGTAATGCTTTAATCAGTCAAATAGATTTGTTTCCTTCTATAGCAGAACTGATAGGAACTAAAATAAACAATGAAGGTTTAGATGGTAAAAATATGCTTCCAGCACTTTTAGGAAAATCTGATGCAGGAAGGGAATATCTTTTGGAAGAATCATTGATTGTTTCATTGAGAAAAGGCAATTGGAAATATATTCCAGCGACTGAAGTTACAGCCGATGATTGGCTTCCTCAAAAAGGAATTGAAGGAGGATTTCAAAACTTGCCTCAATTGTATGATTTGAGCAAGGATATTTCAGAAAAAAATAATCTGGTTAAGGATTTTCCAGAGTTGGTGTCAGAATTTGAAAAGATTTTGGACAAGGAGTTAACAGAAAGAAAATATAATCAATAATACATAAATCAAGATTCATGAAAAATAAAATATCAGTATATATATTCTTAATAATAGCAGGCTTAATAAATCAGCAAATTTATGGGCAAGAAATACCTCATTTAAAAAAGAATGGAGATGCCACCCAATTAATGGTTGATGACAAACCATTTTTAATGATTGCAGGAGAGGTTCACAATTCTTCAGCTTCCACGGTTGAATATATGACACCTTTATTCCCTAAGTTAAAAGCAATGAATCTTAATTCGGTATTTGTAACGATGGCCTGGGAGCAATTTGAACCAGAGGAAGGACAATTTGATTACACGCTGGTAGATGCTATAATAGAACAAGCAAAAGCAAATAATTTAAAAGTATGCCTACTATGGTTTGCCAGTTGGAAAAATGGAGAATCAAGCTATGCGCCATTTTGGGTCAAGAAAGACACCAAACGCTTTTTTAGGGTTAAAACTAATGAAGGGAAAGAAATAGAAACCTTATCACCGTTTTGTGAAGCAACAAAGCAAGCCGATGCGAAGGCCTTTGCTCAATTGATGAAGCATATCAAAGAAGTAGATAAAGACCAAACGGTTATTCTTATGCAGCCACAAAATGAAGTGGGGATGTTTCAACAAATAGATAATAATAAAAAGGCATTAGAGCTATATGAACAAGCAGTCCCTAATCAATTGATGACTTATTTAAAGAAAAATAAAAATCACTTAAAACCTTATGTGAAGAATGCTTGGGTAACTTCTAATTTTAAAACGAAAGGGACTTGGAAAGAAGTTTTTGGAGACACACCAGAATCAAGAGCATTCTTTACAACTTGGCAATATGCTAGATATATAAACTTCGTAGCAAAGTCAGGTAGAGAGCAATACAATTTACCTATGATGGTAAATGCATGGATAGTACAAAAACCAGAAGATTTACCAGGTGTTTATCCAAATGGAGGTCCGGTATCAAGAGTTATGGATGTATGGAAAGCCGCAGCTCCCGATATAGACATACAGTCTCCTGATATCTATTTGCCAAACTTTAAAGAAATCGTGGCCATGTACCATAGAGATGATAATCCACTCTTAGTACCAGAATCGAGCGCTATAGTTGGTCGTGCCTATTATGCTTTTGGACAACATGACGCCATCTGTTTTTCACCTTTTGGTATTGAAGATGCTGCCGATAATTTTGTGTTTACAAAGTCTTATGAGGTACTAAATGAAGTGGAACATGTTATAAAGAAATACCAAGGCACAGGTAAAATGAAAGCCGTTTTACAAGAAGGTAATGAAGCGTACAAAGAGCTTTATATGGGGAACTACAAATTAAAGGTTGTATACGAGAAACCCAATGAGCCATCTTTTGGTATTATTATCCAGACGGACGAGCATAATTTCACAGTCATAGGAATGAATTTAACTGTTTTCTTTTCTTCAGAAAAGAAGAACACTATTGGTTATATAGGTCAGGTGTATGAAGGTCGTTACGAAGATGAAAAATGGGTAGCCACACGTTTGATGAACGGTGATGAAACGTACCATAATTCAAGATTAAGAGTGTTTGGGCGTACATTCCAAACAGAAGAAGAGATCATTAAGGTAACTAAAAAAGAAGGTGAGCCTGATGCTTATTCGCCTGCAACTAAGCAAAGTATTATTACACCAGGAATTTATAAAGTGACCACTTATGAGAGATAATATAGTAAAAAACAGATTTCAATATTTGGTCATTGTGTTTTTGTGCATGCTGGTTACGGGCTGTTCAAAAAAGGATAATCACTTAAGCGTGTCTAAGTTGTATGCAGACCATATGGTCATTCAGAGGAATCAACCCATTAAGGTTTGGGGAAAGGTTAATGAAGGAGCTAAAGTCAAGGTGCAATTCAATAATAAGCAGTATGAAACTATTTCGACCGACAGTAGTTGGTTCATGGAATTACCAGAAATGAAGGCTGGCGGACCCTATGAAATGAGTATTAGGTCAGGGGCTAATCACATTCAAATTAAAAACAGTCTCATTGGGGATGTTTGGGTTTGCTCTGGGCAATCAAACATGGAATGGATGGTTAAGGAAGCTTTAGATGCAGAAAATGAATTGACTCAGGCTACTGATACTCAAATTCGCCAATTTAAAATTCCTCATTCCGGGTCTGAAGAGCCATCAGATGAATTGGAAAATGGTCGTTGGACAGTCAATCATCCGGATAGTACAGGTAATTTCACGGCGGTAGGTTATTATTTTGCCAAAGAACTGCGAAAGGAAATTGATGTTCCTATAGGCTTAATCAACACTTCTTGGGGAGGTAGTAGAATTGAATCATGGATTAATCCAGAGCTTCTATTAGCGGAGAACAGAAGTAAAGAAGAACAAACAGCTATAGATAGTGCTAATGTCCGGTTTGTAAATAACCTGCGAAATGTAAAGAAAAGTTTCCCGCAAGTAACTAGCAAAGATGGAGGGGTCTTGGATGGTGAAATCCTTTGGGCAGACTTTGAACTTGATGATTCTGATTGGGGTACAATTGCAGTACCATCAATATGGGAAGATGCTGGTTATCCTGGGTTAGATGGGATTGGTTGGTATCGCATGGAGTTTGTAATAACCGAAGAAGAAGCGGCTGAGACAATTGAGCTTGGATTGGGTGAAATTGATGATTGCGATAGGTCGTTCGTAAATGGCGTTGAAATTGGAGGATATTGCGATTGGGAATCTCCACGGGTATATAAAGTCAATCCGGAAATTCTTAAAGCGGGAAAGAATAATATAACCATTAGAGTAGAAGATGGTGGCGGTGGTGGTGGAATTGCCGGAGAACAGTCTATGCTATATGTGAAAACAAAAAACAATACAATGTCATTGGCCGGTAATTGGAAGTTTAAAGTAGGGGCTACGGTAAACATGTCATTCGCGGGAATGTATAATAAAATGGTGCATCCTTTGACTAAATTTCCAATAAAAGGGGTGCTTTGGTATCAAGGAGAATCCAATGCTAATACAATAGATGAAGCCATAGAGTACGAGCATCTTTTTACAGAGTTAATAAATAACTGGAGACATCAATGGAATCAACAAGAGTTCCCTTTTCTGTTTGTTCAATTAGCTAATTTTCATGATACTGGTGTTACCCCAAATAATTGGGCTATACTTAGAGATTCTCAATCTAAGGCATTAAAACTCAGTAATGTCGCTCAGGCTGTAAGTATTGACATAGGTGAAAAATATGACATCCATCCAAAAAACAAACAAGATGTAGGGCTTAGATTGTCATTGGCAGCTCGAAAGATAGCTTACAATGAAGATATTGTTTTTTCTGGCCCAGTATACAAATCTCATACAATTCAAGGAAGCAAAATAATTGTTGAGTATGATAATATTGGCTCAGGATTAATAACTAAGGACAATAAGGATGATATTCTTAAAGAATTTGAAATAGCTGGAACAGATAATGTTTTTATGCCTGCAAGAGCATTAATAAAAAGCGATAATGTAATTCTTTGGCATGAAAATATTAATGAACCTGTGTATGTAAGATATGCCTGGTCAGATTATCCCAATGTAAGTTTATATAACAAAGAAGGGTTGCCAGCTTCACCATTTAAGACGAATTAGTAGTAGTTTTTGAGTGCAATGTTTTTTCAACATTGTTAGTTTGAGTTTAGTTGAAAAAAGCGGAGAGTAATCTCCGCTTTTTAAAGAATAACTCTTGATAAATTTAAAAAAGTAGTTAAATGAAAAGGCATAAAAAATACTGGAGAGAAAACCTAAAATACTTAGCTATTCTGCTATCAATATGGTTCATAGTATCATTTGGTTTTGGTGTTATTTGTGTAGACGAATTAAATCAAATAAATCTAGGAGGTTTTAAACTAGGTTTTTGGTTCGCACAACAAGGAGCCATTTATGTATTTGTGCTTTTGATTTTAGCATATATACGTATCATGAACAAACTGGATAAGAAATATAACTTCGATAACTAATATTAATAATTTAAAAGCAGCGTATCATAATGAGAAAAGTAATTATATTTCACTTTCTTCTTTTTATTGTTAATCAACTATTTACCCAGAATGACCCAATGAAGGAAGATCCTTTTAATATGAACAAACCTAGTGTAAGTCAAAGAGCAGAAGTGTCTCAAAAGATTGGAATAGGTTTCATTACAATTAATTATAGTAGGCCTAATGCCCGAGGGAGAAAAATATTTGGTGGTTTACTAAAACATAATGAAGTATGGAGGTTAGGTGCAGATTATCAAACTACTATCGATTTTCAACATTCATTTGTAGTTGTGAATGACACAATACCTAAAGGAAAATATGCTCTTTATGCAGTTCCAAATAAGGAGTTTTGGACTATTTACTTCAATAGAGATATTGATGGTTGGGGGCAATATTCATATAATAGTAATCTTAATATTTATGAATTTGAAATTCCCGTGGAAAAAACTTTAGAGTATATAGAGACATTTACAATTGGTTTCATGAATACTTCCATGAATAATGGAGAGTTGTATTTTCAATGGGAAAATAGTAGAATTAGATTACCAATTACTATTGGGAATGCTCAACGCAAAGAGATTCTATTGAATTTTGAATATTTACTTGGAGAAAATAAGAAAAGTCTTGGTTATAAATATTTTTTGACGAGCGAATATTTTTATCTCGAAGAGCAAGAATATGAGAAGGCACTTAGTTATTTACAAAAAGCCTTGGATAATGGGTTAAATACTTATTATGTTCATTTTCTTAGAGCTGAAATATTTTATGCTTTGGGAAAAAGAAACAAGGCTATTAATGAGGCTAAAGAAGCAAAGAAAAGAGTTCCATTAAATTCTAATGACAGCGATTGGTTATATAGAATAGATAAGGCTATTTTAAATTGGACCAGTAATTAATAAGAAATATAACTTCGATAACTAATGATGGATTTACAAACATGGACCTGGGTTTTAGTAGGTATTACATTCACCCTTTATATAGGCATTGCCATATGGTCCAGAGCAGGATCAACCAAGGATTTTTATGTAGCCGGAGGCGGCGTGTCACCCCTAGCAAATGGACTGGCAACAGCAGCCGATTGGATGAGTGCTGCTTCTTTTATTTCCATGGCAGGCCTGATATCCTTTAGTGGATATGATGGTTCTGTATATTTAATGGGCTGGACAGGTGGTTACGTTTTACTGGCTTTGCTATTGGCTCCCTATTTAAGGAAGTTTGGGAAGTTTACCGTGCCAGACTTTATTGGAGACCGTTATTATTCCAATATAGCCAGAAGTGTGGCGGTTATTTGTGCCTTGTTGGTGTCCTTCACCTATGTAGCTGGTCAGATGCGAGGTGTAGGTCTAGTATTTTCAAGATTTTTAGAAGTAGATATCAATACAGGTGTAATCATCGGTATGATAATCGTCTTATTTTATGCGGTTTTAGGAGGGATGAAAGGCATCACTTATACTCAAGTGGCCCAATATTGTGTGCTCATTTTTGCTTTTATGGTACCAGCCATTTTTATATCTATACAAATGACAGGAAACCCCATTCCTCAAATTGGTATGGGTGGCTCTGATGTTAATGGTGTTTATTTGTTAGAGAAAATAGATAGCCTGCATCGCGATCTTGGATTTTCTGAATATACATCTGGAGAAAAATCAAAACTAGATGTGTTTTTTATTACCGCAGCATTAATGGTTGGTACGGCAGGGTTACCTCATGTTATTGTACGTTTTTTTACTGTGAAACGTGTTAAAGATGCCCGAAAATCAGCAGGTTGGGCACTTTTGTTTATTGCCATTCTTTACACTACAGCACCGGCAATTTCAGTCTTTTCAAGAATAAATTTGATAGAAACTGTAAGCAATAAAGACTATGAAGATTTACCAGAATGGTTTAGTAATTGGGAAACCACAGGATTAATTTCGTTTGATGATAAAAATTTGGATGGTAAAGTACAATATGTGGCAGATTCAAGTATAAATGAGCTTACTGTAGATAAAGATATTATGGTATTGGCAAATCCAGAAATAGCAAAACTCCCTAACTGGGTTATAGCTCTAGTAGCTGCAGGAGCATTAGCAGCGGCTTTATCAACAGCCGCTGGTTTGCTTTTGGTTATTTCAGCTTCAGTATCACATGATTTAATCAAGAAAATGATAAAACCAAATATAACAGAAAAAGGTGAGTTAGTTGCAGCCCGCTTATCGGCTGTAGTTGCAGTTTGTGTAGCGGGATATTTTGGTATCAATCCACCTGATTTTGTAGCAGCTACTGTAGCCTTAGCTTTTGGACTGGCCGCAGCTTCATTTTTTCCAGCAATCATTCTGGGTATCTTTAGTAAACGCATGAATAAAGAAGGCGCTATAGCAGGTATGATCATTGGTATTTTACTCATGCTATTTTATATGATGAAGTTTAAGTTCGATTGTTTTGGTGGTGGATCTAAAGAAGACTGGTGGTTTGGTATTTCACCAGAAGGATTTGGAACAGTGGCTATGATAGTGAATTTTGCTGTGTTCATTATCATTTCAAAATTCACACCGGCTCCTCCTCTGGAAGTTCAGGAAATAGTTGAAAATATTAGAATACCCAGTGGTGCTGGACAAGCTTTAAATCATTGATAGGAGGCTTGTTTTCCATAGTTTTTTAGTTAATATAATTTAGATGGTATGAAAAAAAAATGCTTACACCTCATTTTATTAGGGCTAGTTATACATACAACACTGGCCCAAGACATTTATTTAGAAAAAATTTGGGAGACAGATTCTGTGTTTTCCAGACCAGAATCGGTGGTTTATGATAGTCAAAGGCAGAGGTTATATGTTTCTAATTACAATGGATTGCCTAAACAGGGTGAGATCGCTAATGATTTTATATCTATAATTAGTTTAGATGGTGAAATATTGAAAAAAAAGTGGATTACCGGACTAAGGGCACCTACAGGTCTCTTAATAGAATCGGACTATTTATATATTGTTGAACGGGATGGCATTAGTAAATATGATATTAAAAGTAAAACTCTGATTGAAAAGATGTTGGTCGAAAAACCAGGTTTTTTAAATGATATCTCCAGCAATGGAACGGATGAAATATATTTTTCAGATACATCCTTCAGGAATCCAAAAGAAAGTACTATTAGCAAAATAAGAAATGGTCAAATAGAAATGGTAGTTAAAGATTCAATAAATAGTGCTAATGGGTTATTATTTGAAAAAGGGCATTTAATTGTCGGTAATTCAGGTAGCAGATTACTTACTAAGGTTGAAATTGGATCAAATAAAATCGTGAATAACATTCAATTAGAAAAAGGAATAATAGACGGAATAAAGCGATTTGACGAGAATAACTATTTAGTTTCACATTGGGAAGGAAGGTTATTTCTTGTGTCTGATAATGGTCAGGTATTTCAATTATTAAATACAAGTAATGACAAAATGAATATAGCTGATTTTGAGTATATAAATGAACTTAAACTGATTATAATTCCTACCTACCTTGGAATGAAAGTAACTGCTTATAAAATTAAAAAAAATAATTACCAACTAAAATAAGATGAGCAACTATCACATAAAACATTTAGAAGAATATTATCAGGTCTATAGAAAGTCAGTTCGAGAACCTGAGAATTTTTGGGAAGAAATTGCCGAAGAGCATTTTATGTGGCAAAAAAAGTGGGATAATGTGTTGAGTTGGGATTTCTCAAAACCAGAAATCAAATGGTTTGAAGGTGCACAACTAAATATAACAGAAAACTGTATAGACAGACATTTAGCAACCCGAGGCGATAAAACAGCTATTCTATTCGAACCCAATGACCCATCTGAAGCTGCAGAACATATTACTTATAACGAATTGCACAAACGTGTCAACCAGTTTGCAAATGTGTTGAAAGAACAAGGCATAAAAAAAGGGGATAGGGTATGCGTTTATTTGCCTATGATTCCAGAATTAGCCATTTCCGTTCTGGCATGTGCTCGCATAGGTGCTATTCATTCGGTGGTGTTTGCAGGGTTTTCTGCAACAGCATTATCCACTAGAATAAACGATTCCGATTGTAAAATGGTATTAACTAGCGACGGTTCGTATCGAGGCGCAAAAACAATAGATTTAAAAGGCATTGTAGACGAGGCTTTAGAAAGCTGTGAGGGAGTGGACACGGTTTTAGTCGCAAAGCGAATTAACTCAGATATTAATATGAAATCAGGTCGCGACCAATGGTTACAACCTCTTTTAGATAAGGCTTCCGCTGTATGCCAAGCTGAAATCATGAATTCCGAAGACCCTTTATTTATTCTCTACACCTCAGGTTCAACAGGAAAACCAAAGGGCATGGTGCACACTACAGCGGGATATATGGTCTATACTGCATATACATTTAAAAATGTGTTTCAGTATAAAGAAGACGATGTGTATTGGTGTACTGCAGATATAGGATGGGTAACCGGGCATAGTTATATTGTCTATGGTCCGTTAACAAATGGAGCAACCACAGTCATGTATGAGGGAGTGCCTAGTTATCCTGACTATGGTCGCTTTTGGGAAATTGTAGAAAAACATAAAATAAACCAGTTTTATACAGCACCAACGGCTATTCGAGCATTGGCAAAACAAGGTTTGGAATTGGTTGAAAAATATGATTTATCATCGCTAAAAGTATTAGGTTCGGTTGGCGAACCCATAAACGAAGAAGCATGGCACTGGTATAATGATAACATTGGAAAAAAGAAAAGCCCGATTGTAGATACCTGGTGGCAAACCGAAACAGGTGGTATTATGATTACGCCAATTCCGTTTGTTACGCCAACAAAACCAACTTATGCAACCTTGCCATTTATTGGTATTCAGCCTGCCTTGATGGACGAAAACGGACAGGAATTAAGGGGGAATCAAGTTGATGGCCGATTGTGCGTAAAATTCCCATGGCCAAGTATGGCACGAACCATTTGGGGAAACCATCAGCGATATAAAGACACCTACTTTTCAGCCTATAAAAACAAATATTTCACAGGTGATGGTGCGTTGCGCGATGAAGTAGGCTACTACAGAATTACAGGTCGAGTGGATGACGTGATTATTGTTTCTGGACATAACCTAGGAACAGCACCCATTGAAGATGCGGTTAACGAACACCCAGCCGTAGCAGAATCAGCCATTGTAGGTTTCCCACATGACGTTAAAGGAAATGCACTTTATGGTTATGTTATTTTAAAAGACATAGGCGAGGGTAGAGACCAAAAAAATTTACGTAAAGAAATCAATCAAATTATTACAGAGCATATTGGTCCGATAGCCAAATTAGATAAAATCCAGTTTACATCAGGCTTGCCAAAAACCCGTTCAGGAAAAATCATGCGTCGTATTTTACGTAAAATTGCGCATAAAGACAAGAGTAATTTAGGCGATACCAGTACGCTTTTAAACCCAGAAGTGGTTCAAGAGATTATGGATAATAGTATTTGATTGAATTAAAAAATATAGAATGTACTCAATAATCGAATCAAAAAAGAACAAAAACAATATAGACTATATAGAAATTGAAGATGCTTTAAAAACGTCCTATGCAAAGATTTATTTAAATTTAGGTGCTAGTTTACAAGAGCTAATTCTTAACAATCATCATATTATAAAAGATTTGGCTCCTTTAACTTATGATAACACCTATTCATCTTCTATTTTATTCCCTTTTGCAAATAGAATTGCAGATGGTATTTATGAATATGAGGGTGAGCAATATTTCTTAAACATTAATCAAAAAAAAGAGAATAATGCTTTACACGGCTTGGTTTTTAATAAAACGTTTGAATTAGTTGAAAAAAAAGTTACACAAGAAGAAGCAACCGTTTTACTTCGATACGAAGAAAAAGGTCATGCTCAAGGATTCCCCTATACTTATAGAATTGATTTAAAATACACTTTAACTAAAAAAAGTCTTGATTTATCGGTGTCCGTCAACAACACGGACACCAAGAAATTCCCTTTTACTTTAGGTTGGCATCCTTATTTTAACAGTACTGATTTGTACAATAGTATCGTTCGATTTAAAAGTCATAAACAGATTCTTTTTGATGAAAGAAACATTTCTCAAGGATTTAGAGAATTTGAAATGAGTGATGCATTCAAGATTGAAAAGAAGTCTTTAGATGATTGTTATTTGTTAGATTCTACTAAAATTTTGTTCGAAACCCCTAATTATAGTTTTGAATTGTCCTCTTCTGAAAAAGATTGCTTTTTACAATTATACACCCCACCACAATCAAATACCCTAGCTATTGAGCCAACTACTGGGATTTCAAATAGCTTTAATAATAGAATTGGTTTAAAAACCTTAAAACCTAATGACAGTTACAATATTAACTGGAAGCTTAAACTAAATAAGAAATGAATACAATGTTGATTGAAAAGATTAAAAATACTTTTAAAGATAAGTTCCAAACTGAACCTGTAATGGTTTTTTCTCCAGGAAGAATAAATATTATAGGTGAGCACACAGACTATAACGATGGTTTTGTATTTCCGGCAGCTATTGATAAAGGCATCGTTGCAGCCATTGCTAAGAGCGATTCAAATGTGTCAATAATATATGCTGAAGATAAGCAAGAAACCTTAGAAGTTTCTTTAAAACATATAAAACCACTTTCTCAAGGTTTTTGGCAAAACTATATACTTGGTGTGGTTGCAGAACTACAAAATAGAAGTAAAACTATAAGTAATTTCAATATAGTATTTGGTGGTGATATTCCTGGTGGGGCAGGTATGTCTTCTTCTGCTGCATTAGAAAACAGCGTTGTGTTTGGACTTAACGAGCTTTTTGATTTAGGACTAACAAAACATGACATGATATTAATTTCGCAAAAAGCAGAACATAATTATGTAGGCGTTAAATGTGGGATTATGGACCAATACTCTAGTATGTTTGGTATAAAAAACAATGCGCTATTATTGGATTGTAGAACTGTAAAATCAATACCTTTTGAAATTGATTTTAAAGACTATGAACTCATTTTAATTAATACAAATGTTAAGCATAGCTTATCAGATAGTGCTTATAATGATAGGCGCTCTGTTTGTGAATCTATTGCTAATATGCTTAACGTAAAAGCACTTCGAGATGCTACAGAGTACGATTTGGAAACTATTAAAGACCAAGTAACATCAGAGAACTATCAAAAAGCATTATATGTAATTCAAGAAAATGAACGTGTTATTAAAGCTTCAAAAGCAATACAGAATGATGATTTAATAGCATTAGGTCAACTTTTATATGCTTCTCATAACGGGTTACAAAATCAATATAAAGTAAGCTGCGATGAATTAGATTTTTTAGTAGAACAAGCAAAAATAAACCCTAATATATTAGGAGCTCGCATGATGGGAGGAGGGTTTGGAGGTTGTACTATTAATTTAATTTCGAAAACAGAAAATTCTGCTTTTAAAGCCTTTATTTCTAAAGTTTACAAGCAAAAGTTCAATAAAGCATGTTCTATATATTCCGTTAAGCTATCTAATGGAACGCATCTTATAAACTAACTCAATTAAAGTAGAAAAAATGAATCCCGATTTACAAGATTATTCTCACAAGCGTTTAAACATTCTCACGAATGAATGGGTTTTAGTCTCACCACACCGTGCTAAAAGACCATGGCAAGGGCAGAACGAGGAGGTGTCAAACCAGATACGTCCAACATACGAATCTAGTTGTTACTTATGTGCTGGGAATAAAAGAATCAATGGTGAAGTAAATCCAACATACGAAGATGTATATGTGTTTACCAATGACTTTGCAGCATTACAAAACGATTCAAAATTTTTTCAAATAAACGATGGTTTACTAAAAGCACAAAGTGAAACAGGTATTTGCAAAGTGATTTGTTTTAGTCCTGACCACTCTAAAAGTTTAGCGGATATGTCGTCAAGCGAAATTCAGAAAGTAGTTTTAGCATGGCAGAACGAATATAAAGAACTTGGAAAAATTGAAAACATCAATTACGTCCAAATTTTTGAAAATAAGGGTGCAGTTATGGGATGCAGTAATTCTCACCCACACGGACAAATATGGAGTCAGTCCACTCTTCCAAATGAAGTTGAAAAGAAAGATAAACAACAGAGGCTTTATTATGATAAAGTGAATAGCAGTCTATTAGGAGATTATCTAAAACAAGAATTAAAACTGCAAGAACGTATCATTTTTGAAAATGAAGCCTTTGTTGTTTTAATTCCGTTTTGGGCCGTGTGGCCATTTGAAACAATGATTATTCCTAAAAAACATCAATCAAATATTTTAGCTTTAAATAAAGAAGAATCATTACAATATGCAGAAGCTATTTCGGTAATAACCAAAGCTTATGATAAATTATTTGATACATCCTTTCCTTATTCTAGTGGTATTCATCAAGCACCAACAGATGGAAATGATAATAATCATTGGCATTGGCATATGAGTTTTTATCCACCGCTATTAAGAAGTGCTTCGGTTAAAAAATTTATGGTCGGTTATGAGATGTTTGGTTCACCACAAAGGGATATCACACCTGAAATTGCTTCAAAAATGATAAAAGATTTGCTTTAATAGGGCAATAGATAATAATAAAATCAACTAATTAAATAAACTAATTATGACAAACGGATTTGAATTTTGGGATTATGTAGTATTCATTGCATACGCAATTTTAATTTTAGGTGTAGGACTATGGGTGTCTCGTGATAAAGAAGGTCACGAAAAAAATGCAGAAGATTATTTTTTGGCTAGTAAATCTTTGCCGTGGTGGGCTGTAGGAACTTCTTTAATAGCAGCAAATATTTCGGCAGAACAGTTTATTGGTATGTCTGGATCTGGATTTGCTTTAGGTTTAGCCATAGCTTCTTATGAGTGGATGGCAGCTATAACATTAATAATAGTTGGTAAATATTTTTTACCAATTTTCATAGAGAAAGGTCTTTATACGATTCCTGAATTTGTTGAAAAACGATTTTCAACAAACCTAAAAACAATTTTAGCAGTATTTTGGATTGCCTTGTACGTGTTTGTAAACTTAGCATCTGTACTATACTTGGGAGGTTTGGCAATAGAAACCATCATGGGTATAGACATGATTTATGCGGTCATTGGTTTGGCATTATTTGCTGCAGCTTATTCATTATATGGTGGTTTGTCAGCTGTTGCCTGGACAGATGTTATACAGGTGGTATTTTTAGTTTTGGGCGGTTTGGCTACTACATATTTGGCTTTAAATACAGTTTCTGGAGGTGAAGGCGTAATTGCAGGTTTTTCAAAAGTTATTGAAGCTGCTCCTGAAAAATTCCATATGATTTTAGATGAATTTAATAGTGATGGTAGTACTAATGCCAATTATTTGAATTTACCAGGTGTATGGGTTTTAATTGGAGGTTTATGGGTTGCCAACATTTACTATTGGGGATTTAACCAATACATAATTCAGAGAACATTAGCTGCAAAATCTTTAAAAGAATCTCAAAAGGGTATTTTACTAGCAGCTGGGTTAAAAATAATTATTCCGCTCATTGTTGTAGTTCCTGGAATTGCTGCTTATGTTATGGTAAATGACCCAACTATTATGGCAGGATTAGGAGAAGCAGGACAATTAAGTTTGCCATCAAGTGGACAAGCAGATAAAGCATATCCCTGGTTATTGCAGTTTTTGCCTACGGGTCTTAAAGGAGTAGCTTTTGCAGCCTTGGCGGCAGCTATAGTATCTTCTTTAGCATCCATGTTAAATTCTACCTCAACCATTTTTACAATGGATATATACAAGCAATATATTAACAAAAATGCCAACGATAAAACCACGGTTAATGTAGGTAGACTTTCTGGTTTAATAGCTTTAATAATTGCTGTTATAATGGCACCACTTTTAGGTGGTACAGATCAAGCATTTCAATTTATACAAGAATGGACAGGTGTTATTAGCCCAGGCATTTTAGCTGTATTTATTTTAGGTTTATTCTGGAAGAAAACAACTAACAATGCTGCTATTTGGGGAGCCGTTTTGTCAATTCCAATTGCGTTGCTTTTAAAATATCTTCCAATTGAAGCTTTAAAACCATGGATGCATCAAATGGGGTTAACAGCAGTACTTACCATGTTTGTAATTATATCTATTAGTTATTTACAGAATAAAGGTACTGATGATGAAAAAGGAATTCCGTTATCTAAGGAATTATTTAAAACGTCTCCATTGTTTAATATAGGCTCTATTGTAGTTTGCATTATTACGGCTACATTATACTGCTTGTTTTGGTAAACTATTTGTAAAAACATATTAATTAAACCATGTAAAAAATGAAAAATAGAATTATAGTAACAGGAGGCTGTGGGTATATAGGGTCTCACACGGTTATTGCATTAATAGAGAATGATTTTGAAGTTATAATAATTGATGATTTATCCAATTCAAATGAACAAGTTTTGGAACGAATAAAAAAAATAACAGGTGTTAGTCCAGAATTTCTCAATTGTGATTTAAAAGACGCCTTTTTAGCGGATAATGCCTTTAGGTATAATAAAGATATTGATGCTGTGATTCATTTTGCGGCACACAAAGCGGTTTCGGAGTCAGTTGAAAAACCACTTATGTATTACCAAAACAATCTTTGTGCACTTATAAATACTTTAATTGCCATGGAGATATATGATATCAATAATTTTATATTTTCTTCCTCAGCAACAGTATATGGAAACCCTAAAATCTTGCCAATAAAAGAATCCAATGAAATTCAACGCCCTTTTTCTCCATATGGAAATACCAAAAAAATGGCAGAAGAGATAATTGATGATGTTGTAAAGGCAAACACCAAGCTATCGGCAATTTCCCTTCGTTATTTTAACCCAATAGGAGCGCATGAATCTGGTTTAATTGGAGAGCTTCCCAATGGAATCCCTAATAATTTAATGCCTTATATAACACAAACCGCTATGGGTGTTCGTGAAAAGCTTATGGTTTTTGGAAATGACTACCCAACAAATGATGGAACTCCGATAAGGGATTATATCCATGTGGTAGATCTGGCGGAAGCACATGTTATTGCCCTAAAAAGGCTTTTAAATAAGCAACAAGAATTACCATTTGAAACTTTTAATTTAGGGACAGGGAATGGATATTCCGTTATGGAAATCATCAAGATGTTTGAAAAAGTATCTCAGAATAAATTAAACTATCAGATAACCACTCGTAGAGATGGTGATGTGCCAGTTTTATATGCCTCAACTGATGTTGCTGAAAAAAAACTTAAATGGAAAGCACAAAAGGGGTTAGAAGAGATGATATCTTCTTCATGGCAATGGGAGCAGAATTATAGAAAAGAGGTGGATTAATCTAACATTGAGTATAAAAAAACGCTATGAAAGAATGATTCATGAAAACAATAAACACATTAAATATTATGACATAAATAAAAAATATGTAAAGAAAAGAATTAAATAATTCATCTCTAAGAACATTAGTAGCCATCCAAGTTAACACCCCTAAAACTTGAGGATATGTTGTATGAAGAATTATTAAAGTCTTTTAATGAAGCATTAGAAGACATACATCTTAGGATTTCAACTCCTCTGGAAGAAGCAAACTTGATAATTGCTCTCTGTACTCTCTCCTTAGTGAAATTCCAAAAAGCCGTTGAAAAGAACGGCTTTCAAAATATAGATAGGGAGATTCACTTTTTCAAATCTGTAAAGGCTATTCCTATGCACTATTTAATCTATTACACAGAGCTTCGCTCTTGTGAATTAAATATGCCAAAGGGAGGTAATCTTGTCCAAATACAGTTTTTAGAAAACCTAGAAAGAGAGGTGAATGTATTCTTCAATAAACACAAAGAATTTTTAGTCTATCTAAAACTAAAGCATACTATTTTGGATAAATATTATTATACAAGAAAATACTTAAATAAACTTCCACCCATTAAAACATATCCCTATTATAAAAACCCTAGTTTCAATACATCCCATGATATTTTGTTGGCAAGAATTCGAGCTTTTGAATTGTTCTCAAAATATATAGATCAAAGAAAGCTAAAGATAGCGCATAACATAAATGATTTTATAGAAAAGCAATTGATCTGGTCAGGCACTTATGCCGGATTTATAGAATTTGTATATGGCTGTCAGGCCATGGGGTATTTTAACAATGGCAATGCTGAAACCAGTAAAATAGTTGAAATACTGGGTGGCTTTTTAGGGATTGATAAAGGTAACCCCTCCAGAACCTATAATGAAATCAAAGCTCGAAAGGGGTCTCGAATCAAATTTTTTGAAGAAACCGGGCAAAAGTTACTTCACAAAATGGAAGATGAAGACGGTTTGGATTCTTGATTTAGATACCGAACTCGGTATGTACTCGGTTTTTACTTTCCAAATTTATTTTGAATCATTTTGAGCTATGAATTGCCATTTTTATACTACAAAACAGATTAAAAACTAGCAATTTTAAAAATGTTAAAATGAGACCGAACTCGGTTCAGACTCTGATAAAAACTCAACAATACCTCTCAATTTTGTCAAACGAAAGTCAAATCGAAGCTTCACGATCACTTATTTTATTAAAAGGTTAAAGTTCGTGGGCTAAATCAAATCAAAGCCGTCATTTAAAAAATTAAAACCCTTGACGGCTTTTTTATAAAAACAAACACATGGCAGCAACAATCATTACCACTGAAGATCTTCTAGAATTTAAAATGGAATTACTGGATGGCATTAAGCAACTATTAAAAAACCAATCAGGTCAAGTAACCAAGAAATGGCTCAAGTCTCCAGAAGTCAGGGAGCTTTTAGGTATCTCACCAGGCACTTTGCAAAACCTGAGGATTAATGGCACTTTGCCCTATACTAAGGTTGGCGGCGTCTTGTATTATGATTATCAAGAAATCATGCAAGTATTGGAAAAGAATAAAGTCCATAATAAATTCTAAAAACGTTATTTTGGAAGATGTCAATTATATCAAACACCTCAATGCCGTATTTTTACAATTCTCCTTGGATAGTAGGCTCAACCCAACACATATCAGTCTTTATATCGCCTTATTTCAGTTTTGGAACACCAATTTCTTTAAAGATGAATTCTATATCAACCGTGAGGAAGTGATGTCGTTTTCCAAGATCGGATCCAAAAGTACCTATCACCGCTGTATCAAGGAATTGAGCCATTGGAGCTATATACTTTACACACCATCACACAACCCATTTAAGGGTAGTAAAATCAAGATGTTCGATTTTGGGACAAGTAATGGACAAGCTCTGTACCTAAGTCGTACCAATATCGAGACAAGCACTGGACAAGCAGTGGTACATATAAACAAACATATACAAACTATAGAAAACAATAAAAACTTAAACAAACGAGAAAATTTAAAAAATTTAAGTTTTAAAAAAATTGAAACAGAAAATAAACTTGACACAGCTGTTCCATATCAGGACAACCTAAAGACCAGTACCGATAAAAATTACAACGAGCCTTTATGAGCAAGCCTAAACCACATATCATCATTGAAGGCACTGAAAAATATGAACTAGGGACTATTCAACAAAATCAGATTTTATATGATTTTGAGAAAATGCTGTTCTATCTGGATGCCAAAGGCAAGCAGGTATTTGGCGATAACTTCAGGATAGTTGAAGAAGACCGTGATATTCTGTTTAAGCTATGCAACTATGCCATCAAGGATAAATCAAACTGCAAACGTCTGGATATCGACCTAAAAAAAGGGATTTTACTCACTGGACCTGTAGGCTGTGGAAAAACCAGTTTGATGACACTCATCAGGCACATGGTTCCACACCAAAAACCTTATAAAATTATACCGGCACGGAATATCGTTTTTGGATTTAACCATGTGGGCTATAAAACCATTGAGGATTATGGGAGCACCAATTTTTTTTGCTTTGATGATTTAGGGGTGGAGCCCATGGGAAGGCATTACGGAAAGGACTGTAATGTGCTGGGTGAAGTGATGCTCTCTAGGTACGATATGTTTTTGGAACACCATGTAAAGACCCACGCCACGACAAACCTGAACGCCCAGGAATTGGAAGCACGCTATGGAAATCGGGTACGCTCCAGAATGCGTGAGCTGTTTAACTTGATTGCCTTTGATAAGGGTAGTGGTGATAAGCGAAAGTGATAGTTTTATGATTTTAGTGTTTTAATCCATAAACGGATGTCCTTAAAAACCACCAAGATGATTGCTTTCAACTGCTTTAGCAGTGCTTCAAATAATGCCATCATAATCCTGTGTTTAAAAAATAATTAAATAAACCCATTAAAATAGCCAAGGCCATGGCTTCTATATTTTTAGACTTTAAAAAATAATGGGCTTCATGGGGATCTGTAATGAACCCCGTTTCAATCAGGATGCTTGGACAGAGAAGAGCCGTTTCCCGCAGTACCTGAAAATTGGCGAATTTCATTCCCCGTTTTTTTATCCCTAATTTCTGATTGATCTCGTTCAATATGGATACGCCTAAGGCAATAGATTCCTTGGTATTCGCATGTTCTTCAACAAGCCCATAAACTTCTACACCACGGGCAATGGTTTTAGAAGCATTACAGTGCAACTGTAGGCTTCCCCTAATTAGGACTGTTTAAATTTCTATTCTCATCAAATTTATTGTTTTTAATTTTAATGGAGCTAGCTCCATTAAAATTAATTTCTGCATACTTTTTTGGTGCTAATTTTCCTAGT
>Ga0209533_1000470_pt1 | contig 38745 bp, 27 predicted proteins | sample COG_04_FD_184748 | JGI IMG/M metagenome (GOLD analysis project Ga0209533, IMG submission 184748) | Pelagic Microbial community sample from North Sea - COGITO 998_met_04 (SPAdes) (version 2) | ecosystem: Environmental > Aquatic > Marine > Neritic zone/Coastal water | place: Helgoland, sampling...
AAAAGGCCGAAACATATGTTTCGGCCTTTTTTTTGTTAATTAATAGTAGGGTGTTCGCATTATGTTTGCCCACTCATTTACTTACCAGCATCGTATATTCCAACACTTTGTTTCTCCATTGAATGCACTCGTTTGTTTTTGTACCCTAAGGATCTAGTTTTCTCAGTATAGTAAAGAGCCCAGGTTTGTTTCGCTGGCTTCATTAAATGCAAGCTTTTACTATTGCGCGCTCGTGCTACGGGTATTAAAACCTATCGTGTTCACTTACCAATCCTTACAGTGCTTGCAAACATTTTAGTTGTACTTACAACTGTTGTTTTATTGTGGCTATAATTTTAAGCCTTAGCCTTTAGTCGTGTTCTATTGGTACTATAGATCTGTTTATTTTAGGCAAAAAAAAAGCATCCTTTGCGTAGGATGCTTTTTAATGTTTAACCTAATTTTATTCTGTTTGTAAATCGTTTAAAATACCTAAACCAATTCTTAACTCATAATCAGTATAAAGCTTAACCGCAGTATTTTCGTAATCGTAAGAGCTAAAATTAGCATTCAGTACTACCTGGTTAACGTCTAAAAGATTTAGAAGCCTTTCTTGAGCTAACAGTATGGAGTAATTAAGTACGCTTGCATTCTCAACAATTCCCTCCGAATTTACCTCTGCTGCTTCAATTAAATTAAGTTCTAAGGAGTCTAGATTATAGTTGCTTATAGAATCTTTAAAATACAACATTACATTGGCATCAAAGGGGAATTCGTTTTCGATGCTAAAGAATAATTGAGCCGAGACTAAATAGTCGTCAATATTTGTTTCTATACTAGTGGGGAGTTCCAGGCTTATATTTAGTGTATCCGACAGGTTTGTATCTTCAATTCTAAGATGCAAGGGCAAATCCATTTCAAAGCCTATGGTTAAACCGGAGCCTGGGCTTATAAAATTTAGCGCTCCAGTGTCTCCCTGCGGATTGGAAATCACATCTCCAGAGTATTGCATCTTTTTAGGGTTTAAAGCTATAAAATCGACGATTTGAGAATTTGCACTATTGTATTCGGTGTATGAGATTCCATTTGCATTTATTTCGATAGGTGGTCCATCCAGATTACTAAGCATACCATTGTTAACTCCTTCCATGGTTAGGTTTATATCGAATGGTATTCCCATACTATTATCCGATATAAATGTAATTTTTGGAGTCTCTAATACTATTCCTGTTGCTATTTCTTGCAGTGCATTTAAATCTAAGCTAAACTCGCTAGGTTCAATAATCTTCTCAACCTGCCCAAAGTAACCTTCTATATAACTAAATTCCATATTGTCTAAAGCCACACTTATTCTTACCGTATCTAGTTCGCTAAACACTACATGGTCTTGGGTAACTGGTGTGGGAACAACTTTGGTAGAAAAGTACACATCTAACGTGTTTAAATTTTGCGAAAGATCAAAGTCGAAACCATCTATAGGGAATGTGCTGTTTTGAATCCCAGATTGTTCTGTATTGGATACGATAAATGAAAAAGTAAAGACCTCGCCAAATTCATTTTTGAGCTGAGGAATTGTGAACTCAACATCAATGTCTGTTTTTACTGAGGATTCAAAATTACAGTTGAAATCCCCTTCGTCTACATCCATTCTGCTTAATTCCATTCCATTTTCAAACTCTAAGTCTACTACAATTGTATCAGAGGGGCCTTCTCTTTCTGGAAATCTAACCAAGCCTTCCTTTACAATAAAATTACGTGTAGTAACAATTACATCAACTCCTTGTGCGTAGCTTAAAGGAACAAATGTAGATTGATCAAACGGATTGTTTCCACTTCCCTCTACAAAAAAGGTGTCCACAAACATTAGTAAATCACTATACAGGTCTTGATTTTCTATATACAAATCGTCTGTTTGAATTCCATCTACCGGTATGTTTTCAAAATAAAACTTTCCAACTACCGATGAGTCAATTCGATTCATTAATGTCATGTCCAAGCGTGTAATTTCTACGGGCATTTCATTGATGAGTGAGATCTCAATTAATCCAGTTTCTACGACAACAAATTTAAACGCATCTGGCCCCGGTCGTGAATAATAACCAGCAGATTGTGGAACTATTGGAGGGAAGAAAGCCGAACCATGCTCATCGGAATAAGCTACTCCTGTAGGAAAGTATCCACCCAGAACAGTGTCTTCTATATTTTGACTCAATTGTAAAATGGTCATTCGAAATTCATCTGTATAATCCTCAATTTCAATAGCACCCAAAGACATACTTCTAGAGGTAGGAGCTTGGTTCTCTACATCTAAAAGGCTGTCGCTACTTACGCTGGCAAAACTATCTCTCGAATAAATTATCCGAATAAAGTTATCATCATCTATCACAATATGCTCATCTAAGGGAAGAAGGTCGAACATTGTTATAGAGGATTGAATTAAAGGCACAGCAATTTGTGTGTCTTGAATTACTTGCGTTGAAATCTTGTCTAAATGTTCATCCATACAGGAGGTAAGAATGAATAAGACGGGGAGGATTAGGTTCTTATACATGAGGGAGGGAAAGATGATTACCTTTAAAGATACTCTATTATTTCATTTAGTACATATGTTTTAGAGTATTAATATTTTAATTAAAATAAATTTCTAGACACTAAAGTTAGGTGTTAATACTCAGATTACAAGCATCTTACATATATTGGTATGTGTATTTAACTATTGATTAAATTAATTTGCGTTTTACCAGAGTTGTAAATGTGCCAAATAAACAGTCCATTGTCTGTTTATAGCCGATGAAATCCATCGGATTTGCACCTTTAATATAGAGATAAGAAGGGTAAGAGTATGCTTTAAACTGTACAATAAATGGTGAAGAATTTGAATTGATAAGCAGAAATTAAAAAAGGCGCAATTTGCGCCTTTATTTATCCAATTCCTTGAACTTCCCCCCACAGGATGCTAAGCTTTTGGTGCTATTATACTATTTAAAAAAATATTATACTATATGAAGTCTTTTATAAGTACCTCTACTATTTAATGTAAGCACTAAGTAATAAGTTAACAGTAGTAGGGGGTTTATTTTATGCATTTAAGCAGTAAAAGCAAACTGTAACACCACAGCGTACAAACAATTTAAAACTCGTAAAACGGTTTTAAGATTAATACACGGAATTACTTTATAAATAAAAGAATGTAGGCGCTTATACTGTTTAAAACAGAACCTGATTTCAGCCCGTAAAGAAAAAATGGAATGCTTAGAGACTTTTTTAAACTACTCTTTTAATAACCAGGTAGATTTGCCTGCAGATTTAAGGCTTAGCATTTCTGTAAGGGCTTTTTCTTTATTTCTGAAAGATTGGAAAGCAACCCGAAAAAGACCCTTTGGATTTTGACCAATTATGGTCGATTCGAATCCATCAGTTTTAAGTTTGTTTACTAAGTTTTTTGCGTTAGCTTTTGAAGAAAAGCAACCCGCAATTAAATGGTAGCTATTTGTTGTTTCTTCGCTGTAAACTTTTGTTACAGAAGAAAAGCTGGATGCATCAACTTTAGTGCAAGGCACTTCCATTTTAGACAAAACAACAGTTTTTTCTTCCAGTTCTATTAGTCGAGGAATATAAACGGCTGCAGGTTTTTCTTTAAAAGGGTTTAGGTAAGCGTAGTTAGCATAGGCATCGCTAACAGCTTCCTGTTGTAATGATACGTATGAGCTTAGGCCAATAAGGGGAAGTAAAATAGCTGCTACTTTCCAATTAAGGATTGTTTTTTTGGCTACGATTTCTTTTGTTCCTCTGGCTACTTGCTTTTTGATGCTTAAAGCACGCGACTTTCTGAGAATTGCAGGTGTTTGAATTTCTTCTAATCCAAAGGCATCTAAAAGATAGTTTAATGAAGTGTCTGGTTCAAAAGAAACCAATCCGTTTGCATCGCTACTAAGAATTCCAACTTTTGATAGTGAAGCTTCTTTTTTGTGTGCTAAATCATTTTGTATGGATTTTACAAAATGCTCTATTTTTTGTTGTGCACTTGCAAATGAAATATTTTCAGAGTCTGCTATATAATTGGCCAACAAACCATCGTTTGCTTGTAATTGATTGTTAAAACTTATGTTTTTACTTGGAGGACGAAGCGTATGACTAACCGGATGTATTTGTGCCGGACGATAGTTGGTTATAAAACCACCTAATCCTGGCACGATAACACATTCGTGACGGTACAATAGTTCGCTTATATAAGTTTCCATTTTCATAATGCTAAATTAAAAAAAGCAATGGGATTACGAAAAGAATTTTTCGTCGATTCTTCTTAAATCTTCTGGACTGTCTACGGCTATAGATTCTGAGCTGGTTTGCACTGTATTTATGGTGTAGTTGTTTTCAATCCACCTTAATTGTTCTAAGCCTTCCGTTTGTTCTAAGGGACTTGTTTTTAACAGCGAAATTTCTTTTAAAATAGAACATTTAAAAGCATAGACTCCTATGTGCTGATAATACTCTTTATGCGCTAACCAGTTTTCTTTTGCTTTGTTTCTTAGATGTGGAATCGCCTCTCTTGAAAAATACAGGGCTTGATTATTAAGAGCCAAAACTACCTTTGGGCTATTGGGGTTAAGTAAAACGTCTACCTCCGTTATTTTTTTAACTAAGGTAGCAATTTGCGTCCCTTCAACTTTAAAACAATTCCCTAAAGAGATGATGTCGTTTGGATTGATAAAAGGCTCATCTCCTTGAATATTTAGTACGATTGTATCGGCGCTTAGTTTAAGAATGTTTGCTGCCTCTGCTATTCTATCGGTACCACTTTGATGTTCTGTTGAGGTCATTACTACCTCAGCACCAAAGTTTTTTACGTGGTCGTATATACGTGCATCATCGGTAGCAACAATAATTCGATCTAATTTAGCCTTTACACATTGCTCGTACACACGTCTAATCATGCTTTTGCCATGTATGTCTGCAAGAGGTTTTCCTGGGAATCGCGTAGAAGCAAATCGTGCGGGTATGATGCCTATTATTTCCATTTAGAATTGTAATTTATAGAGTAAACTGAAAGTTCTTGGTGGGCCTAAAGAAGCGGGTCGTTGCAAGTATTCTCTGTTTAATGAATTGTCTATGTTAAAAGAAATGGCACTGTTTTCTGTTATCTCGTATCCCATTCGTAGGTCAATAATGATAGTTGTGTTGTTTAGTCGATCTCTAGAGTCTTTAATTCCAAATTGCAGATCTTCAAAAATGGAGTCTATATTCTCCATGGCACTATTATATCTAAAGGAAAACCCAAAGCTAAGTCTATTGTATTGGGCATTAAAATCAAATTTTGCTAGGTGTTGGTATCGGTATTTTAATAAGCCACTGGTATCGGAGCTGGTTTGTAAATAATTTAATGCTACTCCTGTGCTGTCTGTATAATAAACATCATTTTTATCATCAATTATTGGAACCGTAAAAGTGTAACTTCCCAAAGCGGTAATTTCAACGCTACCGATAGCACCTTCTCCAGCAACAGCAATTTCGAGTCCTTTTATTTGAGACCTCCCAATGTTTATGGATTTGAAACCCAAACCACCTAAGCCGTCTGTCTGTGGTCCCCATAATCCAAAACTAAATTCCATCATGTCATCGTATTCCATAATAAAAGCTGCCAAATCTATAAAACCTCTCCAATCTCCAATTTTCACACCTTGTTTTATTCCAATTTCAGAGCTCCACCCAGTTTCAGGTTTCAATTCGGAACTTGGATAAATGTAGACAGGTCCGGTATTGTAGGTAACAAAGCGCTCGAGCATAGATGGAAATCGAATACCTTCACCATAAGAACCTCTTACATAAGTTGCCTTTGCCAGTTTGTAATTAATACCTGTTCTAATTATAGGTTTGTTATAAGTTTCGGAATTGTTTTTAAAATGCTCAAAACGTCCTCCAAAAGATAGGTTTAAGCGTTTGTATTTAAAATCTGCTTGGGAGTACAACGAATGATTTATGTTTTGATGCTTGCCGTATACTTCTCTGTCTTGCCCTTTGCTGTACTTAAAAGTGTAGCCAGATGTAAGTGTAAAAAACTCCTTTAGTTGTTTTTGAAATTGATAATCGGCAAAATAAACAGTAGAAAATCTACTTGCTTGAGCATTAGAATATTTCACAGAATCCGTATAGCCTGGATATATATTAACTCTAAAATACCTTGTGTTTAAACTGTGTTTGGTTCCGTTTTCCGGATTGCTGTAGGTAATAAATGGATCTATACTTATGTAACCGTTGTTTTTAAATCCAGGATCGTTATCTAAAGCTAAATAAGCAAGCGTATCGTGTTCCCACATAATGGCATCGCCAATTTTACTACGCATAAAATTGGTTTTTACTCCATAGCTTAAACCCTCAACTTTTTTAGAATAAGTGGTGTGGGCTAAGTTTATACGAGCTCTTTTACTAATCACTTTTTGAACGTAACCTCCATCGTAATAGATGTTTGCGCCTAAAACAAAATCTTGATTGTTTTTTTTATGCGAATGAAAATACGATATGTTATTGGCTGACGTATAACCACCCTTGTACCAATGAATGGCATCTCGTTTTGGTTTTCCGTATACGGTATGCGTAATGCTTAGTTTATTTACAGGTACCGAAGTTGGGTAATTTGTTCTAATATTTATAGATCCATTTAAAGCCGAAGAGCCAAACAAAACGGAGGAAGCGCCTTTAATAATTTCAATTTGAGCTATGTTTTCCATCGGGACTAACTGCCATTCTGCGGCTCCTTGATCTCCACTCATTAAAGGCATGCCGTCTACCATAACCATAACTCTAGATCCTGCTCCGTAGCTCCATCCACTTCCACTTCTTATGTTTGCTTGTCCATCTACTATATGTACAGAGGGGGCTTGGTTTATTGTTTTATCTATTGATGCTGCTGCTTTGTTTTCTATTAAACTGGGTTTTATAACATCCATAGAAACTGTAACCTCCTCAATACGTTGTTCAAATTTTCCGGCCGAAATAACTACTGTACCCAAAACTTCAGACGATTCTTTTAAACTTACATCAAGGCTAATTAGTTGATTTTTTGAAATACAAACCTGGGCTGTTTTATTTTCGAATCCTATGTATTGAAACAGTAAATTAGTACAGCCTAAAGGCATTTTTATTGAGTAATTCCCTTTGGAATCTGTTACAGAACCTACTCCAGGAATATCAATAGCCGAGATGTTTACACCAATAAGTTCTTCTGCCTTATAAGTTACCTTACCACTAACTATATTTTGTGCCCAGGCCGAGCAAACCAAGAAACTAAGACTTATGAGAGAGATTATTTTTTTCATCTTATGAAGCTTAGAAATTTGAAGTTACCTTAAATGAAAAAGTACGAGGCGAACCTATAGAGCCTGGTCGAATTTGATATTCTCTATTTCCTGCATTTTCAATCAAGCATTGGAGGTTTAAAAATTTAGTAAAATCATACGAGAGTCTAAAATCTGCTATAAAGTCGCCAGAACTCAGCTGTTCTCTAGATTTTTTTATTCCCATATCATATATGTTCGCATCTGCGATCGTAAATATGTCTATAACTTCGGCATTGAAAGCACCGCTTTCAAAAAGTTGATCTATGTTTTCCATAAACGAATTATAGTGGAGATGAGATCCGATCGTCCATTTTCCTCTTGTAATTCCCAAGTCTAATTTTGCTATATGACGGTACCTGTATTTTAATGTTTTACTTTCTGGGTTCGATGAGGTTGAATTGTAGGAGAGCAAACTTTCTTCTTCGGCAATTTGTTCGACTATACCAACCAGACTTTGGTCAATTAATCCTTGGTCAATAAAATTTTGAACCAGGTCATCTAGTCTATCGTTGTAAGATCCGTAAATATTGTTTGGCTTTGTTGCAATTGGTACAGCGTAGGTATAACTCATTCTAGTATAAATATCCCATTTACCTATAGTTCCTTCGGAGAGTATAGATAAATCGAGCCCAGTAATTTTAGTTTGGCCAACATTAATAGGTTTAAATCCAACTCCCAGAGGGTTGCGTCTAGTAGAGTCTCCCCACAAACCATAACTGTACTCTACCATGTCGTTGTAAAGCATTTGAAAGGCTGCTACGTCGAAGTACGTTTTAAAAGAGTTGTTTAAAACCCATTTGTGCTTAAATCCAATTTCTGCGGTATAACCGGTTTCTGCTTTTAATTCTGGATTCGAAAAAATGGCTATTTTTCCTGCATCTCTATATAAGAACAACTCATACATCGATGGAAATCGATACCCTTGTCCGATGGATGCTCTCAAGAAATTCCGATCGTTTATTTGGTAGTTTATCCCTCCTCTAAAAATGGGTTTACCTTCTCTTTTGTCTCTTACGTTGTAGGCCTCGTATCTTGCTCCAAGGCTGTATAAAAAAGGGCCTTTAGTACGATCGAATTGCGAAAAGATAGCGTAGTTGACACCATTTCGGTCGCTTTCAAAAAAATCGGATAATCCCACAAAATAATTTACATTCATTCCTGAGGTCCACGTGTTGTTTTCAGAATATTTCTGGAATAAGTATTCAGAATATAGAGCAATGTAGTTGTTCAATTTCTCGTTACCGTCAGGATTAAAATTGGTTTGTAACAAACTCCCTTGTAAATTATGTTTTGTATTATTACGTGTGTTTAAGTAGGAAAGTTTTGGATTTATGTTTAATTGAGCACTTTTAAAAACGGTAAACTTGTCTTCGCTAAAGGGAGAGTATCCTAAAGAATCGCTTAGGTATAAAAAGCCATCGGCTTCGTTAAATCTTAAATAGGACGTATTTATCCCGTACTCAAAACCTTTTAACTTTTTAGAAACTACTTGGGTATTTAAAAACAAACGAATTCGATCGTTTCCTAAATGATGTATTCTTGGAACCGTATCGGTTTCTGTTTTTAAGGTATCTAAGAGTCCCTGAAATCCCTCGCTATTGTGTGCTTGAAACCCAAAACTGTAGCTTAAATTCTTTCGCTTTTGGCTGTGGCTAAAATTAACTCCATACTCATTGAGTCTTATGTTTGCCGGCCCCGACCAGTTTAAGGAGGCTCTTTTTGCTTTGTCGAAGTAGGTGTTGTAAGCTGAAATTGTAGTTTGTGGTTTCGAATTCGGTTTTTTACTCGTTATATTAATTACGCCGTTTAAAGCCGAAGAACCAAATAGAACGGACGATGCTCCTTTAATAATTTCGATACGCTCAATGTTTTCTGCTGGAATAAGTTCCCATTGTACAGCTCCTGTTGATGCGTTGGTTAAAGGCAAGCCATCTAGTAAAACTAAAACTCTAGAGCCGGCTCCATAACTCCAGCCACTTCCGCCTCGAATGTTAATTTGTCCATCAATAACATGAACCCCCGGAGCTTGTGCAATACTACGTTCTATATTGTAATTGTTTTGATAGTCGATGGTTTTACCCTTAATCAGATCCAAAGAAACACTAATATCTTCAAGTCTTTGTTCAAATTTCCCAGCACTTAAAACAACGGTTTCTAGCTGATCGTATTTTGTTTTAAGTCTCACCTCTAAATACTTAGGGCTGTTATTAGTTAAGCTTACGTTTAAGCTTTTTGTTTTAAAAGCTAGATGTTGAAAGATCAACTGGTGTGATCCTGCACTAAGGCTTAATTCAAAATACCCATCAAGGTTTGTAAAAGTACCTTTACCATTATCGTAAATAATATGTACATTTGATATTGGTTCTTTACTATCCTGATTACTTAAGTGCCCAGAAACAGTTACCTGTGCTAATGAGAGTAAGCTAGATAGTAATGAAAATAAAAGTAAATGAAAATGTAATCTTGGCATGTATTTAATGTTATTCTCCAAAAATAGGTTTTTCTTGTATGAATTTAGCAAAAATGTATCAAATAGCGCTAACCTTGCTTCCGAAGGTTGGAGATGTTTCGGCAAAAAAACTCATTGCATATTGTGGTGGAGCCGAAGCTGTATTTAAAGAGCCCAAAAAAAACTTATTACTTATACCAGGTATAGGGAGCGTTATAGCTAATTCCATAGTCTCTCAAGATTTACTTTCTGTGGCAGAGTTTGAGATGACCTTTATGGATCAAAATAACATAAAACCTATTTATTTTTTAGACGATGATTATTCTTTTCGCTTAAAACAATGTGGGGATGCTCCAATTTTACTTTATACCCAAGGTACTATCGACTTAAATGCCAAAAAGATCATCAGCATCGTAGGAACACGAAGAGCAACCGATTATGGCAAACATTCAACAGAGCGTTTAATAGAGGGTCTTAGCGATTTTGACGATGTATTAGTTGTGAGTGGTTTGGCTTACGGTATTGATATTGCCGCCCATAAAGCATGCTTAAAATACAATGTGCCTACCTTAGCAGTATTAGCGCACGGGTTGGATAGAATATACCCTCAACTTCATTCTCAAGTTTCAAAAGAAATTCAGAAACAAGGGGGCTTAATTTCCGATTTTATGAGTGGTACTCCTCCAAATAGAGAAAATTTTCCGAAACGAAATAGAATAATTGCTGGTTTAGCAGACGCTACTTTAGTTGTAGAAGCTCGTAAGAAAGGGGGCGCATTAATTACAGCCGATATTGCCAATTCTTACAGTAGAGATGTGTTTGCTGTGCCCGGTAGAGTAGGCGATAAGAATTCTGAAGGCTGCAATAATTTAATTCGAAGGAACCAAGCTGCCTTGGTTCAATCTTCCGTAGATATAGGGTACTTAATGAATTGGGATAAAGAGGTTCCGAAGAATGAAGGTAAGCAAGTATCACTATTTTTAGATTTGGAGAAAGACGAGCAAGAGCTAATGGGTATTTTAGCCAGTAAAGAAAAGTTAAATTTAGACCTGATTGCCTTGCAAACAAAACTAAGCATTCCGAGAATCATGCAAGTATTATTACAATTAGAGCTTAAAGGCTTCGTAAGAACCCTTCCTGGAAATCTTTATGCAAAGACATAGAATTTCAATTTAACGTAAAATGTACACTTTTAGAAACTAATTTTTTTGATTGTACTAAAAGAAAAAAGCTTTACGTTTGCATAATAATCACTATTAAAAATCACCGCGATGCAGGCAAAAATTAACGCTTTTGTAGAAAGTGTAAAAGTACGAAATGGTAATGAGCCAGAGTTTATTCAAGCCGTTACAGAGGTAGCTGAAACAGTAATTCCATTTATTGAAAAAAACCCAAAGTACAGCAATGCAATGTTGTTAGAACGTATGGTTGAGCCGGAACGTGTTATAATGTTTCGTGTACCTTGGTTAGATGACAAGGGTTCAATTCAAGTAAATAGAGGATTTCGTATAGAAATGAACAGTGCAATTGGACCTTATAAAGGCGGTTTGCGTTTTCATCTTTCAGTTAATTTAGGAATCCTAAAATTTTTAGCTTTCGAGCAAGTATTTAAAAACAGCCTTACTACATTGCCAATGGGTGGTGGTAAAGGTGGTGCAGATTTTAACCCTAAAGGGAAGTCTGACAATGAAGTAATGCGTTTTTGCCAGAGTTTTATGTCTGAACTGTTTAGACATATTGGACCAAATACCGACGTTCCTGCTGGAGATATTGGAGTTGGTGGACGCGAAATCGGATTTATGTTCGGTCAATACAAGCGATTAAGAAATGAATTTACTGGAGTTCTTACCGGTAAAGGAGCTTCTTGGGGTGGCTCATTAATCCGCCCAGAAGCAACAGGCTACGGCTGTGTATATTTTGCAGATGAAATGCTGAAAAATAAATCGGAGTCTTTTAAAGGGAAAACCGTAGCCATATCGGGCTCTGGAAACGTAGCTCAGTATGCATTAGAAAAAGTTCTACATCTAGGTGGTACGGTTCTCACGGTATCCGATTCTGGAGGTTTCTTGTATGCTGCAGATGGATTTCAAACCGATAAACTAAAGTTCCTTATGGAACTGAAAAATGTTCGAAGAGGTCGTTTAAAAGAGATGGCAGAAGCCTTTGATGATGTTCAATATTTTGAAGGTCAAAGAGCTTGGAACCTACCTGTAAATGTAGATATTGCCTTGCCATGTGCAACTCAAAACGAGTTGAATAAGGAGGATGCATTGCTTTTAGTAAGCAAAGGATTGAAATTAGTTGCCGAGGGCGCTAATATGCCTTCTACTCCAGAAGCCATCGAAGTTTTTAGCGAATCTGGAATTGCCTTTGCACCAGGAAAAGCATCGAATGCTGGGGGTGTAGCTGTTTCTGGATTAGAAATGTCTCAAAACTCTTTACGTTACAATTGGTCGCGAGAAGAAGTAGACGAAAAGCTAAAGAAAATTATGAAAGACATACATCAAGCATGTGTTGAATATGGAACTACCGAAAATAATGTAGATTACGTTAAAGGTGCAAACATTGCAGGCTTTGTAAAAGTGGCCAATGCTATGTTAGATCAAGGTGTAGTTTAATTCCTAAGATTACCACAAAAAAAAGCTTCCATTTGGAAGCTTTTTTTATGAAATTTAAAATACAAAGCCTTTATCTCAGATAAAGACTTTGTTAATGAAATAAGAATTTTAGCTGTTCATAGAGACTAAAAATTCTGCATTGTTTTCTGTTCTTCTAATTCTATCTTTTAAGAATTCCATCGCTTCTAATGGAGTCATGTCGGCTAAGTGCTTTCTCATAATCCACATGCGTTGTAACTCTTCCTTACCCATTAGTAAATCTTCTCTACGCGTACTCGAGTTTACTAAATCAATAGCGGGGTAAATTCGTTTGTTAGCTATTTTTCTATCCAATTGCATCTCCATATTACCTGTACCTTTAAATTCTTCAAAGATAACTTCGTCCATTTTAGAGCCGGTTTCTACAAGAGCAGTCGCAATAATGGTAAGCGAGCCTCCATTTTCTATGTTTCTAGCCGCACCAAAGAAACGTTTTGGTTTGTGCAATGCATTAGCATCTATACCACCAGAAAGTACTTTTCCTGAGGCTGGTGAAACCGTGTTGTATGCTCTTGCTAAACGTGTTATCGAATCTAATAAGATAACTACATCGTGTCCGCATTCTACCATTCTTTTGGCTTTTTCTAACACAATGTTGGCAACTTTCACATGTCTTTCTGCAGGTTCGTCAAAAGTAGAAGATACTACTTCTGCATTAACCGTTCTGGCCATATCGGTCACTTCTTCAGGACGTTCGTCAATTAGAAGTACAATCATATAAACCTCAGGATGGTTTTTTGCTATAGAATTAGCAACCTCTTTTAAAAGCACCGTTTTACCTGTTTTGGGTTGCGCTACTATTAGCCCACGCTGCCCTTTTCCTATTGGAGAAAATAAATCGATAATTCTGGCTGCAGTTCCAGCTTTACTGTCTGCTAAATTAAATTTTTCGTCCGGAAACAGGGGTGTTAAATGCTCAAATGCAACACGATCTCTAACATAGCTAGGATCTCTCCCATTAATCTTTTCTATGCTGGTTAATGGAAAGTATTTTTCACCCTCTTTTGGAGGACGAACAATTCCTTTAACGCTGTCTCCAGTTCTTAAACCAAACAGTTTGATTTGAGAATGGGAAACGTATACATCATCTGGCGAACTCAGGTAGTTGTAATCCGAAGAACGTAAAAAACCATAACCATCAGGCATAAGTTCTAAAACCCCCTTACTTGTAACAATTCCTTCAAATTCGTATTCAACAGTTTTCTTATCGATTTTACGATTTTGTGGAGTCTTTGGTAGCGCTTTAATTTGTGTTGGCTGAGCTTTAACAGGCTCAACTTGTGATTTTATCGGTTTTGCAAGCTCCGTTGCTTCTTCTTCTTTTTTAGGCGCAGAAATAGCTTGCTTAAGCTCATTAGATCTTTGTTCTGCCTTTTTTATACGATCCAATTGCGATTCTTGTTTTCTTCTTGCTCGAAGAGGTTTGCTTTTTGGATTAGGCTTGTCTGGATTAAGTCTAGCCTCCAAGGTTTTTGGTGTCGGTTTCGTTTTTCCATCGTCCTCCGGCACTTGCTCTTTCTGTTGCTTAGCCTCGTTGTTGACTTCCTCTTTAACAAGCACTGGTGTTGAAGGTTCAATCTTTTTCTTTACTGCTTTTTTAACCTTAGGCTTATCAACTTTTTCTTTTTTAATTACCTTAGGTTTTTCTAGTGCCACTTGTGTTGTTTTAGGGCTTATGGCTTGTACATCTAATATTTGATAGATCAAGTCCATTTTTTTTAAAGCTCTAAACTTAGGTACATTTAATTCCTTTGCAATTCCTTGCAATTCAGGAAGAAGTTTACCTTTTAATTCTAAAATGTCGTACATAAATGTTGTTGGTACAATGTGAGTCGAAGTTGACTATTGTTCGAAATGTTGTTTTGTGATTTTGTTTCAAATGTGCCTGAAACAAGGATTTGTTATGCAATGATACGAATTATTACTTGAAATTTAAAATTGAAGATTAAAACTTTGTTTTCGAGCTAATTTATAGTTTTACCCAAAAGTGTAATTTAGCCTAAATTTAGTTGAGCTGAGCGTATAAATTATTATTTTTGGAAAAAAAAGATGATTCAAAGAATTCAATCGATCTACTTATTACTAGGCTCTATAGCATTTGCGCTTGTTTCTTTTAAAATTCCATTTTGGTCTTTTAACAAAGAACTCATTAGCACTCAAAACGATTCAAAGATGTTTGCTTTAACTTGTTCAGCTTGTTTACTTTCTCTAGTCACTATTTTTCTATTTAAGAATAGAACATGGCAATTGAAATTAATAAAATTAGCGGTAATTATAGAGTTTGTTATTGGTGTTCGTGCTTTTATGCTGTTTAAAGAGTTTCATTTTTCTACCACCAACAGTACATTATTCTTACTAGGTTTTACTCTTATTGTCTTATTTTTAGCGTACAAAGGCGTTAAAAAAGACGACGATCTTGTAAGATCTGTAGACCGTATTCGCTAGCGTTTACCGAGTTCAATAACTTCTAAGTCTTTTATTTTTTTACCATCTATAGTAAAACGTAACATTGTTTTTATTTGATGAAACCCGTGCTTTCCAACCGCACCCGGGTTCATGTGGAGTAAACCTAGTTCTTTGTCGTGCATTACTTTTAAAATATGCGAATGCCCACTTATAAATAATTGTGGCGGATTGATTTTAATAGCTTCTCGTATACTCGGAGCATATCGTTTCGGATAGCCTCCTATGTGCGTTATCCAAACATCTACCTCCTCACACATAAAGCGTTGGTGCAAAGGGCAAACTCTTCTAATTATTGCTGCATCAATATTTCCGTATACAGCGCGCAATGGTTTAAATTCTTTTAGGCGATCAAAAACCTCTAGCGCTCCAATATCTCCAGCATGCCATATCTCATCGCACTCTTTAAAGTGTTTAAAAATAGCTGGATCTAAGTAGGAATGAGTGTCTGAAAGAAGTCCGATTCGTTTCATTAAAATAGCTTTTAATCGCTCAACTTATCAATAGGAAGCTCGCTCATCTAGGTCTTCCATTCTCTATATTAGTTGAGGTAGTGTAATAAGTTCAGAAAGATATCCAATTTCTTAAATCTTCAAAACATCTAATAGCGTTTATTTCATCAATCTTAGTATTTTTGTAACAAATAGAGTCAAGTGAGGTATTTTATTCGTTTAGCATACAAGGGAACCGATTTTCACGGTTGGCAAATACAGCCAAACGCTAAAACTGTTCAACAAAAGATTAACCAAGGTTTGTCTGTTCTATTAAAAGAAGAGCTATTGGTAATGGGCGCTGGCAGAACCGATGCAGGAGTTCATGCAAAGCAAATGTATGCGCATTTTGAATCTGAAATGCAGTTTGATTGCTACAAAATAGCCCATCGCTTAAATGCCTTTCTAGAAGATTCAATACAAATACAATCCATATTTGAGGTTTCAAAAGATGCCCATGCGCGCTTTCATGCCACTTCTAGAACCTACGAATATTGGTTGTGTCAGGATAAGAACCCTTTTTTAACTCAAGATGCTTGGCTGCTGCATGTTCCTTTAAATTTTGATCTAATGAATAAAGCAGCTGCTTGCTTAATTCAAGTAAACGATTTTTCTAGCTTTGCTAAAGTTCATTCTGAGGTGAAATCGCATATATGCGATGTGCAATTTGCAGAATGGATGTACAAGGAGGGTAAATGGGTTTTTACCATACAGGCCGATAGGTTTTTAAGAAATATGGTACGGGCTATTGTTGGTACTTTAATAGAAGTTGGTAAAGAGAAGATGAGTATAGAAACTTTTAAATCTATTATAAACAAGAAAGACAGAGGTTTAGCAGGCGTGTCTGCTCCAGCCAAAGGACTTTATTTAGTTAATGTAAATTACCCAGAGGGTATTTTAAATGGGAATTAGTAAAAAGAATACTCCATTCGATTTTAGGTTGCTAACCAGAGTTTTAGCCTTTGTTAAGCCCTATAAATTAATTTTTTACAGCAGTATTTTCTTTAGTATTTTACTAGGGGTCTTTTCTATTGTCCGTCCTATAATTATAGAATATACGGTAGATAATTTCATTCTTGGTTCCAATCCGGAAATGTTACTTAAATTCTGCCTCATAATGGTTGGTTTATTGTTTTTGGAAGCTATTTTTCAGTTTGTATTTATGTATGCTGCAAATTGGATAGGACAATCGGTTATTAAAGACATACGCGAAAAGTTATTCGAAAAAATTCTTTCATTTAAACTAAAGTACTTCGATCAAACTCCCATTGGAGCATTAGTTACCCGCACCGTTTCTGATATCGAAACCATAGCAGAGATTTTCTCGCAAGGAATCTTAGTTATCTTTAGTGACATGTTTAAAATCATCCTTATTGCCTCCTGGATGTTTTCCAGAAGCGTTATGCTTAGTTGTATAGCTTTAGCAGTTTTTCCAGTTCTTATTTGGGCAACAAAGTATTTTCAAACTGCTATGAAAAGTGCTTTTGAAGATGAGAGGTCTGCCATTTCTAAACTAAATACCTTTGTGCAAGAGCATATTTCGGGCATGAAAATAATTCAAGTTTTTAATCGTGAAAATGCCGAACTAGAATCTTTTAAGCAGGTGAATGCTACTTTTAAACAGGCAACTATTAAAGCTATTTGGCATTTTTCTATTTTCCTGCCAATTATTGAAATTATGAGTGCCCTATCTTTAGGAGCTATGGTTTGGTATGGTGGCTTAGATATGCTTCTAGGAGGCGATGTTACCTTGGGTTTAATGATGTCTTTTATCTTATTAATAAACATGCTTTTTAGACCTGTACGACACCTCGCAGACAGAATCAATGTTTTGCAGAGAGGAGTTGTAGCTGCAACTCGAGTTTTTAAGATTTTAGATACTGATGAACGCGTGCACTCAAACGGAGACCTGGAATTGGGTGAAGTGAAAGGAGATGTGGTCTTTAAACAGGTTCATTTTTCCTACAAGCCGGACGAGCCCGTTCTGAAGAATATAAACTTTGAAATTAAACAAGGAAAAACCTTAGCACTAGTTGGAGCAACTGGAGCAGGAAAAAGCTCTATTGTAAATTTATTGCTGCGCTTTTATAATATAGACTCAGGCTCTATATTTTTAGATGGGAAAGATATTTCTAATTACAATTTAAAATCGCTACGAAGTAATTTAGCCTTGGTTTTACAAGATGTATTTTTATTTTCTGACACCATTTACAAAAATATTGTTTTAGATAAGAACATTCCTTTAAGTCAGGTAAAAGAAGCGGCAAAAGCAATTGGACTAGAAGATTTTATAGAGCAACTACCTGGTGGTTATAATTACAATGTTCGTGAAAGAGGTGTAATGCTTTCTGCTGGACAAAGTCAACTTATTGCTTTTTTACGTGCTTACGTGTCTAATCCTAGCGTGCTCATTTTAGATGAAGCCACTTCTTCGGTAGATTCTCAAACAGAAGAATTAATTCAACTGGCTACAGAAAAACTAACCCAAGGAAGAACCTCCATTGTTGTAGCGCACAGATTGGCAACTATTCAAAATGCAGATAAAATTTTGGTTATGGAAGCTGGAGAGATCGTGGAATCTGGAACTCATACGGAGTTACTGGCGAAAAAAGGATATTACAGCAATTTATTCGAATTACAGTTTAGCTAATTTTATAGATTTTGTTAGTTGATGCACACACAGCATTCTTTTTTATAGAAAGAATGCTGTTTTTTTTACGGGTATTTTTAATGCTAGATTTATTTTTTGATACATTAAGGCTTTCTATTGTTTTAACTAAATACTAATTATCGATTAATTTTACATGCTGTGTTCCTTAGTTGATTAAAATTAATTATACATATATAAAATTGAGACCCAAGAGTAGGAGTAAAACGCTCTATTTATTGAAATTAATTGTCCACCCTAACCTTTTATTGGTTCGTTCTATTAATAAACTTATTAAATACATTTTTTTGTTTTTTTTTCATGATATTTGCTCAGAATTTTAAATAAAGAAAGGCGCATAAAAATGCGCCTTTCAACCAAGTCTAGTCATCTTTCCCTCGAATTTAGAACTTGGTTCTTACACAAATATAAACCTATAAAAATACATTTGTATATAGGTTAATGTATTTTAAATCTAAAAGGTTAACATGTTTTACAGTATTTTTTATTAATTGTCAATAAAAACATACTGAATATCAGTAATTAAGCCTTTAATATGAAAAAGTATCTATTGTTAATTGTTTTATACTAATGTTGTGAATTTATACTTCTTCATTAAAATAATGCGTCGGTCTTTATTTTATACGATTCATCCTTTGTAAATTTACCGCGAAAAGCTTTTGACTCTATCGCTTCTTTAGAAGAGGAAAGTCCGGACATCGAAGAACATTATACTAGCTAACGGCTAGGCATTATTTATAATGACAGCTAGTGCAGCAGAAAAAAACCGCCTTCGGGTAAGGGTGAAAAGGTGAGGTAAGAGCTCACCAGTGCTTTTAGTAATAAAGGTAGCTGTGTAAACCTTATAAGATGAAAGGTCATGTAAACCAAGGCTTCCTTAAGGAATAAGAGTTGTTCGCTCAATCTTGGAGGGTAGACCGCTAAAGATACTTAGTGATAAGTATTGTAGATAAATGATAGAGGTTCACTTGTGAATTACAGAATCCGGCTTATGATGAAGCTTTTCTTTTTTTGATAAAAAAAACAGTCCGAATAATCATTCGGACTGTTTTTTACTTTGAGACCATTGGTTTTAAATTTTACTAAGGGTTATTTTAAGAATGGCCTCTTCCTTAGCTATTGCTTTTGCCATAACAGCATCACTTTTAGCCAAAATAGCAGCAACAAACTTACTGTCGTCAAAATCTTTGCAATTTATTTTTACATTTAAATAAGCACCAATTACAGCTGTTCTGGCACAAAGTGCACCTACACCTGCATCCGTAACCGAATTGGGGTTTCCAATTTCAGCCATTTTCTGAATCATGTCCATCGATTTTAAGGAAGTTTCCATAACTCTAAAGGGCGTAAGTATTGCGTGTTTTGTTGCCGAATCCATAGCAGCCTTTCTAACTTCTTTTTCTGGTGCAGTAGCTTTAGGAAGTCGCATTGCCTCCATTATTTTGTTAAATGAGTTGGTGTCTTCGTCCACCAAAAACAAAAGTTCATCTTTTAGGTGCTGGCCTTTTTCTGCCCAGGTAGAAAACTCTTCCCATCTTTGGTCCCAACCTCGTTTATGAGCAGATAAGTTGGCAACCATTGTTGCCAAAGAAATACCAAGTGAACCTACGTATGCTGCAATAGAACCACCTCCTGGAGCTGGACTCTCAGACGCGGTTTCATCTGCAAATTCTGTTAATGATAAATCTATAAGCTTTACTTGGCTGTTGTCCTCAAGCATGTATTCAATAATCCGATCTTGAGGATTAAATGGACTAAGCTCGTCTAAGCCCATACTCTTAATCGCTATTTTTATCAGTTCACTCTCCTGAACTCCTGTAGAACGTTCTTGTTGTTTTAAAAAGTACTTTCCAGCTTCGAGCATAGCATTTTTAGGCACCAAGCCAATAAGTTCGGAGCCCGTAACACGAATACCTCTTGCGGCTGCTTTTTTTGCTGTTTCGTCGAAAGCAATATGAAAAGGTGTTTCTTTAATATTGGTCAAATTCATGGTTACCTGAGTAATTCCATACTCTTCGATAAACCATCCAATTGCTTTTACATGTTTTAGGGTGCCCGGAGTCCATAAAGTGTTCCCGTCAGCGTCTTTTACAATTGCGCCAGAGAGTGTTTCTCCAACGCGTTTAATCCTTCCTTTTTCTCTAACATCATAAGCTATCGCATTTGCTCTTCGAGTAGAGGTGGTGTTTAAGTTTACATTGTATGCTATTAAAAAATCACGTGCCGAAATAGCTGTTGCTCCAGAGTTTATAGCCTTCGCAAACTCTGCTGGACCAAAATCTGGCTTCCATTCTGGATCTACTAATTTAGATTTTAAAGCCTCATATTCTCCTTTGCGAACCAGCGCTAAATTTTTTCTGTTTGATGCTTTGGCTGCATTTTCATAATAGTATCCAGGAATTCCTAATTCTTTACCAACACGCTCACCTAACCTATGTGCGTATTTCACTACTTCGTCCATTTCTATATTGGCTATAGGTACTAAAGGACAAACGTCTGTTGCTCCCATGCGCGGATGCTCTCCAGTATGTTTGCTCATGTCTATAAGTTCCGCAGCTTTTTTAATTGCTAAAAAGGCAGCTTCTATAACTTCGTTTGGAGTTCCTACAAAGGTTACAACCGTTCTATTGGTTGCTTTACCTGGATCTACATTTAATAATTTTACACCCTCAACGGTTTCTATTACGTCTGTAATTTGTTTGATTACATTCATATCGGAACCTTCCGAAAAATTTGGTACACATTCAATAAGTTGTTTCATCTTAAGCTCATAAATATTAGAACGCTAAGTTACTATTTGAATTGATTATTTTGAGCTTTCAAAAGTTATTTTGACTAGAATAATTGATGAATTATTAGTTCGTTAAATAGCCCATTGTAGGTAAAAGTTTTGTGTGTATCTTCGCCGGCTTATCGTATACACTAAACCACACAAAAATGAAATCTTCTTTCGAATTTATTGATAAAAATCAGGGCAGCGTAAAAGACGATCTTTTGTCTGGAATCACGGTTGCTTTGGCATTGGTTCCCGAAGCAGTTGCTTTTGCTTTTGTTGCTGGAATATCGCCAATTGTTGGTTTGTATGGAGCTTTTATGATGGGCTTAATTACCGCTATTTTTGGGGGTCGTCCTGGTATGATCTCTGGAGCTACTGGTGCTTTAGCTGTTGTAATGGTTAGCTTGGTTAAAGAGGGAAATGCAATGGGTGCAGAGGGTGCAATGCTCGGACTACAATATTTGTTTGCTACTTTAATTCTTACCGGTATTTTTCAAGCTGCAGCTGGCTTCTTTAAGATGGGGAAATTTGTTAGAATGATTCCTCATTCTGTAATGATGGGATTCGTAAATGGACTGGCCATTGTTATTTTTACCTCTCAGCTAGGAATGTTTAAAAGTGAAGGCCAATGGCTGGCTGGCAAACCTTTACTTGTAATGCTTGGTTTGGTTGGTTTAACTATGGCTATTATGTATCTCCTGCCTAAACTAACCAAAAAACTCCCCGCAGCTCTTATAGCTATTATTACGGTTTCCTTAATTGTTATTTTTGGCGATGTAGAAACCGAAACAGTTAAGTCCTTTATTGTTGCTGGAGGCGGAGAGGGTATTAAAGCAGGTTTGCCTACGTTTAATATTCCACTGATTGATTTTTCTTTTGAAACACTTACATTTATTACTCCTTATGCATTAATTCTTGCAGCTATAGGTTTAATTGAGTCGCTTATGACTTTAAATTTGATCGATGAGTTAACCGAAACACATGGAAGTGGAAATAGAGAATGTGTGGCTCAGGGTGCTGCGAATATTGTAAACGGCTTTTTTGGAGGTATGGGCGGTTGTGCTATGATTGGTCAAAGTATTATCAATATTAAATCTGGAGGTAGAGGTAGATTATCTGGTATCTCTGCAGCCTTAGCACTTTTGTGTTTCATCTTATTTGCTTCTGCATATATAGAAATGGTACCAATAGCAGCATTAGTAGGTGTTATGTTTATGGTGGTTATTGGAACATTTGCATGGAATACGTTTAAAGTATGGAACAAAATTCCGGTAGCCGATATCATTGTGATTATTTTAGTTACGGTTTTAACCGTACTTTTCGATTTAGCTCTTGCCGTTATTGCAGGTGTAATTGTTGCCTCATTAGTTTTTGCTTGGGAAAACGCGCTGCGTATTCGAGCCCGAAAGTTTGTTGATGAACACGGTGTAAAACACTACGAAATATACGGACCTTTGTTTTTTGGTTCTATCGAGCTGTTTAATTCTAAATTTCTATTAGCCGAAGACCCAAAAGAGGTGATCATCGATTTTAAAGAATCTAAAATTATGGATCAATCTGCTATTGAGGCTATTAATAAGCTTGCAGAGCGTTACCAAGCGAATGGAAAGACCATACACTTAAGGCATTTAAGTATCGACTGTGTGAAGTTGATTAAGAAAGCTGAAAAAATTTGTGATGTTAACGTACTTGAAGATCCAGATTATTTCGTGGCTATAGATAATTACAACAAAGCGCTGTTAAGTAAATAATAGGTTTAAAAAAAAAAGAGGCTTAAAATTATCGAATAATTTTAAGCCTCTTTTTTGTGCTATACATTTATACTAAAAAACATAACTGATTATTTAGTAGGATAAAATTTCATGCATTACTGTTTGAACCTTTTCAGCATTTGGAATCATCCTTTCTTCTAGAGTACTGTTTAGTGGGATAGCTGGTAAGTTTTCTGCCCCCAAAACGCGTACTGGAGCATCTAAATCTTCAAAACACTCTTGCTGTATTTCTCCAGCTAGAGCTTGTGCAAAGCCAAAACCTTTAGGTTCTTCTGTTAATACTAGGCACTTATTATGTTTTCGAACCGCATTAAATATCGCAGTAGTGTCTAAGGGAGCTAATGTTCTCAAATCTACTATTTCTACTTGTCCATTATGCGATTTGGCCGCAGTGCTTGCCCAATAAACCCCCATGCCGTAGGTGACTACCACTAAAGAGTTTCCGGTTTCAATATTTATTTTATCGGCCTCTAGTGCAATACGAGCTTTTCCAAAAGGAATTACATAATCCTCATCAGGTTCTATTGTCTTAGCTCCTTCTGTACCTTTAATTTTCGACCAGTACAAGCCCTTGTGTTCTAACATAACTATAGGGTTTGGATCGTAATAAGCAGCTTTCATTAAACCTTTTAAATCGGCTCCTGTAGATGGGTATGCTACTTTAATTCCACGGATATTTGTTAGAATAGATTCTACGGACGAAGAGTGGTAAGGTCCACCAGAACCATAAGCTCCTATTGGTACTCTAATAATAGCACTAACCGGCCATTTCCCATTAGATAAATAACAGGACCGACTTACTTCGGTAAACAACTGGTTGAGCCCAGGCCAGATGTAATCTGCAAACTGAACTTCTACAATTGGCTTACAACCTACTGCAGACATGCCTACTGTAGAGCCAATAATAAAAGCTTCTTGTATAGGCGTGTTGAATACACGATCGTTACCAAATTTTTGAGCTAAGGTAGCTGCTTCTCTAAATACACCGCCCAATCTATAGCCCACATCTTGTCCGTATAAAAGAGCTTCTGGATGCTTTGCTAGGATTTCTTGAATGGCAAACAGTGCAGCATCTACCATTACGGTTTGCTCTTTCCCCGCAGGTGCTCTTTCCCCTTTTTCTTCTGTAATTGGAGTAGGTGCAAAGTCGTGTGTAAACAAATCTTCTGGCTTTGGATCTTCGGCTTCTAATGCTCTGTTGTATTCAGACTGAACAAATTTTGTCGCCTCTGCATCAAACTCTTCAAGCTCTTTTTGTTTAAATCCACTATCCAACATTTGTTGTTGTAAAATAGGGAGAGGATCTCTTTGTTCGTGTTCCTTTAAATCATCTCTGTACCACTCTTTTCGTACGCCCGAAGTATGATGACCCAAAAGAGGCACTTTGGCGTGTATTAAAAAGGGACGCCGTTCTTTTCTAATGGTTTGTAATACTTCTTTTACCGTTGTATACGATTCTATAAAATCATGACCCTCAATAGTACGAAGCTCAATCCCTTCAAAACCTTTAATGTATTGCGATACATCGTTTGCACGAATTTCTGAAGCATGTGCAGAGATGTCCCATTCGTTGTCTTGAACTAAAAATACAATTGGAAATTGTTTTAATGCCGACATGTGTAAGGCTTCAGATATCTCACCTTCTGTCATGGCCGCATCTCCAATAGAACAAACAACCACAGGCATTTCACTGCCAAAATCTTTTGCTAAATTTTGGGCTTCTAGGTATTGTATCCCCATGGCAATTCCGGCTGTCGGAATTGCTTGCATTCCGGTTGCAGAAGATTGATGTGGTATTTTTGGCATGTCCTCTCGCTTTAAGCTCGGATGAGAATAGTACGTTCTACCTCCAGAAAAGGGATCGTCTTTTTTAGCCAGTAATTGCAACATTAATTCGTAGGGCTGCAAACCTATGCCTAATAAAATAGAATCGTCTCGGTAATATGGAGAAACCCAATCTTGAGGAAGCAGCTGCATACCCATAGCCAATTGAATTGCTTCGTGACCTCTTGACGTTGCGTGAACATACTTACCGGTTACCGAAGCATTGGCTTCATACAAATCAGACATGGCTCGCGCCGTGCTCATAAGTTTGTAGGCTTCTTTCAAAGTCTTTTTATCTAGCTTTTTACTTGCCATTTTATTTCTTCTTGAATTTATTGATGGCTTTTCGAGTAAAGTCAGAAAGAACAAGTTTGCCACTCATGGCCGCTCTTTCTAGCAATAGCTCATTCCAGTGTTCTGTGCCTTCCCAAAAAACCTTTTTTAGCATTTGCATAGCTTCTGGGTTGGAGTTTGCTAGAGTGCTGGCCAGTTTGGCAATCGATTTATCCATTGCATCTACAGAATCGAATAGTTCGGTATACAATCCCTTCTCTCTAGCCCATTCTGCAGTTTGCCACTCGGTAGCGTCTATGGCTAATTGACTCATTGCCGAAGTTCCAATTTTTCGTTCCACTGGCGGCCCCACAACAAAAGGGCCAATTCCAACAGCCAATTCGCTTAATTTTACCGAAGCAAATTTTGTTGCCATGCAATAATCTACTGCCGAAGCCATTCCAACCCCACCTCCAACAGCTTTTCCTTGTACGCGTCCAATAATGAGTTTCGGACATGTTCTTGCTGCATTTATTACATTGGCAAAGCCGCTAAAGAATTTTTTCCCTGCCTCTAAACTATCAATGCTAATCAATTCATCAAAGGATGCTCCTGCACAGAATGCTCTGTCGCCTGCGCTTTTTAATATGATAACACGTACGGCATCATCATTTCCTAAATCTGTAATTGTGTTTGCTAATTTTTGCAGTATTATGCCTGGCAATGAATTGCTCAGTGGATGATGAAATTCAATACTTGCGATATTGTTTTCTAGGCTAACATTTACGCCACCTTGTTCTATAGGATTTCCCATTTTAGTTGCTTTGATCAATTTTTTTAACCATGGTTAAAATAGTTGCTATTGCTACTGTTTCTCCAGTTTGGTCGTACACATCTACTAGAAACTTTACGATTCCTTTCGAAATATCATCTTCCGAACGCTTTTCTTGATCTACTTTTTCTTTAACCGTAAAACGAACGCCAATTGTTGCACCTGCATAAACTGGTTTTACAAAACGACACTCTTCTAAACCATAGTTTAACAAAACAGGTCCTTTCTTTGCATCCACAAATAATCCGGCTGCAGCCGATAATATAAAGTAACCATGCGCTACTCTTTCTTCGAAAATGGTTCCGTCTAAAGAGGTAATGTCTGTATGTGCATAGAAATGATCCCATGATACGTTTGCAAAGTTTACGATGTCTGCTTCGGTTATTGTGCGTTTACTTGTAAATACGGTTTCACCAATTTCTAATTCTTCAAAATGCTTTCGAAATACGTGTACGTTCTTCTCAATTTGAGCGGCACCGTATTGAAATACATTGGTTACTTTGGTTATACTTGTTGGATGACCCTGAACTGCGGTTCTTTGTAAATAGTGCATAACACCTCGTTTACCACCCATTTCTTCTCCACCACCTGCACGCCCAGGTCCGCCATGAGACAATAGAGGCATTGGAGATCCGTGTCCTGTGCTTTCTTTTGCGCAATTTGCATTTAGTATTAAAATACGTCCGTGGTTTGCAGCAGCTCCCATTACAAATTCTTTGGCCGTATTGTCGTCAGCTGTAATTATGGAACATACCAAGGATCCTTTTCCCATTTTAGCCAATTCAATCGCTTCTTCTATTCCGGTATAGGGCATTAGTGTACAAACAGGGCCAAAGGCTTCTATGCTATGGCAGTCTGTTTTATTGAAGGGGTCGTTGTTTAAAAATAATATAGGGGAGAGGAATGCTCCTTTTTCCTTATCTGCACCTAAGACTTCAAAATTGCTTAAGTTTCCAAAAATAATTTCTTGAGATTTAGAGAGTTCTAGTACGCGCTCTTTTACTTCTTCTCTTTGCTCTAAGCCTGCAAGTGAGCCCATCCGTACGCCTTCTACCGATGGGTCTCCTATTGTAGTTTTAGCTAGTCGTTTCCCTAAGGCAATTTGTACATCTTCAATTTTGTTTGCGGGTACTATAACTCTGCGAATAGCCGTACATTTTTGCCCAGCTTTTACCGTCATTTCTCTTTGCACTTCTTTAATGAAAATGTCAAATTCAGGGTCTCCCGGATTAACATCTTCCGCTAATACACAGCAGTTTAAAGAGTCTGCCTCCATGTTAAAAGGAACAGATTCGTTGATGATGTTTTTGTGAGATTTTAACATCCTACCTGTCGATGCAGAACCTGTAAAGGTTACAACATCTTGCGAGGTAACAGTTTCGAGAATCCCTCTAGCCGATCCGCAAATTAATTGCAAAGCTCCTTCTGGAAGAATTTTTGAATCGACAATTTCTTTTACCATCAATTCGGTAAGGTAGCTAGTTACTGTAGCTGGTTTTACAATTGCAGGTACGCCAGCCAAAAGATTTACAGCAATTTTTTCTAACATTCCCCATATGGGAAAGTTAAAAGCATTTATATGAATGGCTACTCCTTGCTTTGGTACGCATATGTGTTGACCAATAAAACTACCTCCTTTTGAAAGTGGTGCGTGCTCGCCGTCTACATAAAAAGTTTCGTCAGGAAACTGTTTTCTTAAACTGGCGTAGGCAAATAAATTCCCTATTCCTCCTTCAATATCAATCCAAGAGTCTAGTTTAGTTGCTCCCGACTGTGCACTAGATGCGTAAAATTTATTTTTGATAGAGAGTAAATGGAGTGCTAATGCTTTTAACATCCGACCTCTTTCATGAAAGGTCATTTTACGTAATGTAGGTCCACCAATGTTTCTTGCATAGACCATCATTTCTCCAAAGTCGAGCCCTTTGCTGCTTGTTTCTGCAATTTTTTCGCCCGTAATAGCATTAAATAAAGCTTGGCCTTCTCCTTCCCCAGCAGTCCATTGCCCTAGAGCATAGTTTTTAAGTATCATATATTTTTTAAATCTATTGTTTTCTTAAATAAAAAAAAGCTCCTTATCAGGAGCTTTGCAAGTTACGAAAATCTTAGCGTTTTAAAGGCTAAGATTTTTGATACAGGTATTTAATAAGTTTAGTAAAGATCTCTAAATTTTAAGATCGTACCCTACTTTTAAGTAACGTTATTTTCTTTTTACTTTCAGATCAAAATTTAATTCGAATAGGTTGTTTATTGCCTTGTCGCCTAAGCTATCAAAAAACGATGCCGAACCATATTTTACATCGTATAAAGTTCTGTCAACTTCAGCTAAACCAGTAATTTCCATCATGGAGTCAGTATTCTTTATTTGAATAGGAAAGGAAAGGGGATTGCTAATACCTTTAATAGTAAGTATTCCAGAAGCTAGGTGAAGCGTTTCTGATTTATGGATCACTTCGTTTATTGTAAAAGTAGCATTTGGGTGTTTTTCGGTATCAAAAAAATCAGCACTTTTTAGGTGTCCTACAAGTTTATCTGACCATTCACCTTCCATGTCTGTGTTTGTTATTGAAGTCATTTCAATATTGATTTCTCCATTTTTAACACCTTTTTCATCAAGTACAATAAAGCTATTGGCTAATTTTATAGTTCCTGTATGTTCTCCTAGAACTTTTTTACCGGTCCAATTTAATGTTGAAGTTTCATTGTCAATGCTAACTCTATTCTGAGCAGTACTATTTATAGTAGCTAGAAGTAAAGCAATTGAAGTAAAAAGATTGATTGTTGTTTTCATAATTTTTTTTACAAACATCTTCAATACTTTAGTTTTATTTGTTAATCTATATTAAGAAATACATTCTCATTTTAGCATCTCTCCTCTAATTTTACTTAAAGCCTCTGGTGTAATTCCTAAATAGGATGCAACCATTTTTTGCGGTACTCTTTGAATAATATTTGGATATGTAATTAAAAAATCCTTGTAGCGTTCTTTTGCGGAAGCACTCATGAGTAAAAGCACCCTTTTTTGAAGTGTACTAATTCTATTTATCAGGTTTAGTGTGTGTGCTTTAGTTTGTTCAGTAGAGGTGAGTGAAGAGGTTTGGTCTAGTATGTTTTTTTTAATCACCTTAAGTTCGGTATCTTCTAGGGCATCTATAAATAATTGGGCTGGAGATCCTTTTGAGTGCGATTCCATATCGGAAACTATCCATCCTTCTGGCGCGAATACAAAGATGTGTTCTTTGCCTTTTTCGTCTATGGTATAGCTTCTAAGTAAGCCTTTTTTTACATAGTAAGATTTAATATTTATATCTCCTTGATTCTGTAAAATAGTTCCTTTTTTAACCCGTTTGGTTTGAATCTCTTTTTTAAATAACACGGTGTTAATAGCGCTGTTGTTTTCCATGAATTTATTTTATATTCGAATGACTAGCTTCAGTTGATATTATTTTCTCCAACCAAGCTAAGGTATACTCAAATACATCTGCTTGCTTAGTGTCGTTATGGGGTTCGTGTTTGGTATCTTCAAAAATTGTGTATTCTACGTACTTCGTATTTTTATGTGCAAACTGTTCTGTTCCAGATTTGCAAACCAGTAGGTCATCTGCTCCATGGAGCATAAGCGTTTTTACAGACAGTTTATCGGCATTTTTTAATGCCCATTTTCCTGCGAGGTAAAAGTCTAAAAACAAACGTAAAGAAATTTGGTTGTGCGTTAACGGATCGTTATCGTATTCTAAACGAACTTGTCGATCGTTGGATAGGTCTACCGAACTGAGTTTATTGTTTTGTGTAAAACTAGGCATAATTTTGTGCATTAGTTTAGCTATACCAAATTCTAGGTACTTTGGCTTTTTAACTAACCTTAGCCATGCAGAAGAAATTACTGCACCTCTAATGAAATTCGGTTTTTTACGCAGCAGAAAATTAATCAATACATTCCCCCCAAAACTATGTCCGTACAAAAATAAGTTGTGGTTAGGCAATGATTTTAGTACGCGTTCCAGGTCGTCTAAATTGTAATGTAAGCCAGGAGTGTGCCCTCTTTTGCCTTCGGACTTCCCATGTCCACGTTGATCGTAACTGAAGACTTGAAAGCCATTATTCGCATAGAATTTGGCAACATGTGTATAGCGGTTTTGATGCTCTCCTAAGCCGTGGATAATGCAAAGTGTCCCCTTTGCTTTTTCAGTTTCATTCCATTGTTGAACATGAAGTGACAGATGGTCTTTTGTTTGTATTTTATAAGAGATCATTTTTTTATTTTATCAGGGATTCAAATTTAAACATTATAATGTTTAACCATGTCTATAATTTAATTATATCGTAATATAAGTTTTAGAAAAAAAAACTAAAGTTCCATGCGTTTAATTTAACTGTAATGGTCAAAATAATTTGAGCTAACGGATGTATACTGGTGTGAAAAATTCTTTAATTTTCGTTCCTTAGTGTATTGCAATCTTAGGGTTTAGATTACCGGTTTAAATGTTTCTATCCAGACACTGTTAAAATAGCAAACAAATAGGTTTATATTAGCGTACGATTCGAAAGTGAACAAAACCATAGTCTATAAAAACGAGCCAAATGATATTTGAATTTAACGGATATAAGCCAGTTATACACGAAAGCTCTTTTGTGCATCCGCAGGCAAACGTAACTGGAAATGTACTTATTGGAAAAGATGTTTATATAGGTCCAGGAGCTACTTTAAGAGGCGATTGGGGCGAAATCATCATAGAAGACGGTTGTAATGTTCAAGAAAGTTGTACCATTCATATGTTTCCAGGTACATCTGTACTTTTAAAAAAAGGGGCCCATATTGGACATGGAGCCATTATTCATGGTGGAACTATAGGCGAGAATGTATTGGTTGGTATGAATGCTGTTTTGATGGATGATTGCGAAATAGGATCTAATAGTATCGTTGGCGCTTTGTGTTTTGTTCCGGCAAAAACAATTGTTCCATCAAACAAAATTGTGGTTGGTAATCCGGCAAAAGTTGTAAAAGATGTGAGTCCGGAGATGATTGCCTGGAAATCTAAAGGTACCGCACTTTACCAGCAATTGCCCAGCGAATGCAAAAGTACGTTAAAAGAATGTGAGCCCCTTAGAGAAATTCCTGCCAATAGAGTTAAACAAGAAGATGTTTATAAAAATTGGAATAAAACTAAATAGACTTTTGAGCGAGATTTAATTTAAAAAGAAAGTTAAGCTATTGATTGTACTGCTTAAAAACTCACGTTTTATTTTTTAACATTGGAACAAATTTAAAGTTCGTTTGGTTGAAATTGTCAAACTCAACTTTTTTAAAGCTTTTTTCTGTTGTCTTTATAATAAGAGTCATTATTTGTTCGCCAGTTCCAATTGGAATGATCATCATTCCTCCAATTGCTAATTGGTTAAACAGCTTATCTGGTAAAGACGGAGCTCCTGCTGTAACAATTATTTTATCAAATGGGGCTTTGTCTTCAATTCCTTCATAACCGTCTCCGTAGTACAAAAGCGCCTTTACTTTCATTAAAGTTAGAAGTTGTTTTGTTTTGTCAAATAAGTAATGCTGCCTTTCTATAGAATAAACTATTGCACCTAGGTTAAAAAGAACAGCTGTTTGGTAACCTGAACCCGTTCCAATTTCCAGTACTTTGTCGCCTTTTTTAATTGCTAAAACCTCTGTTTGAAAAGCAACAGTATAGGGGTGCGAAATTGTTTGATCTGTTCCAATCGGAAATGCTTTGTTTTGGTAAGCATGTTCTTCAAAAGAGGAATCTAAAAAGTAGTGTCTAGGCACTTTAAGCATAGCATTTAAAACTTTGGAAGATTCTATTCCCATATTTTTAAGTTCTAAAATCAGTCTTTTTCTGCTTCCTTGATGTTTTGCTTTATCGATCAAATCCATTTTATTGTACAACTATTCTTTTTATAAATTGGCGCTACAAATATATTATGATTACATCAATAACCTGAAGTTTATCCTATCCTATTTTACAAAAAAATAGATAAATTTTGAGCAGCTGAATTTATTATTATTGACCTTTAAATAAGTGTTCTTAAGTTTAAGGTCAACACCAATTAATTTGTATTTTTACATTTGATGTTTAATACAATGTTTTGCTTTTAATTTCGTTAAACGAAAGTTGTCAAGTCTGAAGAAGAAAAAAATAGAAACGATGCGCAGTAGTTTTTTTTTTATTATAAGTGTTTTAATACTAATTGGTTCTTGTTCAAAAGACCAGTTTAAAGCCGAAACTCCCTCTTATTTACATATAAGCAACATAGATTTAGAGGTAAGTTCTACACAGGGTTCAGATTCGCAAAAAATAACAGAAGCCTGGGTAACTATGGATGGCACCTTTCTTGGCGCTTTTGAGCTGCCCTGTACGGTACCAATAATAGCCAGTGGGACGCACGAGTTTTTAATATATGCGGGAATTAAAATTAATGGAATTTCGGCAACTCGGATTCGATATCCATTTTACGCACCATGTGTTTTATACAAAGGTTTGGATACTCTTTTGGGGCCTCTTCCCGATAGGCTGCTTACCCTTTACAAAGACAGTACTGTTACCATAAATGCCAAAACGACCTATTCAGACAATACAGACTTTTTATTTATTGAAGATTTTGAAGATGCTGGTGTAAACCTAGAGCCATCTTCAGTTAGTGATACAAGCTTGCGAAAAACTGATTTAGATAGTTTGGTTTTTGAAGGAGCAGGAAGTGGTATTATAGAGCTTGATACCCTAAACAACTTCTTTGAAATAATGAACTCTGAGTTTATAAGTCTCAATTCTATTTACAACCAAACTGTTTTGGAACTCGACTACAAATGTGATCATTCTTTTAAAGTTGGCGTGGTGGTTAAATCTGCTGAAACAGGAAATATTAACCGATTCGAGTCTTTACACATAGATTCTAGTAGTGTTTGGAATAAAATCTATGTACACATGACGAATCAAGTTAATTTGGGAAATTCCGAAGATGAATTTGGGGTTTTTATTGGGATGCAAAAAGTTCAAAATGTAGAAAAAGCCACATTTTACTTTGACAATATCAAATGGCTTCACGAAGAATAATGAACAAAAGACTTCAGCAATTTAAGTATATCTATTTTGATTTAGTTTCGGCTTCATTAGCTTGGTTTCTTTTTTTCGTCTACCGTAAAAAGGTTGTCGAGCCCCAAATGTACGCTGTTGATATTCCCATCTCTTTTGATGATAAATTTTGGCTTGGTATAGTTTCAATTAGTTTGTTTTGGATTATACTTTATGCCATATTAGGTTATTACCGAAATGTTTACAGAAAATCAAGATTAATTGAATTAGGTCAAACCCTAGTGCATACTTTTTTTGGCGTACTTGTTATCTTTTTTGTTGCCATTCTAGACGATTCCATGCCCAGTTATAAGAACTATTACAGTTCAATATTAGTGCTTTACGCAATACACTTTTCATTTACCTATATCTTCCGATTTATATTTACTTCATTAACCGTTTATAAAATTCATAACAGAATTCTAGGGTTTAATACGCTTATTGTGGGTGGGGCAGAGAGTGCGGTTGATATGTATACCTCATTAAGTCAGAGCTCTAAGTCTGGAGGAAACCTTATAATTGGCTTTGTAAATGGAATGGACGATAAGGGGTATTTATTAAAATCTCATGTACCTTATTTAGGCTCGTATAAAAATCTTAAAAATATTATTCAATTAGAAAAAATAGAAGAGGTTTTAATTGCCATTGAGCGTTCAGAGCAACATCATATTTTAGAAGAAATAATTAACCAGCTCGAAGGAGTTGATGTACTGATAAAGGTGAAACCTAATAATTACGATATTTTGGCTGGTAAAGTCAAAATGAAATCTATGTTCGATGTTCCTTTAATTGAAATTAAACATGATTTAATGCCCGTATGGCAATTTGTTTTTAAGCGTATTATTGATGTGTTATTTTCCATTACGGCTATGCTTATTTTATCCCCAATATATATAATCACGATACTATTAGTAAAATTCAGTTCAAAAGGCCCTATTTTTTATTACCAGGAACGCTTAGGTATTCACAAAAAATTATTTAGAATTATTAAATTTAGATCGATGTTTGTAGATGCCGAAAAACTTGGGCCACAACTTTCTCAGAATAACGATGCAAGGATTACAAAATGGGGACGCATTATGCGCCAGTATCGAATTGACGAGCTTCCTCAGTTTTGGAATGTTTTGAAAGGAGATATGTCTATTGTAGGACCAAGACCAGAACGCGCTTTCTATGCTGATAAGATTGTTTTAAAAGCACCTCATTATAAGCATATTCATAAAGTAAAACCAGGGATTACCTCATGGGGAATGGTGAAATTTGGTTACGCTAGTAACGTAGACGAAATGATCGGAAGATTAAAGTACGATGTTATTTACATCGAAAATATGTCGATATTTAACGACTTAAAAGTTTTAATATACACCTTTAAAATAGTCTTCCAAGGAAGAGGGAAATAGATGATGAAAATTAAAAAAGTAGCAGTTATTGGTGCGGGCACCATGGGCAACGGTATTGCACACACATTTGCTCAGTGTGGGTTTCAGGTTTCTTTAATCGATGTTTCTCCAGAATCTTTGGAGAGCGGTTTAAATACTGTAAAGAAAAACCTCGACCGGATGGTTAAAAGGGAGAAAATTTCTGAAACAGACAAAGAGAATACTTTAACTAATATAAGTACATTCACAAACATTCAGTCTGGGGTCTCTGGCGTCGATTTAGTTGTTGAGGCGGCAACTGAGAACATGGACGTAAAGCTTAAGATCTTTAAACAATTAGACGAGATTTGTGACGCTCATGTAATTTTAGCTTCCAATACGTCTTCTATTTCCATAACTAAAATTGGTGCTGCAACAAGTAGGCCTGATAAAGTAATAGGAATGCATTTTATGAATCCTGTTCCTGTAATGAAACTAGTTGAAATTATTCGTGGATATGCTACCTCGAATGAGGTTACCACTCAAATAATGCAGCTATCAAAAGAGCTTAAAAAAGCTCCAGTAGAGGTAAATGATTACCCAGGTTTTGTTGCTAACCGAATTCTTATGCCAATGATTAACGAAGCCATATATACCCTTTACGAAGGTGTGGCAGGGGTAGAGGAAATTGATACGGTAATGATGTTAGGTATGGCTCATCCAATGGGGCCATTACATTTAGCCGATTTTATTGGTTTAGATGTTTGTCTTTCTATATTAGAGGTTCTGCATAAAGGATTTGGTAATCCGAAGTACGCTCCATGTCCTTTGTTGGTTAATATGGTTACTGCTGGTAAACTAGGACTTAAGTCTGGCGAAGGCTTTTATGATTATTCCGATGGACCCAAAAACAAAAAATTAGCTCAGCAGTTTGTAAAGTAAAAGAAATATGTTACAAATACAAAAGCCTCTTGATTTATCAAGAGGCTTTTGTATTTAAAAAAAAAAGAGTTCCAAAAAGGAACTCTTAAATTATTCAGTCGGGGTGGCAGGATTCGAACCTGCGACCTCCTCGTCCCAAACGAGGCGCGATAACCGGGCTACGCTACACCCCGAACAATTGTGGTGCAAATATATACAATAGCACAGATATAGCAAATGTACCAATGTATTATTTCAGTATATTTTAAGTTGTTAAAAATCAACCTATAAGCGCCCAAAGTTTTGTGTGCATCTTATCATAATTGGTGTTTTAGCTGGATTAATAGCACATGCACAGCCAAGTAATGAATAAGATTTGCTCAGTATATTTTTTTTATGAGGTTTGGAATCCATCCATTGCTGGACGAGTCTTTCTGCTAGTTGAAGGTAGGTGGAATAGTTTATTTGAACTCCTTTTTGGTCTAGGTATCTAATTTCGCCATTTTCTCGTTCTTCTATTCTATAATTTAAAGCTTTGCCTTTATAATTTAGTAGATTGTTTTCCAAGATGTTTTCGCCCAAAGAGTTGTACTTGTTTTCAAAATGAAGAATTCTATCCTTAGGTTCTTTCCACTGTTTTTCAAATTTATTCGTATGACTAAAAAAGTCCAATTGAATCATTTTATTAGAATGCAATTGTGAGGACTCGTAAAGTTGGCTGCCAAACTTTAATATAGGCAAGTTAAGTTCATTCCTTTCGATATTTGTTAGATGAAATATAGCAGCGTTGAGCAAATCTAAATTAATAGTTTTTGCTTTTACAGTATCTAACAGCTCTTCTTTACTCATAAAACTCGAGCTAGAATCCTCTATATAGTACTTTGTATACTCTTGAGCTTTACAAGTATTTAATCCGCTAAAAAGGAATATAATAGTTGAAAATAAAGTTTTTAATTTAGTGTTCATTGCTTACTTTTATCAAACTAAAATACAATAAAATGACGGAAGAGATAGAAAAAATTGAATGTCTTATAATAGGTTCAGGTCCTGCTGGTTATACTGCGGCAATTTATGCTGCTAGAGCAGATTTAAAACCTGTTGTTTACACAGGATTGAAGCCTGGCGGACAATTAACGGATACAACGGAAGTAGATAATTTTCCAGGTTATCCCGATGGTACAAATGGGCCAGATATGATGGTTGACATGCAAAAGCAAGCCGAACGATTTGGTACCGATGTTCGTTTTGGTTATGCAACTAAATGTGAGTTTTCTAAAGATGGATCACCTCATAAAATAGAGATTGATGGAACTAAAACGGTTTTAGCCAATACGGTTATTATCTCCACAGGTGCATCGGCTAAATGGCTGGGCTTAGAGTCTGAGGAACGATTGAATGGTTTTGGAGTATCTGCATGCGCAGTTTGCGATGGTTTCTTTTTCAAAGGTCAAGAAGTAGTTGTTGTTGGAGCTGGAGATACTGCAGCAGAAGAAGCTACTTATTTAGCTAAGCTTTGTACAAAGGTTACTATGTTGGTGAGAAAAGATGCAATGCGTGCTTCTAAGGCTATGCAACATAGAGTTTCGAAAACCAAAAATATTACGGTAATGTACAACTCAGAAACCGATGAGATTTTGGGTGAAAAAGCTGTAGAGGGCGTAAGGGTAAGAAACAATGTAACGGGTACTACTTCAGAAGTTTCCTGTACAGGTTTCTTTGTAGCTATTGGGCATAAACCAAATTCTGATTTATTTGTTGATCAATTAGATATGGATGAGGTAGGCTATTTAACTACCAAAGCAGATTCAACTCAAACCAACATTAATGGAGTTTTTGCAGCTGGTGATATTCAAGATAAAATTTACAGACAAGCTGTTACTGCTGCTGGTAGTGGCTGCATGGCCGCTTTAGAAGCCGAAAGATATTTAGCAGAATTAGAATCCTAAATGTTCGTTTCTAAATTATACTTAAATAAAAAAGGCTCTCGAATTTTCGAGAGCCTTTTTTATTTGTGATGTATATTCTTATTGGAACACAACTTGTTTTGTAAATTCTTGAGTGTTTGTAAGAACTTTTACAAAGTAAAGCCCATTGGCTAGTTCAGTTCGTTGTATTTTAAATTTCTTAGCGTTTACCTGATATTCTTGCATCCGTTTTCCTGTGATAGAAATAATTTCAATTTTCTCTATTATTTGAGTATTTGAGCTTATTTCTAAATAGGCAGATGCTGGATTTGGATAAATGTTAACTTGACTAGCTAAGTTCTCTTCAAGCCCAATGTCTTCGAGTGTGTATGTTGTAGATGCTTCACAACCAAACTCATCTGTAATAGTTACCATATAAACTCCGTTTACGTAGGGTGTATATGTATTGCTTGTATCCCCTTGTAAAACATCATTTAAAAACCAAGTATAACTTGGGTTTGATGCATTACTTGTAACGGTAAGTGGTACATTAACTATAAAGTCTGCAATGCTGGCATCTATATAATAACACGATTCATCAGCTGTATTAGCTTCCATACTGTAGTTACAAGCGTCCATTTCTAAACAGCCATACAATACATCAACACATGCTCCATCGCTAATAGTACTAGCGCTGTTGTAATTAAAAGCTGCTTCATCTTCGCAACCAATAACTATGGTTTCGTTTAAGGTCATTTGTGTTACAAAGGTTGCACCTGGAGCATAAACAATTGTAAAATCTATTAGGTAATTAAAGAGCGTTGCTTCTTGTTGTACGATCCAGTAGATTGTTGTGTTTTCTGTTACCCCATCAATTGCTTCTGTGGCAGGATCGTCTGCCCATAAATTTAGGCTAAAGTCGTTACCGGTCCAAGTATTGGTTCCAGCGCAATAAAGTTCGCCGTTTACAATATAAAAACCACCTACAACATCACCAAGGGCAATAGCAGCACTTCCTAATGTTAAATTTATAGAGTCTACTGTAACGCTGTAGTTTGTAGTTGTATTTGTGTTAGAGGTTGTAAAGTCTACTACTACATCATAAAGACAGGTTTGATCATCTGTATTAGCTTCCATAGAATAGTTGAATGCAAGCACATCCATACATCCTAATAGGACTAATTCATCCTCATCGCAAATCCCATCATTGTCCGCATCATTGGTTAAAACACCGCCATTTCCATCGCAAGTTTCACAGCCAATAGCTAGTATACAATTGTCATCGCTTTCTGTAGCTAATTCATTATAATTACATGCTTCTATGTTTGTACATCCAATTATTTCATCGTCGTTACAAACGCCGTCATTGTCTTCATCATTGTCTACAATTGTACCTGTTCCATCTTCATCGCCAGTACAAGTATCACAAGTTCCTGTAGTATAAATACACAATGAATTATCGATTTCGTTTATTGGATTTGCGTTGTAGTTACATGCATTTGGTTCAAAACAAACACCTTCTTCATCTGCATTGCATATTCCATTGTCATCTGCATCGTTATCTATTACCGAGCCTGTACCGTTTGTTTCGCCCGAACATGAATCGCAATTACCAAGTGCAAATTCACAAGAATCATCAGAATCAGTAGCATTTGTATTGAAATTACAAGCCGCTTCATCCTGACAGCCAGAAATTTCATCTGTATCGCAAATGGAATCATTGTCTGTATCAATACAATTACCTTCACAATCGAAGTTTGTTTCTGGATAGTTACAAGATTCATCAGATTCGTTTGCATTTACATTGAAATTACAAGCTGAAGCATCCATACAACCTGGAATTACAGAGCTTATATTAAATGCTGAAATGAAGTTTACTCCATTTGTACTATATGTATTTGCTACTGCCTCAGCTGATATAGAAGCATTGTATACAATTGAGTCGCTAGTTGATAG
>Ga0209533_1000476_pt1 | contig 38573 bp, 61 predicted proteins | sample COG_04_FD_184748 | JGI IMG/M metagenome (GOLD analysis project Ga0209533, IMG submission 184748) | Pelagic Microbial community sample from North Sea - COGITO 998_met_04 (SPAdes) (version 2) | ecosystem: Environmental > Aquatic > Marine > Neritic zone/Coastal water | place: Helgoland, sampling...
ATCTCATTCCTTGCTTGTTTGTTGTTGGCTCTTGTTTGACTTCTTTTTTGTCAGCCTTTTCTTCTGCTTTTTTAATTGTTGCCATAATATTTTATAGTTTAATTTAAAAAAGAGGGACTAATTAAAGCCCCCCTTTAAGTTAAGTTCTATCCGTTTGTTTCCAAAAATGCTAGTGCGATATTTTCTCTATCTGCTACGATTGCGTGGTTAGTAGCTAAAGCAAGTTCGCCATAACTTGGAGAAACCCCAGCTACTGATGCACTTGTGAAGCTTGTACCTCCAACGTGGATAAGGTGTGAGCGTCTTGATACAATAGCACTTGTTCCACCGCCTTTACCTTGTAAAGCTTGTCTATCAATTTCGATAGGTAACTCTGCAAGACCTTCACGACCTACTGAACCCATTGCGTAACCAATAGCACCTTGACCGTAAAGAATAGTTGTATAAACTAACCCACTTGTAGTACCTGCACGAACTGGCAATAACTTAGACTCAAATACTGTCTTACCTTGATAAGTTTGAATATTTGTTTGAAGTTGTGAATCATATTCATCATCAATAACATTCAATTTTCTAAGTGTTTTGAGTACGTCAGGGTGTACTGCAATAGCTGTAACTTTATTCCAGTTTTCGCCCATTGTTGATTCAGCTTCAATGATTGCATCTGAACTGATTAAGTTGCTTGCTGTTGCATTGTTGCCGTCTTCAGTAGCTACTGAATAAGTCATTTCTCCAGCTCCTGCACTATCTGCGTTTTTAACACCAATAGCGTGTTGTATACATTCCTTGATAGTCTCAATCACCCAATATAAACCAACCATACGACCGAACGCTTGGTTAGCATCTGAACCATTGATAAATGATACTAAGTCAGCAGTTTTATAAGCAATGTTCCTCCATGCTTTGCGTGCTGTATATTCATCAGTAGCCATTTTATTTGTAGGTGCCACTGTTTCAGTGTCATCTGAGATATTAGGCTCAATTTGTGGTAAAGCCTTCCAAAAAGGAATGCTAATTTTACTTCCTGCACTATTAACCTGCGATTGTAGAATCGGGTTAGTAGCAATTAACCCACTAGTACCTAGAACGGTTTTAGTAGGATTTAACTCGTCAACGTAGCTAAGGATAGTATCCTCGTCAAATACGTCTGCAATTTGTGTTAGTGCCATAATTTTATTTTAATTTAATTTTAATTGTTTGCAAAATGAGCTTCTTTTAATTGAGCAAATTTTGCAGGGTTTGTTTTGTTGAGCAATGCTCTTTCGTTGCCATCCATTTCGGCAAACGTTTTAGTGCCTCCAGCACTTTCGCCACCGTTAGCATCGCCACCGTTAGCATTAGAAGCAATAATTACTCCCTTAAATTTTTCTTCTGCTTTCAAGCTTTCAATAAAAGCTTGCTTATCAAGTGCAGTCACTTCTCCTTTAGCGTCTAAATACCTAACAACCTGTTTCCCATCAGTTGTTTGCTCAAGCTTCATTCTCTGCTTGGCTTCTAGCTCAATCCACTCAGGGGCAAGCGATTTAAAACTATGAGCAATTTCTTTTGCTTGATTGTCAATTAACAAGCCTTGCAAGTTGGAGCTAAGACCTTTTACTTGCTCTTCGTATTCGCTCTTAATTTTTTCGACTTGGCTTTTATATGAAGACTCCAAAGCCTCGTAATTTTCCTTTGAAACTGTGTTGTCTGTATTTTTTAGAGCTTCTTGATATTTTAAAACTAGGTCAGAATTATCTGTTACAAGCTTTTCTTTTTCTTGTCTTAATAAGTTTCTTTCCTCTTTAGTTTTAGCGAGTGCTGATTTTAATCCAGCGTCTCCTTGCTCTAAATCAAGATAAGATTCTTCGCCGTCTGTAATTACAAAACCTTTCCAGTGTTCAGAAAGGCTACCAATTTGCTCTTTATCGATTTTCAACTTCATGTTAGGCAAATCCTAACAACATCGCTATAAATTGTCAAATTAGCCATTTATCTGTATATCGTCAAGCTCTTTAAGTTGTTGCAATGTTAGAGGCTTGAAATACTTATTAACATTGTTTTTCTTGAACCAAGTTGCCCCCCTTCTTTCAAGTATTGCTTGCTTTGATTTTCCTAGTGCTTGTATCTGAAATTCTTTAGATTGAGTTTGTAAATATTCATAATAGTTTAAATCAGCTGATACATTAATGCTCTTTCCAGTTTCTCCACTTCTAGCACTTCTCGTTGGGTCTTCAATCTCTACTAAAAATTCATCTTTAACGATTGCCGTCTGTGAGCTTCTGCATCTATAGTGAACTGGTGGATTATATTCATAGTCTCCAACCTCAAAAATCTCTCCGTCTAAACTTTTACAAGTATCACTTGTGCGATTGTCTAGTGTTGCAGTAAATTTCCAACCTTTTAAAATATCCTTGTTAGCTTCCCATACATTTTGCCTAGCAACTCCTGCCACGTGTTGAATTGCTGTAGATAAAAAAGTCTCTGCATCAAACTTTTGTTTGGTTGTTAGTCCTTTGACGTTTAATCTCTTATTGCCGAAATAATTGTCTTTAAATTCTTTTAAGGTCCACCCAGCTTTCCAACCATTATTTATTAAAGCATCTACCTGTTGAATCTTTGAGGTTGACCAATCTTTGTAATAATCAGCGTAAACCAAGCCGTTAACTGTGATAGGTAATTGTAATGCACTTACATAACTTAAATCGTTATTTACTCGCTTGATTGACTCATTGCTTTTAACTGCTGATAACAAAGATTTTCTTTCAAAGTCTTTCTCTGAGTTTGCTAATTCTTTTAAATCTTTTTCTATATCTTTGCTTATTTTTTCCTGTGCCTCTTTTTGTATTTTCTTAATTTCTGATTGAATTGACTTTAATTTTGTTCGGCTCAAATCATCTAAAGAATCAAAATCTTGGCTCGCTATTATGTTGAAAATATCTCTATCAAGTGCCTCAAGCTCTTTAATATATTTATTTGCTGTGCCTGCTTTTAGTCGCTCAATAAAAACTTGGTGACGTGTTGATATTTCGGTTAGTTTGTCGCTCATAATGTTAAATCATCTAAAGGATTCCTTTTTTCTATTACTTGATTCTTAATGTCTTGATAAATAGCGTCTATTTGATTATTAAACTTTTTCTTTAGGTTTTTTAAAGCATAAATAACGGTTGTGTGGTCTTGCCCAAATATATCAGCTAAATCAGTCAATGACATTGAGCTAGATTCACGCATGATATTATAAACAAACCATCTTGCCATTGATAATTTAGGCGTTCTTTCGTTGTTCATGTTTATTTCATCAACACTAATTTCAAAGGCTTGAGCTACTAACTCAATGCAAAGTTCTAGCTGTGTTTTGCTGTGTTTAGTTTTCATAGTTATTTGATATGCTTGATAAATGTTTTGTGGCAAAATGGGTCTTGGTTCGCTTGAAATATAAAATCTTTAGTAAATAGTTTTTTCTTGTAAGCTGGCAATGACTTTCGCATTATAAATCCTCCAGCCGTCTTGTAAAATATGTTTTGAAAAAATCATTCTAACGATTCTAGGAGTTTCTATTATGTCTCTTCTTATTTTCCTGTTAATCATAAATTATTTATTTTTCTAATTGTTCAATTTCCTCTTGTGTGTATTGCTCAGCGTGTGGCAGGTTTCTATTCCACCATCTTGCATCATAAGCATCAAACCCCTCTGCCTCACTATGCTCCTCTTTAGTATATTGTTCAGCGGTGGGCAGGTTTCTATTCCACCATCGAACCTCTATAGCATCAAATTCCTGTGCATTGCTATGCTCTTGTTTTGTGTGGGGAAGTGGTAACCCTTGTATTAAGGCTTTAGTGTTTGCTTCCAATATCTCGCTTGCTGTTAGTTTTTTCATAATTCTAATCTGTTAAATCATCTAAATACACTACTGTATTTGTGTTATCTTGACAAATATCACAGCAAACTGACTTGTGACAAATATCAGACATCTCTATCTTATAGCTTAAATAATGTCCTAATTCCTCCCAAGATTCAATGCAAATATTGCAAGCTTTTCTTGCTGTTTCGACTCTTTCCTCTTCTGATTGAAAAGGAGGGTCGTCATATCTTGTAGTGTCTTCTATATTGTTGTACATATTATTCAGGTTGTTGAGATAACAAATAGTCTTGTCTTTTAGTCATTAAACTATATTGAGCCTCAATTAGCAATCTTTCTTCGTAGCTATATCTTTGTTTTTTCATAGTTTTTTTAAGTTTTTGTCCAGTAAATTGTGAAATAAACTGGACTTTTTTAAGTCTTGCTTTGCAAGTCTCTAGCCAGTTTTCACTGACTAGAAAGCTACTAAGCTTTATCCCTTGTATTCCCACTCTATAGTTGAGCAACCATAAAAAGTGTCTTCCTCCTCTTCTAACTTTTCTACTATCTTATAAGGCTCTTCAAAGTTGTGTTGAAGCTCTTCAACTGCAATATGCTCAATCAAATCCCATCTTGGTTTAAAATCCTTTGTGATGATTGCCTCTACTAAATTCCATCTCGGTTTGTAGCCATCAACATACATCATACGAAACACAAGTTCAGCCCCCGTATAAGGCGAGTATGTTAGCTTGTCGCCCTCTATAGAGCAATTACAGTAAATGTCGTTTATTTGTTTTGTCATAGTTCTATTATTAATTTAAGTTAAGTTAAGTTGTAACAAACTCTCGCTCATTACTCTTTCAATATACGTGAGCTACTTTGTTTTGTCAACTATATAAAGCAAAGTTTTTTAATTATTTTTTAACTTTGTTTTTTTAAGCTTCTACTTCTAGGCGTTCGCTTTGTTCTAGCTCTATAATGTCTTTAACTTCCTCGTCGTCTTCTGTAGCTATTCCTAGTTCTCTGAGTACGTCTCTAAGCTCGTTAAATGTTATTCCATTGCCTTCATAAGCAAGGAACACATTCTGCAAATCTGAGATAGTCAGGTTATCTAGTGAGACATCTTTGCTTATTTCAAAGATTAAAGATTCTTCATCAAGTTCAGAATCAGTCATGAACTCAAAACACCATTTTAAAGCTTCATTATAAGCATCGTTCACGTTCCCGATTGCTTGAGTTATAACTGAATTACTAGAGGCGTTTTCAATCTTTGCTTGTGTTGCTGTTATTTTAGAGCTTGATTCTTGAATTAGCTTAGCACCTAAAGAAAGCATTTGCTTTTCTTTTCTGTGCATCCCTTCAAGAGACATGGTGTTTGGATTAGCTTGCAATATAGTAACATCGCCACCTGCAGGCATGGGAATGTAAGCAGTAGAACCCATTCTAATGTCTTTTATGTATTTCTCTTTCCAATCAGGAGTTAAGCCCTTAACAATTAATGTCGGTTGACCAACCACCCAAGCTGAGTTCTCATAGTCTGCTGAATTTCTGAAATGACCGATTGATAAATTACATAAATCAGTCATTACTGGAATATCGGGTTTATCATCGTTATTAGTAGATCCCACAAATTTAAAAGGGATAAAATTCATTCTTTGACCCTTGCCATTTAAAGGGTAAATAACAGAATGGCTCACATAGTCATCTGATTCAATACCAGTCTTCTCTGCTTGCGATTTCCTGTATATCTCCTGCTCATAAAGACCATCTTTAAGTCTCAATACTCGATATTGCGTGCCAGTTTTGACATCAAATTCATCAGCTTCATTAAGCTTATAAGACTCACGCAATACAACCAAGCTTAACTTGTGATTGCCATTTTCGTTAATTGAACCCCAATTAATAATCGACAAAGCGTTATAAGATACTATTTTTGGCTTAATTCCTTGCGATTCTATATCGCTAAGAGTTATTGGTTTGCTTATCTCTTGCCCCTCGCTATCAAATTGAGTTAAGCTAGGAAAATCAGCTAACAAGCCACATCTTGAGACACTTAGAACTTCCTCAAGTGTTTTTCTCGACTGTTGGTCTAATGATAAACCTGCACCATCGACATTCTTTAGCATTGAGCTAATTTGTTCGGGTAGCTCGATTTTAATAGGTTTCAAGAAAGCTAAACCCGTGACACCCGATAAAGTTGATTTAGGTACATTATAATAAATAGCACGCTTAACATATTCTTTGAATATGCGTTCATCGACTGAGCTTGTTAAGTACTCTTGAGCGTTTTCTTTGAGTGCATCTTGACCCTCCAAACAATTATAGATTAATTGATATTGAGATTCTCGCTTTGTGTATAAATTGTGTTTATTTGTGACTTTGCTCATTTAGCTTGTATTTTATCTTATTAAAAAATTTAGTCAAATTAACGTATAAAATCAATGTCAACGCCGATTTCTTTTTTATCTAAAACCCTGTATCTTATTTCATCATATTGGTGGTCTTCGCCTCCCTTGTGTACGTCTTCCTCGTTTTTCTCTGAACGTTGCAAAATAGGTATTGATTTAATTGAATCGGTGCAATTTTCAAAGAAATATAAACCCTCTTTTTCTTCATCTGAGCAATTCTTTAACATATCTCTGATAATTTGAAAACCTGTAACTCTTGAGCCAGCTGATTTGTTTGACCTGGTCCAATAAATTCCTACAGACTCCATTTTTTCGGCAAAGCTTTTAGTTCCAGCTTCGTTGTGATTAAATATCTGATTATCAGCTACACCCGCATTGATTCTGCCCTCTATCCAACCACTTTTCAGAAGTTGTTTTTCTCGTTCAATTATTCCTTGTGCTATTTCTTCTGTTGATAATCTCAATCCTTTGTTTGTTTGTCCTTGCTCACAACCATACCACTCAGCTATTCTTATTAATGAGCCTGCAGGAACTAGTATTGTGTCGCCGTTTGTTAGCGTTGCTTCTTCTCCGTTAGATTCAGCCCACCAACCTACAGAAAAAGGAGTAGAAGAACCCCAGTCAAAGCTTCTATCTAAATACCACCCCTTTGGTATTTTAAATCTAGGTAAAATACAATCCTTTGACCATACATCGTCAAACGCACCACCAGCGACTATATTCCAATCCCCGTCTAACATAGCCTTGACTAAATGTTCCGCTCCTAAACCTTTGAGTTTATTCTCATAATCTTGGTCTTGCGTTGGGTTGTCTGCAAGCCTTGCAGGTATATACTGCCTTCTCATACCTCCTTCTTCGGGGGGCATATAGTTGATATGCATTGAGCCTTTTTCTTTTAAGCCTCTATTAGTTATATTTTTGATATACTTTTTGCATTTTCTATCAATTTCGGGAATAGGCATAACTGCCCCCTCCACAGGTTCAGACGGCATGTCAACAAACGTACGCTTTACCCAATTATGACCTATTCCAGTCGGATTAGAGCCATTAATAATGCGAGGAAACATCTTTTTATATTTAGCAGGCACTTTCAACCCCCCAAGCCTGCACCTATTTCTTAAGAATCTGTAAATCTTTTCTGTAAAATGAGTTAGTTCGTCAATTAATAATAAATGAATTTCAGCACCTAGATATTTTGAGACGTCTTTCTCGTGTTGGCAATGGCAAAGATATATCTTAGATCCGTTTGAAAATGAAATAATATTTTTACTTTCGTTATATTTGCAAAAACCCCTATCAATTAAATCAGCTAAAAGCACCCTATAACCTCCTGCACCCTCGATATGGTTTTTAACTAAATCATCTGAAAGCCGTCTAAATAGATATACTTGCAAGCCTGGTATTTCTTGGCACCACATAATACTAGCCATACGCATAAGCATTGACTTTCCACCACCTGCCGAACCACCATAAAGAATTTCATCAGCTGGGCTATGAAAGCAAAGAGACTGCTTTAAATGCAAGTTTAAATCAAGGTCGGCTTTTTTTTGTTGTTTTTCTGTTTCGCTCATAAACTAAAAAGGGTAGCAGTTGAACTAAAACAACCACTACCCCAACTTAAATAATATGAAAAAACCTCTGCAAAGACAAACAAAGGATAAGTACTTATATATCAATGGCTGTCTAATGTCAAATTAGTTAGTACATTTTACCGTTAATCAGAAAGCAATCATTATAAATACTTATTTGATTTACATAAAAATCGCCAATATCATTTATAAATACCTCTGCAAATCCGTTTGACCAAACTAGTTTTTGCATACGTGGCATGTAATTGTAAGCACTTGATTTAGCATCGCCTAGCCAACCAATATTGAAAGAGGCACTGTCTCCTTGCCTAAACATTTGCACTCTATGAGTATGACCAAACATAACTGACCTCATAGTCATGTCTAAATGTTTCTTCGCTGTATGGATACCACAATAAACGCCATGCATTATGTCTAAATGCTCGCCTAACGTGTAGAAATCATCTTTCCAGTTAGTTAGCACCTCATAGCCTTTCTCTCTTAATCTAAGAGCTTTAATAGGGCTTTGTAATGCTGAGCCATATTTCGCATTGTCGCCTTTTGCCACTTCCCTAAAATATCTGTCTTCATGATTGCCATAAATATAAACTTTCTTGCACGAATGTTTTTTATCTTTTAGAGCGTTGTCTATTTCGTCTAATCCCCTAAGAGCATCATCGTATTCAGACTCTAAAGTAATACCAGTTAAATTCTTCAATGAATCAGCGTTGTAAGACCCTAGCGTGAACATATCCATGTAGTCGCCACTAAGAACAATTCCATAAATATTATTCTTATTATCCCCTATGTAAGCCATGATTTTATCCCACAATACTTTATTGTGAAAAGGTCTATGAACATCGGGTAGTATTAGCCATTTTTGAACTTTGCTCTTTTCTTGATAAAACTTAGTCTCTTTTGTATTATCACTTATGCGAGGTTTGTTTTTATTCTTATTCCTAAAATCAATTAGTTTATAATAATCATCTTCGGATTTGATTGTGTATTTAGGGTTATATCTATGCTCGCTTGGTGCTGAACTTTTAAGTTTAAACCCTAAAAACAAAGCCTCATCATCGTTAAGTCGCATTCTTTTTCTCATGTTGTTTTTATTAAGTTAAGAATAAGCTTGCTAACTTAAACTTGTGAAACTTTTTACATTAAGAAGCTTGTCTTGTCAACTTAACGCCCTGTTCATGCTCTTTAACGGCTCTATTTAAAGCTTTGTGATTAGTCTTGAGAATCCTTAAAGCCATTTTAACGCTAACATCTAATTCAAACACTAAAGAGTAAAGAATCTTACGTTTAACAAACGGCAAGGTGTTCATCGGATTGCTTCGCACGTTTGAATCAAATTTATTTAAAATCTTTACTGGTTCTACTTTGTATTTTTTGCATAATGCTTCAATCTTTTTTTGAACTTGCTCAATCTCTTTAGATTTAAGAGGTAAATCAAACTTTAAAGCTTTTTCAGCTGTCAAGTTGTATTTTTTCATTCTGTATGAGATATAAGCAGGCTTTAGCTTCTTAACATTATATTTAGTCTTAGCTATTTCGTTCAATGTCATTTGCAACCCTTTAAACTCATATTTATTCACATCTATACCTCCACGAATTCTCTTTTTAAAAGCTTGCTCAACTGTTAAGCCGTTTGTGACAATTCTTGAATATAAAGCATTATAGTCAAGTTTATGCTTATTATCCTTGTGATTAATCATATCATTAATGCTAAGGACTTGGCTCTTGTATTTGAAATGTCTCATATTAATTAGCTGGGTTGTAACTAATAAGAACATACTCGACAAACTTGCATTTGTGACCGTTTCTGTCGTTGGCTTCTTTGTTGACGCTTCTAATATTGTAGCCTTTTTTCTTAGCTTTAAATATCGTATCAGAAAGCCTTGTATTTCCGTACAGCTCAATCGCTTGCCATGAAGTAAGCGATCCTTTCTCTCTTAAGTGCAGTAAGCACAGTTCTGTTTTCGTTTTCATATTAATATTCTAGTTTTTTTACAATAAAATAAAATGGAGCTGTGAATATAGCAAGTAGTATCAAAAATAGTATCACTTTCAATAATTCAACGCCAATCAATTTTAAAACTTTTATAAATTTATTGTTTATTTTGAATGTTATTGTGATTGCTTTCATTTAATCTAACAATTTAATTTCTTCTTTTAATCGATAAATAAAACTTTCTTCTCCATCATCGCCCGACAATAGATAATCAATTCTATCTGCATAAGTTTTTGCTAATTTTAAAATCTTAATTGCTTTTTTAAATTCCTCTATTGTCTCCTTGTTGTAGTTATAATCATATTTATAAAAACTTACTTCATATTTATTGTCTAAATCTACAAAGAAGTTTTCTGCTTTTATTTCAGCAAGTGTTTTCTCGATTCCGTTTTTATTAATTACTTCCTCAAGTTCCTCACATATATCATTTAGATAATGTTGCTTATAATTAAAATGTCCTCCACTCATATTATTTAATATTTAATCTGTTTTGCTTTGGTTTAGGTAATTCCTCTATTCCAAGCTCCTTCATTCTCGCTCTGCTAATCCAAGTTATTTCGTAAAACGCTACTGCCTCAGAAGTTAAGAAAGTCCAATTATTGGGGTCGCTTTCGTCATACACGCAAACTTCATTTTCAAAAATGCAATCACTTTCAGTTGGCAATCTATCATAAACCCAAGGGTCTAGTGTTTCCTCGTAAGAGTTAAACTTTTTAACGTCTTCGGGTGTTAGGGCGTAGATTGATTTTGAAGAACCATTATAACCAAATTCCCATAATTGAATTTGTTCAAAAAGCATATAAAAACTTCTTTCATTTTTTAATGCTTTTTTTGCATGCTCTCCTATTTCAAAACTCCCATGCCCTATAACAAAAAGCCTTTGCCCTTCGTTTGTTATTACTTCGTATTTCTTTTCTAGTTTCATATCATTAATTAAGTTGATACTTATTTCTAAATATTATTTATAGTTTTGTCAACTATATAATTACAATAAAAAACCCCCTTAGAATTAACTAAGGAGGCTCACCATGTTGCAACTTGGATTTACTCACTCGTCGGGTTACTCCCAATCTGCTAAAAAAGCACCCCTCAAAGTATGCGTTATAAAGAGGCATGAGGGGTTTACTAATGCAAATATAAAATATGATTTTAAATTTGTCAATAAATTAATATTTAACCTGCTATTTCGTTCGTTTTACACGATTTAGTAGGGTAACCGTTGTTAGTGCAACCACCATTGGTAGCGAATAATAAAAATTATTGAGAGGACAAGGATTTGCACCTTGCAACACACTTATCAGGCTTAAGTGTTTTTAATCACGCTTTATTTAGTTTCGCACGTCTGCAAAACTTAAGCACCTAAGTCTCTAGTCTTCCTGAGCTTGCGAGACTTCAAACAGCATGTGAGCTTTACCTATTCCACCACCTCTCATAAATTTTTTATACTAAATGTTTTATATATTGTCAAATAAATTAACCTTTAAATCTAGTCCAACCAAGAGCCCTAACAATAATGTAGTATGTTTTAGCTAGTTTAGGCTTATGTGGTGACTCAGCTACCATGTCGTTGTAAAACTCTTTGTCGATGTTAGCTCTAGAGTTATTCCAAACTTGATATTTAGCATCGTGCAACTCGCATGACTTATTAAAATGCTTACTGAGTAGCTTGCGTAGCCATCTAGGAAACCACTTAGCACCACAATAATAATTCTTATTCATCATCAAAAGGATTGTATGAGTTCATTATAATAACTGGTGCTGTGCTTTTAACTTCGCCACTTAAATCCAGTTTATCGCCGTAAACTTTAGGCTCTGTTTTTGATAGTAACCATTTCTTAGCATCTATCTTTACTCTAGCAATTTGTGCGTCTTCTTCTGTATCTGCAATTTCCTCTATTTCATCGAACTTAGCAATGCTGGCTAGCTTTTTCGCACGTGCGTATTTTTCCCTATATTTTTCGTTTGAATCATCTCCCAAAAACTTATAAAACTGAGTCTTACTAGGAAAGCCTTGCATTTGGCAAACTATGTATGTCGGTGTGCCTCCAATTATTTCAGAAAGAACACTATCAAAAACTTCATCTGTGATTTTAACTTCTTCCTTTTTCTGTTTGGGTTTAAAAGTTAAATCAACATTGATTTTCGAGTTAATAATATCAGCATATTTACCAGCCAATTCATCATCTGTTTTTAAGTAATTTAGAAAGTCATCAGCGTTTATTTTATCGCTCTTTTTTTTACCTTTGTTTATGCTATTAACTGCCTTAGTCAAATCGCCCTTATTAAGCTCTACTTGCTGTAGAATTAGGTAAGCTGTTTCAAAATTCATAATTATTATTCATTAAGTTGGAAAGAGTCTACTAAGTAGTCTCTAAGTGCTTTTGAGAATTTGCCTCCATAACCTTTTTTATTAAGTTTTTTAGCAAGTTTAGTTTTATGCGATTCAAGCATTCTAAACTGATTTTGCACGAGTGTTTCCTCTTTCTTTGCGTTTTTATTATTTAAGTTCTTTTTATTCATTGGTTAGTTAGTTTTAATATTATACTTATAGTGTCTAGTTCATGTCAAGAAAAAAATGAAAAGTCAAATTTATTCTTTAAATTTCAATGTTTTATTGTCTAATTCTTATCCTTGAATTTACTAACAATCACATCAATCGCAATGCCTAATTCGGTAGGTTTTTCCATTTCGTAGCTATTCGGAACTTTGTCGCATCTTCTCCATCTATTGTGCCTTTCTAGTATTTCTATTGCTTGTTTTGGTGTCATAATATTTATTTTTCTAAAAGTTCAGGGTTCTCGTATTTGTTGCCTATTACTTTTATTTCTCCATGTGAAGTAAAAAACGATAAGTGATTACAATCGCAACCAATTTCTAATTTTAAGTCAAACGCAGGGTAATTATCGCTATCTAAGTATTGCACAACATCTATATAAGTTTCACATTCTGAGTAGCATTTACAAATATCCCCTTCGTAAATCTCAACTCCGTTCTTGTCTTTGATTCCCGTGTATTGCATGAAAACTAATCCGTCTTCTTGAGCATTGGCTATCTCGTCATTTATATCATTATACTCACACAATGTAGGTATAATCATACGTCCACCATCTTTATTCCACGCCCTAAATTTAATCTCTCTTTCCATAATCAATTCTCTAAAATTTCCTTCATCTCGTCTAAAGTGTTAGTCTCATATATGAAGTCACTAGCTCCTTCTAAATAATAGTAGCACTTATCATCATTAGTATAGTCTAAAACTATAAATCCTACCTTCTCGCCTTCTAAGTAAACATAGTGATACTCACGCTCAAAACAATAACCTATTTCGTATGTAATCATAATCAATTTTCTAAAATTTCCTTCATTTTTGTTAATGAATTTGCTTTATGTATCACATCATCACTAAGTATATCTATATATAAAACGTATTGCGATTGACTGTCGTATTCAATTTCTCCCACGAGTTGACCCTCCAAGTAAACGTAAATGCTAGGATTTATTAAGCAAAAATATTCTTCGTATGTAATCATAATTTTATTTATCTCTAAAGTTCGTCTAAAGTTCGTCTAAAGTTCTTTATTCCTCACCTTTAAGAAACCACATAATTTTCTCATATCCCTTACAGTCTAGTGAATTAAGATAATTAACTATCTTTTTTCTACTCATTAAGTACTTAATAAAACTCATTCTAGTTAAGTCAAAAAGTAAAGATTCAGCGTTCATTGCTCTTTGAGATTGAGTCTCCCATCTTTCCATTAAAAAATTAATAATCTTGCCTACTTCTTTTTTATTTTTAATAATCATTTATTTAAAATATCTCTCCTAATTTCATAAAGTTCATCTAGTCTGTCATAAATGCTTCCATCGCTATCGACATTCGTTCCGACTTCTTCATCATAAGCTTTCTCAAGCTCTGCTATCTCGTCTTCTATTTCGTCTATGTCCATAATTATTTAGTTAAAAATTATCGTCCTCTGTAAGCTCAATCATATTCTGAAATTCAGCTAATTTGTGTACTTCTAAAACGCCCACAATCTCAAAGTAAGTTAGTTCAAATTCATCTTTGAAATATACTAATAGTTTTTCTAGCTCTATTGAAAAAGCTTCCACCTGTTGTCTGTTGTTCATATTATTTAGTTGTTAAATGTAAAGCCAATCTAAAGTCTTAAACTTGTTTTGTCAACTTTTAATTTACATTAAATTTATGCGTGTTTTCTAAACATCTCCTGTGCAGTGCATTTGTAATATCATCATCGCAAATATCATCGCTAAAACGCAAGGTAGGGCAGGTATTCGCAGTCCATATCGTGACTAAATTAAAATCTAGCCTGTGACCTAAGATTAAATAAATTTCGTCAATGTAAGCTTTGTTTAAATTGCCTTTCCCTAAATCGTCAATAATTAAAACTTTTGCATTTTTAAGCTTTCTTAAAAAACTGCAAGCTTGGTCTGATTCTCCTTGATTATTGCTATATTGATTAATTGAGGCTTTCTTTATATTCAAAGAATTTGCAAAAACAACATTTTCAAAATATTTATTTGCTAGCAAGCAAGCTATCCTTGTTTTACTTTCTCCAGCTTCTCCAACTATTCCAAGCCAAGTTTTAGAGCTATCCCATTCTTTTTTTATTTTATTGTATAAATTTAAATTAAAATCAGCATGATTAATATCTGTATCAAGATAAGGCAGGCTTAAATCATACGATTCATAGCTAAAATAATTTTTCATGATTAAAAATTCAGCTTTTTCTTTTTCTTGAATCATTAAATCGTTGCAACTGGTGCAAATCTCTTTCTCATTCTCAAAGTAAACAGAATAAAACCCTCTAAAACAACTAGGGCAAGATTTACGCTTAGGCTCTCTGTTTAGTAACTCGTCTATTTTGTTGTTTTTCATAATATTAAAATAAAGTCATTTGTGCTGTTTCATTTTCTATTCTCTTGCAAGCTTGCTTATAATAATCCTCGTCTAACTCGCAAGCTGTTAAGTGATACTTAGCATAATGACACGCAATAGCAATAGAGCCACTTCCTAAATGCGTGTCTAATATCTTATTTCCTTTCTCTGCATAATTCATTAATAACCATTCATAAAGTTTTATTGGTTTTTGTGTTGGGTGTATGCTACCTCCTTCACGCATAATTTCGTGTTGTATTTGCTTACCACTATCATAAACTTTTCCGTTTACATTTGTAGATGTCCATAAAAACTCGGCCTGTGCAAAATTAGGAGCGGGATTATTTTTAACCCAACAAATAAAACTTTTACTTGAGTAAAGGTATTCTAAAAAATAATTAGCACCGCAAATAATTTGGTTTTTACTTACTCTTTCAAGTTCAGCAAAGTATTTTTCATTAGGTGTTTCATTATCCCATTTTTTGCCTTTACCTCCATAATGCCCTAATCTACCACTTTTATTAATATCAATCCCATAAGGGGGGTCAACTATTGCTAAATCGAAGTAATTATCTTCATATCTAGCCATCAGCTCCATATTGTCTTCGTTTGTTATTTTTAAATATTTAGTTTTCATAATTTTTTTTAATTTTTAACTGTTTCCTATTTTGCAACTGTTCAACTTTGCACAGAAACTGCTCCCTTTGCCCATTTTGATTCCTTTTGAGGTACTTGCTCATATTTCTCATGAAAAGACAAATCTACCCACATTCTGCGTAAAATAAACCTATGTAGAGCCACACAATACTTGCCATTTTCTTTTATTTGCTCTTTTTGTGACAAATAAGCCTTATATCCGTTTATTATTTCATCTAGTTTTGAATTATTCTTCATTTGTTTTTGCAATGCTGATTTAACTTGAGCTTTTGAAGTTCTTGAACGATAGAGCTTTGGAGATAGTTCCCAAAGTTCATTTATTGAATCATTTAAATTAGTTTTATTTTTGTTTAAATTAGTTTCATTTTCGTTTATTTCGCTAGAAATAGACAAGAGTTCGTTAGAACTCTCTATATTTTTTCTTTTTTCTTTTATATTGTGCGTGTTTTCCGTACACGGTTTTCCCGTATACGGGTTTTCAGTACACGGTGAATGAAATATATGATATTCAACACCTTCAACTCTGCCTAAATCGCCTCTAATTTCTGTTCTAATTAGTAGGTTTTGTGCCTCTAATTCTTGTAGCCCTTTATTAACTGCCTCTGCACCTTCTTTCATTGCTTTAGCTATTCCTCTGCAAGATAAGTCAAAGCCCTCTGAACAGCCATTTATGAAGCACCAAAGCACCTTTGCTTTAGCTGTTAGCGTCGTGCTTCGCAGTATGTCGTTTGGTATCATCGAAAATGACTGGGCTCTTTTAATTTTATATTTCATAATTGTATAAGGTGGGGGGACTGTATTAGATTTAAGCATATGGCTTAAACCTCCCCCCATTTAGTAAATAAAAACAACGCAAAAATACAGTTAAAGCGAAGTAATTAATAAGCTATGCATAAACAAGCTTATTGTCAACCTTTTGAAATAAAGGTTTAAAAAGTGATGCTCCTAAGATTAGAAACATCACTAAATTTAATCAAAAAGGAATGTCGTCATCATCAGCAACAACTTGAACTTTTGATTCTGTTGCTGGTGCTGTTTGACCTTCTTCTTTGTTTAGTCTCCAGCAGGTTAGATTGACATAGTATTTGCCTTGATACTCATTACCGTTGATATTGTAATAAGACTCCACCAGGTCGCCCTCTTTGTAGCTGTCTAAAATATTGACTTTGTCTTTGAGAATATCAAATTTAATCATTTGAGGGTATTCGCTCAATGTTTCAATTACAAACTCCCTTTTTTGAAAACCACTTTCAAAAACCACCGTATCCATAATTTTATGAATTTTACCTTTTACTATCGTTTCATTACTCATTTTTTATTTTTAATTTAATGTTATTGAGTTCTGTTTGAAATATTTCTATCTCGCCACAGAAAAAACTGTTTATTTCTTCAATATCTTGTTTTGATAAATTTCTTGTTAGCTTATAATCTTTGTTAATTCGAGCTACTTCGCCATTCATTGATTTAGCTATTCTTTTTATTTTTGAATAACTCCAGCCAAGTGATTTTTTTAATTCTGCTGAACTAAGCCAATCCTCGTTTTCAAGTGTAAACTCTAAAGCGATTTGGTTTTTATTCATTTTACTTTTAGCAATTTATTAACTCTCTTAAAATTATCTGCTCCCAGTCCTATTTTATCACATTCAAGATAAAATTTATTTACTATCTTTTGATTTTCTCGATTTTTATTCTGAATCATTTTGATTAAATCTTCCTCGATATATGCCCCCCCAAAATAGTCTTGAGTTATTTCAAGGGCTTTTAATACGTTCAACTCAAATTTAATCTTGTCCATAATTTTAATTTGCCTTATTAATCCATGCTTGAGCTTGGCTATAAGTCAGCTCCGTTATATCTGTGACTCCTTTTTTAGCTAGTGATTCTCTAATTTTTCGAGCATCTACTTGCTTTGCCTCAAATATCTCATTTAGCTGTCGGACTTGGTCTGCTGTTGCCATAGGAGTTTCAACGCTTTCGACATCAATAATATCTTGATTTGCACTAGTTTCTGCAACTGGTTGAGAAAATAAATCTTTTTTCGGTTTTTCTTGATAGCTTGAGAAATCTGATTCATCAACTTTCTCAATCGATTGCATGGTTCTGAAACTAAGCTTGACCCATTTAGTAAGTCTCCTTACTGCTGTTTTTTTAAACATTTCGGCTTTGTGTTTGTGCCAAATTGTTTCGCTTTTATTGTCAGCACATTTATAAGCATTCGATTCGTTTCTGATTGCCTCAATCTCTTGAGTGTTCATCATTTCAAAAATCTTGGTACCGTTTGTTTTTTTGATATAAGCATAAGCACCGATGATTTCTCCCCTGTCGCCTCCAAAGTTCCAAGTGTGATTTATAACCTCTCCCATGCTGTGCGTGAATTCATCGTTTTCGTGAATTGTCAAAGCGTGAACTATATCTACTTCAGGGTCTGAATTAATAATCTCAACTAATCCTTTATAATCAATAATGACTGAGCACTTATTTTTATAAGGTATTAAATGAACTAAGTTAGCACTTGGTGCGATTCCAAGCTCTGCAACTAAGTTAATGCTTTCAACTAAGCTATTAGTACTACATAGAGCCAGCTGTGGGTTCTTTGTAAATTGATTTTTAGCAATAGAAACAAAGCTGTCAACGCTTAAAGTGCTAGGTAGCAATGTTGAAAAATGCTCTTTAGTCTCTTTTTTTTCTAGGTATTGGATAATTTCACTCATATTATTTAGTTATTATTTTAATTATATTATTATTATTTTCTATTTTGATTTTACTTAAATCATCGTAAAAAAACAACGTGACAAATAAAAGGGTAACAAGACAAAAAGTCAAGATTTTTATTAGTTTATCGGTTATATATATTATTGTACGCATCGTTTACTAGTGCTTTAAATTGATTGAATTTTTTAATATTTTCTAAGTTTTGCAAGTAAGAACCTGCTACGACTATTTCTTGTAATGCTTTAATTATTTTTCCCTCAAATTCCTCAAGCTCTGAATCCATGAAATCATCGTTTTGAGTTTCTTTGTTTTTATTTATGACATCTTGCTCAAATAAAGGAGTTACCTCTTGATAATTACCTTGCTCAATATTCTCTTTGTGTGATTCTTCTTGTGATTTCTCTCGTGCCATTTTTGCTAATCTTTCAGCTTCTTGCTTGAGCTTGTTGTTTTCGATTAGTTGAACTTGGCTTTCAAGATTGTTTTTGACTTCTGAATATTCCTTAATTGCCAAACCTTGAGCATTAGGGCAAACGATTTTACCATATTTTGATACATAAGAATCAATAAGCTGTAAGTTTTGTTTGAGTTGATTAATGAAATCAGAAACCAGTTCTTTCCCTTCTTCTTCAATTTTAGATAAAGAGCTTTTACCTTTCATCATTGAAGTTATACGACCTTTTACTTCGTTTTGATATTCAATAGCCACAGAACTTGCTAAATTAGAGACTATTAAATCTTTTGCTTTTTGTTTCTCTACTTCACTTAGCTTTGTTAATGACAATCTTTTTTGCCTAGCTTTTTCAGCAATTTCTTCAACTCCTTGTTTTAGCTCCTGCAATTCTGGAAAGTGAGAAATAGCATCATTTAAACCTTTCTTTAAAGTCTTTTCATCTTCTCCAAGTAATTTAATATGCTCCTTCGCTTGTTCAAAATCAGCATCACAGACTAGGTTAGTCGGTATATTATCAATTCTCTCTAATAGCTCCATTTTTACCCCCTCAAAATTGCTTGAGGTAATTTCGCCTTTTAGTTGTATGTTTAGTTTTTTCATAATATTATTTTTCTAATTGTTGAATTTCTTCTTGTGTATATTGCTCGGCTTGTGGTAAGTCTTTATTCCACCAGTTTGCTTCGCTAGCATCAAATCCCTTTGCATTGCTATGCTCCTGTTTAGTATATTGCTCTGCTTGTGATAATTCTAAATTCCACCATCGAGCTTCAAAGGCATTAAATTCATCTGCGTTGCTATGTTCTTGTTTAGTGTATTGTTCTGCTTTGGGTAAGTCTCTATTCCACCAAATTGCTTCGCTAGCATCAAATCCCTTTGCATTGCTATGCTCCTGTTTAGTATATTGCTCTGCTTGTGATAATTCTAAATTCCACCATCGAGCTTTAAAGGCATTAAATTCATCTGCGTTGCTATGCTCTTGCTTAGTGTATTGTTCTGCTTTGGGTAAGTCTCTATTCCACCATTGGGCTTCTCTAGCATTAAATTCTTTTGCTTCACTATGTTCTTGTTTAGTGTATTGTTCTGCGTGTGGTAATTTTAAATTCCACCATCGAGCTTCATAAGCATTAAATCCATTTGCATTGCTATGCTCTTGTTTTGTGTGGGGAAGTGGTAACCCTTGTATTAAGGCTTTAGTGTTTGCTTCCAATATTTCGTTTGCTTTTAGTTTTTTCATAATGTTTAATTGAGTTCAAAAAAATCTGAGGGTTTTTCTTGTTATATGTTTAATGTTCATTGATAAGCCCCCTAAGATATTCTCTTTGATCTTTGATTTCTCTAAGCATATCGCTCGCGAAACAACCCGAAAAGTCTGTACAGTTATAAAGCCCCTCCATTTTGTCCAAAATAGCAATGTCTTTTTTTGCTAATTTAATGATATTTTTATTCATAATATTTAATTAAGTTTAAACCAAGTTTGCCTTGACTCTTCTTTGTTATATGTTACCCAGTTTGTTTTGTCAACTACTTAATTTGCATTATTTGACATTTTTTAAAACTCTTTTATTATCTATTGTATGAGTACTAAAAAGAAAGCAACAAAAAAGGCAACAAAAGCAACTGTGAAGTTGCCTAAATGGCAAAACCAAATCGAGCGACCAAGAGAAGGCAGTAAACTTGCTAAAGTTTGGAAATGTATAGAAAACTATTATTTACCTAATCAAGATGATGAAGTAAAAGTAGCTTGGCTAGATGAAGCACATAATATATTAAACAAGCGTACTAATTACGAAGCTTTAGAAATTCAAATCAAACGATTTAAAAGGTTTTACTCTATTAAATAGTTATAGAGGCTTCTGCTGAAAATACTTGTTCAGCAGTCCAAACATCGCTTGAGCTTATCACTACATAATGAGTGCTAGGACTTGTTAGTGTGGCTATTATTGTAGCTGTATTGCTTGTTGTTGTAGTGATTAGCTCTGATATTGCCGGAGTGAATCCTTGAGTACTGCTAGCATAAACTTTAAACTCTTTGAAGTCTGCTTCATCGCCACCCAACCAAGTCGCTTCAATCTCATAATCGTTACCGTTCTGATTAACAACATTTAGTAATACTTGAGAAGGTTGAGCTGGCAAGGCGTTTGATATTTCAAGCCTTGTCTTATTTGAGCTTGAACCAGCTGTATTTTGAGCTTCAATGTCTATTGTGAATTCTCTAGTTTCTCCACCGTCTGCAAGCATGAATGCACTAGTATAACTATAATCTAAGCTTGTGATTCCTGTTTCCGTACGCAAGGGCGTACTTAAATTATTAGTGTCGTAAATTTCTAGGGTGTATTCATCTGCTAAAGGTGCTTGTTCCCAGTCAATCGTGAAAAAGTCATCTTCAAAATCTTGCTGTAAATCAAAATTCCAAACATTAGAGGGCAACCCAAGCAAAGCATTTGCCCCTACTGCACCTTGCCAATAGTCATATTGACCTTGATAAACCCCAACTGCTGAAACTCTTAAAAATAAATAGTCTTCACTAACTGGCAAGATATAGCTAGTGACATTCGAATTTATTACTTGCGTGTAAAAATCGCCATTTACTGAACTTTCTAAATAGTAAGTATTTGCCCCACTTGTTGGATTCCATGATACTAGCATTGCGTTTGGATTGTTGGTAATTACTGACGCAGTTAACCCTGTAACAACTGGTGCTAATGGTGTGGATTGGAATTCTTCAACATTTTCACTTGGTGCTTGTGCGTTGCTATATGAATAAACTTTGTCATCATAATTAACGCAAGTTATTTCCACTTCTCTATCGCCACTAGGCGTTAAATCCATGACTTTAAAATAGGCTTGTGAGTCTCCTTGTTCTTCTATTACGTAAATTGGCTTAATCTCTTTAAAGTCGTCAATATCGTAAACATCGACAAAGTTTTCTATTTGAATTTTATTATTATCTATCTTAGTGAAAAAGAAAGCACCGTTTTGTTCGCCTTTCTTGCCACGTATTTTAACGGTATAGCTCTTGTTTGCTTCGATTGTTATATCTTTGTTAAGAGTTAATATGTCGCCCTCTATGCTCTTAATATAGCCACTTTGTGCTTTGTTGCATAATATTGAATGGTCGATAATAACTAAAGAGCCGTAAGACACTAGCTCGCCCAGCATTGTCGTTTTAAGTTTAAATGTTTGATTATTTGAGACTACACCTTGACGGATTTGCATCCCTATTTGATAGGCTCTATTTCTATCAACCACCCCTGCAAGTTGAATTACCTCTAAATTCTCGCCTTTGTCAGAACCAACTAAACAGTCAACTGTTTTTGCATTCCAAGTTTTAGAATCTGTATAAACTATTTGAACGCCGTCATAATCTGATTCTTTTTTATTGCGTATCGAGTAAGAGGCTGAAATCATGTTAGATTCATTGAATATTTCACTTGCTACCATTTGAGGTTCGTCAATAGCTATAGATAAAATCCCTCTTTTTTGTATAGGTACTGCCCCACCAACTCGCAAGATAAGCTTGTATATATCCCAGCAAGACGCTTTTTGCTCAAAGATAAAATCAAAGTAAATCTTTTTAGCTTCCCACTCTTGAGCAATATCAGCCAAATAATCTAAATCTAAAAATTCATCTTTTAAGCCCCCACCGTAATACTTATTTTTAGCTACATCAATAAAAGCCCAAATTGGCGACCTTGTAGGTTGTGGCTCACTCCAACTTTGCGTTGATTTATCCCAAATTGGTAATTTTCTTGTAGCGAATAAGTTTATTCGATTTGATACTGAATCATTTAGATTATTTGTAGCAACTGCTTTAACGCTTAGATGCGTATTTCTTGAATAATCGCTCTCTGATTTTAAATATCCTTTTAAGCCTGCAAAAATCAATTTATCAGCATCTGAGAATTTTAAGGTACTAGTGTTACCTCTCCTTATTCTTATTTCATATCTGCCTGCTGGGACTGCTTTGCTCTCACTAAATCTAATAGTATCAACTGTGGAGGCTGTTTTACTTTTATTTACTAAAGTTTGCCAACTCCCAATAGGTGTGCCATTATCGTTTATTTCTCGATATTCTGCAACATATCTAACAGAATTAGCATAAAGAACATTCTCTACATTTTTATAGAGACCATTTAAGAAAAAATCTAACTCGATTCTGTTGCATAAAGTGCCTGCTTCGTTAACCGTATAAGGACCTAAAAAGCCTACGTAATTATTATCATTTGTAGCAAATAACTCTATATTACTAATCTCTGAAGAAGTAACAACATTGTTACTAAATAAATTAGGCGTGACGTTTGGCTCTGTGAATTGATACTCAACACCCTCAAAATTAGAAAAGAAAGTGTCCTCAAATTGTGGTTCTTCTACATCATAATAGCCATAGCCGATATTAAATTGCTGATATTGAACGTCATTATTTGAAACTGAAACGTTAAAAGTAGAAGCTGAGTAAGACGGATAAATACGACATCTACCGTATGAACCCTCCATAGATTGACCTAGTTTATTTTGATTGGATTGACCTTTTTTCCAAAATGATGGCTCGGGTTCGGGTAGTGAGCTAACTGCGTTTAAGTTAGGCTTTGGCATTGTTAAATAAGTGTATGCTGAAAATACTGCAACAATAGCCAATATGATAGTTCCTGGATCGCCCATTTGCCTAACTATCTTATAATTAATATCTTTCGATATTTTATGAGAATCCCATTCTTTTTGTAAAATACAGTCATCTTTACCAATCAAACATATGATAGGGTGGATAGGATTATCATGACCAGTTAAAGCTCTTATAGCATCGCCCAATATATCGCCCTCTTGAACTATTAATTGCTTTGAAGGCTCTTTATCTAGTGCGTTTTCGTAATATTCTAAATTAATCATTATATCTATAAAAGTCTATTGTCTGCCACCCATTGAGCTTTAAATCATTTATTTTTACTGCTTGGCTTTTTATCTTTCTTGAAGTGTGCAATATATAACCCCCATCAATATAAATACCTAAGTGATTAGCTCCTTGCTTTTTACTTAATACCACTAAATCAAAGTCAATAGGATTCTCAACTTTTAGCCATTTGTTTTCGTTTTTCTCGTCATTGATTTGTTTAGCTATTCTGTCGCTTTCATGCCATTTTATATCGCTGTAAATATCTAGTTTAGTGTTTAGCTCTCTTAAATAAATCAAAGACGCTAGCCCCCAGCAGTCAATATCTCTATCAAAGCCCTCAAACTTATCATTGAATCCTATTCCTAAATATTTATTTGACCAGCTCATCAGTTTGCTAACGGTTTATATTTGCTTGTAGTATAAAGCTTGTCAAAACAAAACTTATTATTAAAATCCCTTGAAATTGCTTGCCCTGTAACCTCAAAAGTATTGATATTTAAATCAGAAAGAATCATAATATAAGGCAACCTCTCTTGTAAAACTTGAGGTTCTTCTACTATATAGTCTCTATAAGTCAAAGTAATCTCAAATTCTGTTTTTTTAGCTTTGACTATGTAATTTCTTAATCTTTCATCAACGTTGTCAACCTTGAAAGTCATTGCCTTGTAGCCATCTGAATTACCCAAAGGATAAGAAAAATCAAAAGCCACTGGCTCAAAATATTGAGTAGTATTATCATCAATTATAAAATCATGTCCTTTTGTATCTCGAACGATATAAATAGGGTCTAGCTCGCCACTTGAATCTTTTACTATAATTGTGGGGACAATTAAAATATTATTAAGTGCTGAAGCCTTAGCTTCAATTAAAGCTTCCTCTATCGTTACCATTGTTTGATTCTCTTTAAAATAGATATGTACGCCTCTTGACTTATGTCGCTCTTTCTTCTAGGTGCTACCATTGCATGGGTTAAAATATTATCAAAAGGTATTTCAAATTCTTTCATTAATTCAATACATTTTATAGCACATGAATCAATCTCATGCTGAGTCAAACTTCTCTTGTTTGTGTTGCCCGAGAAAGCTATCCCTATCGAATGACTATTTAAATCGTTTAGACCCAACCATTCAGACCTGCCTGCGTGCCAAGCTCTTTTTGTATTTTCCACAAATTGCACCCTATTCCCGTCCTTATTAATAAACCAATGATATGAAACCCTTGATGCACTTGATAGAATCCAGTCTATACCCCCAAAAAAACTACCTCCACTATGATGAAGTATTACAAATTTAGGTTTTATATCCCCCTTGAAATTAGAGGAGGGCTTAAATACATCGCTGTAAATATCCCTAACCTCCTTTTTCTTAGAGAATAATCGTTTTAAAAATTTAAACATGATTAGCTTTTTGAAATCTCAAAAGCTTTTTGCAAACTATATACAATTTCCAAAGCTACTTCAATATAAGCGATAACTTTTTCGTCTTCAATAGAGGTTGCTAATTCGTCAGCTACAAGCTCAATTAACTCTTTGTATTCTTCTGAATTTAAATCTTTAAATTCCTCCAAAGCCACGTCAAAACCACTAAACCCTTTTAAAATGTCGGGAATAACTTTGCCAATTTTAGATAAATCGTCAAAACCGATTTTTCCGTCTTCCATAACCTCAAAACCTGCCAACACAATTTTTACAACTGCTAACACTACTTCTTTTGCATCTTTGTTAATATCACTCATACTTTTACTATATTTTGTTTTGTTTGTTTGTCAAATTACAAGCTCTTTTCGACTAGTCGCAAATATGAATCATCACTATGCACGACTTCGCCATTACCTGTAATTTCGATAAAGCTACCGTCTGAAAGCTCAAAAGTGTACTGCCTACCTTTTTCAAGAATCATTAAAACTGGCAACCTTTGCGAGTGCCAACGTAAGATATTTCTTTCTTTTTCTGAGTTGGTCAGCGTGCAACTTGTTAGCACCAGTAGAATCAATAATACTTTCAGCTTTGAGAATTTCATCATCTAATTTTTGTATTTGTCTAATTAATTTAGGTTCATAATCAAGCAACTCTAATTGCTTCTTTAAGCATTGCAATTTAAGCCATTGTTTTAATAATCCTATTAAGTCCATTAAGAAACTTTCTTTTTATAGAAACAAGCACCATGTCCACAACCTAGTAATAGTCTCTTGTTTTCTTCGGTTAGTTTGTCAATAATAGTTTTTAAAGCTTGAATTTGTTTTGTTAACTCAAGTATTTTTTGCTCTTGATTGTTGTGATTTTTCTGTGCAGAATCTTGTACAAGTTTTACTTGGCTTTGAAATATAGAAATAACTCTTTCAATGTTTTCTTTTGCTTCTTGCTTATCTCTTTTGCGTTGTTCTTCTAAAGAATCAATCTGTGCTGAATAAGCCTCTTGCCATTGTTGTTTTTCTTTTTCACAATCCTTTTTTTCTGAATCAACCATTTTTAAAGAATTATCTACTCTTTCACGTTGGAGTTTCATTCTTGATTTGGACAAAAAAACAATCGCACCAATTAACAAAGTGCAAAGGCTCAAAAGTAACTCGTTGACTGTCGAGGCTTTTAAGTTAGAAATAAACAATAATAAAGTCATGATAAATATTAATTATTATAGCCTGTCACGACAAAATCAGAATTTATTGTATTGATGGTTGCCACAATAGTTAATATATTGCTTGTTATTGAAGCACCCGAATCATTATTTATTCTACCTGTAACGTTAGCATGAGTAACTGTCAAAGCATTATCAAAAACCCCCACTGGGAAAGTGACTGTTTGAGTTGCTGTGCTTCCAAAGTTTACCTTGCTAAGGTAAATATCCACCTTTTTACCTGTGGTTATCTTAATGATTGAATCTATACTAGTGATACCCCCCGACAAGGTACATTGACTGGCTATATCTTCTATAGTTTGATAAGCAGGATTATTTGCAACCCATGCACCATTTTCGACAATAACTTCACCCTCTGAGATTGTGTAACCCTTTGTGCCATTTGCTAAACCACTTGCAGGATAGGCTATAGATAATTGTGCTATATTTGAATAATTTAAGTAATTAGGTGGAGTCACGCTTAAAACTCTATCTTTGAAAGTTTCTACATATTTAATATCGTTTTCATAATCAGCTTCATTTATGTAATCAACGCCGTTTAAGTCTTTAATATAGCCTGCTTGATAGTTATTAATAAAACCTCTATCGCCTGCACCGTTATAATAAACTGGGTTTACAAAATTCAAACAAGGTACTTCTGATTCAGTGAATACGATTGAGCCGTTAATAATTCTCGTGCCATTAAAAGAACCGTTTGCAGGTCTTGTCTCTTGTGATATTCCGTAAGTTATGTTAAATGGGGAGCTTGAGCCTGCACTTTTGTTATAAAGTTGATAACACTCAAAGCTATAATCTTCAAAGCCAATCGGGTAAGTCCCTGTGTTTAAATAATAATCTTGCTTAACATGAAATTCAACTCTAAATATAGAAGAAAATTTATCAATCTCTCTAACTACCACAGAAAACAACTCACTAGTACTATTGTAATTAAATGAGTCAGCAACTTCAAGTGTAGAGTTATTAATCACATATTCATGTGTCATATTATCTATGTCATCTGCACCTGGTATATAGCTATTTATGCTAATATAATGATTTAAATCCACAAAACCGACTACTCCCTCTCTGTGTCCTACATGGAGTTTAACATTATGAACTACTGTGTCTGCTGCTCCAATAAATTGAATCTCATACCAAGCGTAAGGGTGCTGTTTAGTCGCATCGTAAGCATTAAAAGTAAAATCAGTTTTATCTGTTGCATAGTTCGCACCTGCGATAAAACTTGGCTCGTCTTCAATGTTAATAGGTCGCCCCCACGCTGTCTGTGCTCCTGCCCATTGATTGACATTTTGAGTAGCATCAAAACCTGCGACTATATTAGCTATTTCTGTGTTGTTGCTACTTTGTAAATCATTAACTGCCTTAGCAAAACTAGGGTGCGTTCCTGTTGCATTTGTGACTGTATCATTAACTCCACCGTTCGCAAACTGGTCTGCAAGTGTTGAAGCTGTTATTAGCTTTGTGTTTGCTTGTGCAATTCCTGTTATATTCTCTACGCAACTCATATTTATATTATAATTTAAAGGTTTTAGCTTATAAAGTCAAATTATCATAAGCTGTGATAATTCCGTCTAATTGTGTGTTTACTGTTATTAAATTGTTGTCTTGATTCAAGCAATCTGCAAAAGCTATATCTTGATAAGTAGGCACGCACTCTATAGAAAATTCAACATTAGCCGAAACCCTCCAATAATTGGTTGATTTATAGCTCTTTTTATAGCCTTTGATAAATCTACATTTCTTGCCTGTCATGTAGTCTCCTAAGTGCCAACGCTCAATGTTAAACCATTGTGAGCCACCTTTTAATTCTTGACTAAACCATGATTCAAAAATGGTTATTTCGTTGCAGTCCAAAGTAAAGCTAATTGAGCCTATGTAAGCACCCTCGCTAGTACGTCTAGTTTGCAAATAAGCACCACTATCCATTTTAGTTCGCTTAATTTCGCTTTCTTTTTGATAGTTGAAATTAACCGTTGGATTCGGTAAAAAGTCGTAAATAAAATCAGCCATAGTTTAACCTCTTTTTAAAGATGAATAATTATTAGAAATTGCAGTAGAATACGCACCAGTTCCAGTATTTAATGACTGTGTGAAGCTGTTTTCTGCGTTTTGTTGTGCTTCTTGCAATATCTCTATCTTAAATTCTTGTCTCGTGTCTGTGTTTGTTTCTGTGACATCTATTTGTGAGCTTGTGTTATTATTTACAATTACGACTAGCTCTTTGTTGTTTGAGTTTGAGCCTTGATTTAGTAAAGCTTCTGTTTTTCTTGAGCTTGTGACTTGCGTGTCTCCTTGCACTAAAGTACCGTTTACAAATTCAGCCCCACCGATACCCGATGAAGCCTCTGCAACGATACCCTTGTGACCTGCTGGTATGTAACCCCCTCGCTCATATTGCTTTATTTCTGTGCCTTTAATCGTGCTTAGAATTGAGCCAGTACCTTTAATAATAGCCGATACTGCCAAAGCTTTTTCTTCCCAAGTTGTGCCCGAAGCAAAACCACTTGCAATAGCTTCTTGAATTGATATTGTAGCACTTGCAATGGCTAACCCTTTTTGTAAAGAAAATAAACCTTGAGCGACTGCCCCCTGTCTTGACGCTCCTTCTTCTGCGATTCTTAATAATGAACCTGCTATGGAAAAAGCTCCTTCAATTTTTGCCTTGTTAGTCTCTTTTTCTATTTTATCCAGCTTCTTATCTCGTTTAGCTTTTTCTGCTTCAATTAGTGCTGTGATTTGCTCTTGAGTTAATCTCTCTGAACTTAGGATTATCTCACGTCTTCGCTCATAGCTTGCTAAAATTGCTTCTTCTTCTGTTCTGTGTGATTCAATTATTTTTTCAAGCTCGCTTTCATTGTCTCCAACCATGAAGCCATCAACCTCGCCAAACTCACTAGAACCAGTTGATTCTGTTTTCTTAGCCTCTGTAGGCTTCTTCATGCTTGCTATAAGCTCTAAATATCTTTCTTGCTCAAGTAATCTTAAATTATAAACTCGCTGTTCTTCTTTGAGTAATTCATCAAGCTTCTCTTTGTTTCCCTCTATTTCTGTGTTTGAGTACTTTTCTTGCAGTTTTTGTATCTCGCTTTGTGCTTTATCAAAAGTATCAACTCTGCTCAAAAATAAATCAGTAGCTTTTTGCTCGCTAGTTTTTAAAGCTTCTTCAATCTTATTAAGTGAGCCAATAGTTTTATCTGATATTGATTCGGCAGTTGCAAGCTTAGTTTTCTCTTGCTCGATTAGTTGCTCGTTTGCTTTTATTTGAGCTTTTTTATTCTTTAGCTCGCTTTCGCTTAATAAATCACCTTTACTTAAAACTGTAATCCTATGTTCTTCGAGTTTTACTATCTGTTCTGATACTGATTTTGCGTCTCTTTTTGACTTTGTGCTTTGTCTTCTTAGTGAGTTTAGCTTAGTTTCTTTTTCGACTAATTCATCTATTTTTTTGTTTATTTCGACTAGCTCTTTGTTTTCTCCATTTCTTAGATTTGTACCTGTTAGTATTTCCTCGTTTAATGCTTTATTAGCTTGCTCTAAAGCGTAGATTTTTGCTTCTTCTTCTGTAAAGCTTTGTAATTTAGTTTCAATTAAAGCAAGCTCTTGATTTAAATCGCCTATTTCTGATTTTAAAGAGGCTCTGCCTGCTCTATTTCTTTTGCTTATTTCGCCTAAAGCTTGTGTTTTTTCGCTTAGTTGCTCAATAAACTTAGACTGCATATCTAAGCCCTCATTAATAGTTTTAATTGAATCAATACGCTCTTTGTTTGTCTTTTGCCCTTCACGAACCCCCGACATCCACGCATTAAATTCACTGATTAATCCTTTTAATCCTGTGGCTGTTGCTAAATCTTCCCCAAAAGATGAAGCCAACAATTTAACATTGTCACGCATTGTGGTAATAATACCTTGCAATGTCTGAGCTTGTCTTTCTGTTGCCCCAAAAGCTATACCCCCCTCTGCACTCATTGAGGCAAAAGCTTGCTTTAAGTCTTCAAAAGCTATTTTGCCTTTAGAGCCTAAATCTTGAACCTCGCTTTTTGCGACTCCAAATTGTTCAGCTAAAACTTGATAAATAGGTATACCACGCTCTGCAATTTGATTGAGTTCTTCAGCCTGTATTTTGCCCTTGTTTAACCCCTTCGTGTAAATAGATGCAAGCTCATTAATAGGAACTGCTGATACACTTGCAATGTCGCCTAGTATTCTTAGCTGTTCAGTTAAGCCTCTTGCGTTGCCTTGTGCTGTTATTAACTGCCTAGCTGATGAAGCCACGCCGTCTAATTGAAATGGCGTTGTAGCTGTAAAATCAGTTAGCTCTGCAACTGTTCTTTTTGCATCTTCAATAGAGCCAGTTAAACTAATGAAACTAGTCTCTAAGCTTTCAATTTCTCCAAAAGCCTTTAGTGAAGCAACCCCTGCACCTAGTGTTGCAGTTAATGCTGTTGCTCCTAGTGCTACTACACCTAGTGTCTTACCAAATAGCTCAAACTTTTTAGTCGCTTTACCTACTGGATTGCTACTTGGATTAGTGGCATTGGGCAAATCGCTTACTGGCTTATTTGCCTTTTCAGAATCTTTGCCTACACCTTTGACTGTGCTACGGAACTCTTTTAGTCGCTTATCTGCCAAAGAAACTTCGTCAGAATCAACTCTAATTTGTAGTCCAGCGTAATCAGTCATTATTGTTGAATATTATTTATCTTGTTAAAATGTATCTTATCGAGTTGCATTATAACATCTTGCTCAAAACCTTGCAAACGTACGCCTTTAGCTTTCTGATAAAAATAAATATTCTCGTAAGTGATTGGCTCTATCCCCTGTTTTAAATCATTATAAATATTAAATAAATAATTAAGTTCATTTTCATTTAATGAATCAAACTCAGCTAATTTTTCATGTTTCTTTCCCTTTAATTTTGAAAGCTGTTTTAAATGGTCAATTAAAAAAACGTCTGAATCTTTCGGTTTAGAATATAGCTCTAATTGCAACTCAAAAGACTTAAATAATTCAGTTATTTTTTTTTTGTGAAATTATCATTATTTTGAGCAATTTTAATAATCCCTTCTTTTAATTGCGGTGCTTTCTTGAGTATAAAAGAGATATTTTTTTGATTCAACTCTAAAGGTTTTGAGCTATCTTCTACTTGAACTAGATTCCAGTCTGCAATCAAAGAGCCTACCAATTTATTTTCATGTTCGATTGGGTCTGTCTCCAAGAATTTTTTAATTTCTTTTTCAGTAGCGTTCTGCTCTTCCATTAATTGCAAAGTTTTAACCAACTTTGAAGCATATTTCTGATATTCAGAATAAGCTGAAAGATAACTATCAGAATAACAACCTTTGACAATTAACCAAAATTTAGTGGGTTCGCCATTGGGCTTGAGTAGTCTTAACTTAAAACCCTCATTATGAGAGTCAGCAATTAAGAAATCCTCAATGCCCTCTTGCTTTTTATCGTTTTTAAAGAGTTTCATTATTAAATAGCTTCTTTTTGTAGTGTTAATTGACTTCCCTCTGTTGCATCATAGCTAGCCTCAAAGTTAGCCGTGACTATCATAGTTCCTTCACTTGAAGAACGGTCTGGACTGCCACTTGTGAAAGTAATATTAGGCAAGATAAATCTATATTTTTGAGTTGCTCCTTGTAGCTCAAATTCAAGAGCAATAGAATCGCCTGCCAAGTATTTGTCAATTAAAACATTGTCTTCCCATTGATAAGATAGTGAGCCACTTACCATTGATTTAGAGCTTGAAATTTTATTAGCTGTATCTGAAAATACTACATTTTCGCTTTGCATTCCATTTTCTCCCGATAGTGAAAGCTCTGTCACATAACCGACTGTTGTGTTATCAATTTTAAGAACTCCAACAAAACCAGTTATAGGGCAATTTTCCCCAAGTACTCCAAAAGTGGAACCTGCAGGTGCTGTGTTAACTTGCTCCATATCCTTGCCGATTAAACCGAAGGTTAAAGGCAGTTCGGGTTTAGGACTTACCTCTAAACCAAAAGTATTAACTCTAACACCTGTAAAGATTGAAAAAGCACCTGTGGTTAAATCCTCTTGCTCTGCAATAACTGTAAAACTTGGTGCTGTCGTTCCTGCTTTCAACTCATCAATGCCACTACCTCCACCGTCAACAACAAAGGAGCTTTGAAACCATGCTTGCCAAAGTGCGTCGTGCGAATCCTCTTTAAATTCTGCGTTAATATCGCCAGCAACTGATTTTACGCCTGCTTGCATACAAGAACGTTGTCTGTCTGAACGCTTCTCATTGCTTCCACTAAAATCCCTTGTTAATGATAAAGTGTCTCCTGTATTCGATACTTTCTCAAAAGTTGGTGTCGCATCAGTTACCCCAAAAACAGTTTCGGGACTTATATAGATTGAGTTTCTTTGATTTTCTGCCATGATATTTTTATTTGTTATTTGTTAAATCTCGCTTTCCATTCTACGTTAAAAGGGATTACATAATTAGCACCATCAATAAATCCTGCCCTAATTCCACTTGTAATAATTAACACTTTCAAGCCTTCTTTTGTAAGTACTTTACCTACATTAAAAAGACTTGTCAAATTAGCCCCAACCTCTGCAACCTCCATATCTCCACGCTTTGAATCTGCATTGGCAACTATATTTATTTGAATTTCCCCTGTGGCTTCATTTTGCCCTGTGTTGCCAACTGTAACTGAGCGAGGAATATCGGGTAAAAAGAAGAACTCAAGATATATATCTGTATTTTCTTCATTGCCTTTAAATTTCTTATTTTCAAATTTAACTGCAAGATTATTTGCTATTCCAAAGTTCTTAACTTCTTCAATTAATGCTTTTCTAAAAATTAGTTGACTCATTTTAAATATTTTTTAAATTTTGAAATATTTCTTTTAACCATGAAAGCCCCTCTTTCCTCAATTCTTTTTGCATAAGGCAGTCTATTTTCAAAGTAAACAGTATCGCCTATCCTACCTAGTTTAATTCCTCTTTTTGAGTCAGTACCGTTTTTATTAGCTTCTCTTTGAATGTCCCCTATTGCAGGCGTGCCGACTGTGGTAGTCCAGCTATTTCTCAAAAATCCATCTTTAATTGGTGTGTCATCAATGATTTTACTAAAAAACTGCAACAATATAGCCTCTCGCCTTTCCTCTAAATTCCCAGTAGTTTTTTTAGTGAAGATAATCAAATCTTTTTCAAATTGTTTGAAATTGCTCATTAACTTGGTGGATTATTTGCGTTAGTTGCTGATATTAAAGCTTTCTGAATATCGGCCTGGATAAATGCTGTTGAATCAACTGTACAAGTAGCTTGGTTAGTTAGTTGCCCTTGCCCTCTTACTGATATGACACCTAGTGTGTTTGTGTTTTCTAGTGTCAACTTAATCTCGTTACTTGATATAGTAGTCTCATTATTTGCATTTTGCGAACCTTGCAATGTCAATCCACCAGTCCAATCTCTAACTGCTAGCTTAATATCAGTCAATCCAGTTAGATTAATAAACGGTCTGCCAAGTCCTGCGACACCTGATTTGCAACTATACAAGTTTAGTATAGCATTATCAGCTGGTACTAAGTTACCCACGATAGGGCAATTTCTAAAGTCTCCATTGATACCAGTCACATTATCAAGTAAACAGTCATAGCCTTTAAATCCTTTTGGGTTGCTTGGCTCGCTTGCTGTTCCCTTAATTGTGATATGTTCGAACTTAGAGCCATCTACGTCTTGATTATTTAAATCAATGCTCGCTCTGCTTGAGCCTCCTACTATCACGTAGTTTTTCAAGTTTTGCGTTATTATTGCGTCTCCCTCAATTACGATAGTTGAAGCATTGATAGTGTCAGCTAAGTTTTTAGCATCGTCAAAATTATCAAAAGGATTCGCTTGTGTTCCTGTGCCGTTTGATACTGCTTCTGTATTTACAAAGACTTTCAAATCAAGTTGATTGACCGTGCTTGATATACCACTAATTGCATCTAGTCTCGCATCGACTATCTTGCCTGTGTTAATAACCGTTTTTAAAACTTTTTCAAAATAAACACGCCCACCAGTTGCATTAAGTGGTGTTGGGTCAATCGTGTAATTTTCAGCATTAAGAACTAAAGGAACTGTGATTTTGTCAGCCTCTGTCTTACCATCTAGTGGCACGATTTGAAGCGTGTCGTTTTTAATCGTTAAAACGCCATCGTCTGTAATTTCTGCAAGTTGAGCATAGTTAGTAGCTAAAGCACCTGCCAAACTACCCTCGCCAAGTCTTGCTAATTCTACTACTGCACCTGCTAGGGCTGTGTCGCTTTCATCTCCAACGCTTTTATTAAACTGAGGCATTTTAAGCGTGATTAAACCTGTGTGAGATGGCACACCTATCTGCATTTCCATAACGTACGGCAAAGCGTCACTAACTCTAGTAATGTCAATTCTAGGGTTGTCGCTCAAGATTGCACTAATGCTAGTTAATCCGTTAATAGTGACATCATATAGCCCCATGTATTTACCAAATACATCTACACAAACTCTATAATTGTCGCCGTCAATTACTCTTGCTGTTTGAGTTGTACTTATACCTGCACCACCAATTAATGTTGAAGCTATGTAGCCCTCATGTATATCACGACCTGCAACCTCAACCCATTGCGTGCCATTATAATAAAAATGCTTAGTGTCGTCCTCAAATCGATAGTAATCGCCTGTATTTGGACTTGGGTTAGCTGTTTGAGCTGTTGCTTCGTCAATGTAGTATCCTAAGTTGTTGCTGTACTTAGTTGTATTAAGTAAGCAAATAGAGCCACCTTGTGCGTTGTTATTAACCACCAAGCTAGTACCTGTGCTGTCTGTGTAACCTTCTGTTACGTTGCCTCCATTAACTAAGTCAACAAAGCCAGTTGTTACGATTGAGCCATCTACATTGGCTAGTGTCACCAAATACTCTGATAAGCCATCTGCTATTTGTTGTGCTGTAAGTGTTCGTCTTTCAAAAGTTGGTGCTGTTGTTTTTGTTCCATCAATTAATATATCAAAGCTACCAAAATCTAGGTTGCTTCCATCTCTTGAACATATTTTTTCCTCAAAAAGCAAATCATAAACATAAGTTGGATAATTAGTAGCTCTGTGCAATTTAAAATATTCGTAAATTTGCGAGGCTTCTAAATCACCGACAAAAGCTGAAACAATAGATGTATTGCTTTCTATTATCTTTGAATCTAAAACTGCTGTTCGCTCGATAAGTAAATCTCCTAAGCCGTTGAAATCTAACAAAGGTATAAATATATCATCATATCTATAGCTTACAATTCTTACATCTTTGTCTGCTTTAGAGGTTTCCAAGTTTGCATTAGATGCAGTTCTGTTGTCATTAAACATATTAGAATTTGCACTTAAATTCGTTTCATCTCCTGTGCCAAATCTAAATGGTATTAATTGGTCTCCTATTTCTCCGTTGACTATAGGGAAATGATGAATTTGAGTTACAAGAGCATCAATAGGCGTTGAAGGCGTTGCCCTCCTTTCTCCATTGTCATAATCTTTAACAAACAAATAAGCATCATTGCTAACTAATTGTTGATTACTATCAGTTATTAATGATTTTAATCTTTTTTCGCATATAGTAGTTATTGAGGCTTGAAATGGCGTACCTGCTCTCAAGAGATAACTTATACTGTTTTTTGAGTTAGTTAGTTTCAAATAGCTATTGTTCCAGTTTGAAAATGGACTAACAGGAGATAAAGGTGCAAATCCTTCAAAACTAAGTCCATTACAGGCAACAGGAGTTAATCCACCTGCATAAGCGACTAGATTTTTGACAGGAGTTGTAATTCCGCTTATAGCAATAGCCGTGAAATAAATTAGCCCATCAATTTGAGGTTGTATCACAGGATTGCTTTCATCGAAGAAACGCGTCCGCCTAGATGAATATATTTGAATATTATTCCATATTATTTCAGAGCCTGTTACTACTCTTAAACCGCCCAAATTATTGCCACTAACTGCATCTATTCTAACTCCGTTTAAGTTTATAGTTGCCCCATTTTCGAACCTCACAGTGCATAAGCTATTGTCTCCAACTGTAGCAAAAGCATTCAATGCGTTTAAATAAATAGGAGAACCCGATACTTGAGATGATGCTTTTAAGGTTCCAAAACACGCAAAAGCAACACCACTAGGCACATTTATAGTTATAAATTCATTGTCGGCGTTATAATCTAATACACCAGTTGAAGATACAACAATATTATCAGTTGTGAAGTATTCTGTACGCTTACCAGTTTGGCGTGTTGAGAATCCGTAAGTAGTTGCTAACTTACTTAATCCTGTAGCTGTATCTGTAATTGTGACTGTTGCCATGTTATACGTAAGTTAGTGATGATAAATCAGCTGGAACTGGTAATAGACCTGTTGCCTCGCTTATTGTTTGATTTTCAAGCGATATTCTTTGAGATAAATATCCAGTTCCGTTTGTTTTCTCCCAAGATTGATAAATATAGTTATTATCAGACTGCTGAATAAATGAGCTAGCATCATAAGTATTTACTAAGCTAACTATATCCTGCATAGTAGCCTTGCCTGCTATACCCATTCTAGATATAACCATGCTATCTGTTAATTGTATTGCCATTTATCAAGGTAAAGAGTCTAACTGGTCAATATTAAAAGTGACCTCTTGAGTGGTTGAATCAATATTAATTGGATTGGTTGCTGTAGTTAGCCCACTAAATGCTTTTTTGTGTGTATCTAGCAAAATGGCTGGTGTAGCTAAGCCTGCATTTGAGCTAGTAACCGAAGGTATAACTGCGTTGTCTCCCGAATCATTAACAATGACGCCCTGTGTGCCACTTGCTGTATAAGATAAATTAACTACTGTAATAATGGTTAAATCCATGCTTTCTTGCTCTTGGATTTTCTCATAAACAGTTGGTGCTATAGACTGAACTCGATAAACTGCCCAAGAGCTATTGACTGTCAAATCAGCACTTGCATCTGTAACAAACACCCTATCGCCTACCTTTAACCCTTCTGCTCCTAAAGCTGGTGTAAATGTTTCGCTATTCCTGTCAGCAATATTTAATGCTGTGTAGTCTCTAACTGCTCCAACAAAATCAGCAACTTCATTTGCTGTCATTTTGTACTGTACGCCCGAACGTTGAACGATGAATAAGTCTGTGTTTTGTATTGCCATGATTAAGGTAGTGGGTCTAAAGTTCTGAAATCTAAATGAGGCTCATTCTCTAAAGCTGTAAGTCGGTCAATAACATCTTGAGCACTTATATCATTAGCAATGTATATAGCCCCTTCTTCAATAATAGTAATTATATCATAGCCTTGCCTATTTGCAAGTTGACCACCTATCTTATAATAGACAGGATTTGCACCAGTTGTATTAAGTGGAGTTACCCCCGATACATTGTAAATTCCATTTTGCCAAACGAATAAATCATTTTGCTTCGGCTCAAATTCTAAGTCTTTTGCACTTACAATAAAATATCTAAATGACTCATTTTTTAAATCGTTTTGCCTATTGTCAAAGTTAGAAGTCTTACTATTTGAAGCAGGTAAACTTACGGCACTCGCATAAGTAGCGTAAACTGTTTCACTATCGCTAGTTCCCTCGACTGGGTCGTAATTATTAAGCTCTGAGCGTAGTATAACAGCTTTAACTGGATTGAAAAAATTAATCAATCTTTCAGCCGTGTTTAGTGCTTGTGAATAGTTAAAGCTCATTAAATCCTATAGACAAAATTATCGCTGTGATTAGTGGATTTATCAGCTACATAGTAAATCGAGGTGTTTTCAACATAGTGACCTATAAATGATTTTAATTGCATGAATATAGGCTCTTGAGTTGACCCGATTGAATCCTTGTCGCTATATTGAACCTCTAAGTCGCCTAGCTTCTCTTTAACAACTTTTTGACCACTTACAGTACTTAATAAATCAACACCCTCGCTAGCTATCATTGCAAGCATTATTTGAGCTTGTTTTATTTTCTTTGGTATTGATTGAGAATCAATCTCTTTATCGTTTATGTATAAATATTCTCTAGGAAAGCTTAGTTCTTGCTCTGAATCCACGTATAAACCCTTAAAATCTATTGTTTGCAAGTAGTCCTTTGCTTGTACCAATAACGCTGTTAAAGCACTATCATCTGTCGTCAATGTCACGTTGTAATTCAATGCAAAATCCCTAGCCTCTGCCAAAGTAACGTAACTATTTGCATTTTGAACGATTGAACCGTCTTCTATTATTAGAGCCATATTATTTATTTTTTATAAGGAGCTAGAGGGTTAGAAAAACGACAAACTCACCCCCTAGCAAAATTGTTTATTTATCAAGCTTGATGCTTAGAACTTTTGCGTTTTGCTCACGCTGTTGTTTTTTAACTTCTAAGATTTGTTGAGGTGTCAAGTCAACACCAAGAGGCATTCCTTGCTTGTTTGTTGTTGGCTCTTGTTTGACTTCTTTTTTGTCAGCCTTTTCTTCTGCTTTTTTAATTGTTGCCATAATATTTTATAGTTTAATTTAAAAAAGAGGGACTAATTAAAGCCC
>Ga0209533_1000477_pt1 | contig 38563 bp, 41 predicted proteins | sample COG_04_FD_184748 | JGI IMG/M metagenome (GOLD analysis project Ga0209533, IMG submission 184748) | Pelagic Microbial community sample from North Sea - COGITO 998_met_04 (SPAdes) (version 2) | ecosystem: Environmental > Aquatic > Marine > Neritic zone/Coastal water | place: Helgoland, sampling...
CATCTATTGGTGGAGGCGGCGGGATTCGAACCCGCGTCTTGTTCAGTCCACCTATAAAGGACTACACGTTTAGGACAACATTAGTTCACAATGTTCCGTAATATTTAGTTGAATTTTTACATCCTCTACTAACAATAGATGTACGATTCAATTTAGGGTTTAATCGTTTTTCCACCACACAACGGACTTCTGTTGAAAGGTATATGTCCTGACCGACCCCTCTTCACTGTTAACGTCTTACGCTACAGCTACTTGTTCAGTTCTAAGTAAACCTAGAGCTGACATTTTGTTTAGTACGTTGCCGTCTAAAAAATTTCCATCATAGATTTAAGTCATAGATGAAGTTTGACTACGTGCCCTGTATAACTGACCCTGCCAATCAATTCCATTCGCCCCCATATTTTCAAAGAACATTTGTTTCTTGGTACAAATATAAATACTTTTTTTCTAATAAGAAACTATTTATAGTAAAAATACATTAAAAATGGATAAAAAGAATATAAAGTTAACGGAAGGTGATATTGAAAATATCGTAAAAAAAGTAATTGAAGAACAAAAAAGAGGTGACTTGGGTTACGGAAAGAAAAAAAAGTTCACTAATCGAGACCGAAAGAAATATGAACAGAAGGGTAGGTCCGAAAATTGGAATCAGCAAGTTTCCGGTCCACTTAACTTTGATGCTAACCCTACAAACCCATTAGCCGTAAATGTAGGTGAAGGTGACTATGACATTAGATACATAACTAAATTAGTCGGTGGGGGTAAGGAAATGCCTGGTAAAGAAACACCACCTAACGTAATGGTTACTATTCCAAGATATAATATAGAAGGGGGTAGTCTTCCATATGCGGATAATATGGTTATGCCTTATTTTGATAAGTACCCTGATGCCAAACAACAATTCACAGAAATTGTTGAGACATTTAAGGAATATATCAATGCGGGCGGAGGTGATAAGTTAACTAACGTAACAATTAAAGGTAGTGCCGATTCAGGTACACCTACGTTAAAGGTACCAAGCGGGTATTCTAAATTAGACCATCCAAGTGCAAAACCATATAACGGTAAAACTGACCCTAAAGAAATGAATCAGTATTTGGCTGATATGAGAGCTAACCAATACGCACAGGCTTTAATTAACGCAATTAAAGAAAAAACGGGATTTGATTTAAAAATAATAGTAAAAAAGGGAGATAACTTCTATGGTCAAGGTGAAGGTAAAAGAGGTGAGGAGTTCAGAAAAATTACTTTAGAACCAAACGCTGAAGAACATGAAGTAAAAAATGAATTAAAAATTGATGGAACAAAAACACCCGGTAAAAAGATTAAGAATGAGTCGACAAAGTGGATGGTTCCTGTTTATACTGACGGAGTGGGTAAATATAGAGAAGGTTATAGAGTTTGGGACAGTTATGGTAACGGTACTTGGTACATGGCACTTAGTGTTGAACGTGCTGACGAGTTAGGTATTGATTGGTCATTTAAAGGTGTCTTAGACGCTAAACTTACCGATAGTGGTTTCATAGTTGATGGAAAGTTAGTTGGTATATTAGGTACTAAAGAACCTATGATAGGGACTAGTAATCCAAATCCAGCAACTGATGGTCCAATAAGTTACTATTCCCCAAAAATCACTACTAAATCTGCCGTTAGAACTACAGTGGTGGATGGTGAGAAGATTAAAGTCGCTTATTTAAAAGATATAATCTTTACGTTCTCTAATCAAAGAAGGGGTTAATTATAATTTGGACGTGGAAACATTTGAACTACAATAATTGCATTCAGTCTTTTATTGTAAACTACATAGTGACCATAGTACCTTGGTAAGATAGTACCACTATTAAAGTAGTCACCATTTTCCGTTAAAACATTCATTTTATGGTATTTTGAATTCATAAAATTATTATGTGCTTGTGTGGCTATTTCTAAATCTGTTTTAGATGAGTCGTAGGTAAATATAGTCACATTTTCCGATGATATATTATATTTTGAATCACTCGTAATTTTAATTCTATCAGATGGAGTTTTATATTTTAAGTTAGGGTTAGTATGGGATACTTGTTTATAACTTCTTATTTTACTTAAATAATTAGCTTGTATTTTAGCCCCATCATTTATTAGTGTGTCAGTTACAAAAGTACTTAAACCTCTATTACCTCTTTCTTCATTTACTAAATTCAGTAAATGTCTTTGTATTTTACCTAAGTCCTGTGAGTGACTTACGATAGAAATAAGTGTTAGTAATATTAGTAGTATCTTTTTCATATAACAAATATAAGCCTTTAAAACCAATTATCCTATTAATATACTATTTATTATAAAAGTTTTAAATGAAATTCAGCACATTATTAAACGAAGGTAAAAAAGAGAATCTTATTTCTAAGTATGGTGATGAGTCAATATATAAAGATAATGATTTAATATCTAAGATTATTGATAGTGACCCATCGAGTACTAAGAAGTATTCTGAATGGACCATTAAACAAGTAATTGAATTCATGAAAATTAATGATGGTGCGTCACTTCCTGATGTTATCACTCAAATTACAGATTTAATTAATACTTTCCACGACTTATCATTAACAATTACTGATAAAGATATTGATTTAGCTAAAAAATTACATTCAGGTATTAATGACACATATATAAAAGGTGCTCCTAAAGATATACACAGATATAAGTCATATTGGGAGTTACAAACGGTCTTATCTGCAATGGACAAAAAGAAAAAAGATAGGGAATTAGAAAGAGAGGCTATAAAAGATACTGATAAACTTTATGAGGATAGTAGATTTTTAGTAGTAAGACCTTATAGTCATGATGCGTCATGTTACTATGGTGCAAATACTAAATGGTGTACGGCATCTAAAGATAATCGAAGTTATTTTAATCGATATGGTGATTCTGGTGTATTAGTTTATGTAATTGATAAACAGTCTAGTGACGAAACTTTAGGTAAAATGGCCATTAATATTAATGAAAATGGTAATATTTGGATTTACGACCAAAAAGATAATCAAAGGAGTGAAGATTTTTTACTTGATAGATTTGAGCCGATTTCTGAAGTACTTAAAAAAATACTTAAAGGTAATACTGATTATGAAAAATTAATTAAAGTTAAAGAGGGTAAATTAAAGGCTTCATTACAAACGCTTACCGCACCATATTTTAATTATATGGATACTGAGCAGGTATACCTTAGATTTGAAGGGGCTGAAGAGTTTCTTTCTATAATGAACGAACAGTTAGAAGAATATGAACTTAATAGTTACTCAAACGCAATTGAACTACCTTACGGTATGGATAATTATTACTATGACCGTTATAATTTTGAAGATGACATCAAAGAAGGGTACCCTTTGTACTCACTTAATTCATCACATCTAAAAACATTAAAAAAAATATTTGAATTACTTGGTGATAAGTTTAAAGGTTCATTCAAAACTTCTCCAAACGTATCAAGAGAAAAATTAAAAAAATTCAAAGAGTTAGGTAAAGATTTAAAAGATTACTATGAGTTATACGATTTATCATTAGTTGATACTGATAATTTTCCTCTATCCGATATGGGTAAGTTTTTAAGGAATTTTGATAGTGATTTCTACGAAAGTTTTGATGATGCGTATGGTCAAGCTCAAGACGAATCTATGAAAATAGGTGTCCAAAAGGCACTTACAGATGAGTTGTGTAACTTATATGAACCTGAAGGGTTTAAACTAGAAGATACATGTTTCTATAAATATTCAGTTTCAATTGATGATTTAATAAAAATGTATGACAGTAATATCGAGTACAGTAAATCTTTGAGTTTAAAAGAAATGTTAGAATGGTATATGGATGAAAATATCAGTATGAATGTCGAAGAACCTCACAATATGGCGTATGAGCACATAGATGATGAAACCTTTAAATATTATTTTAATAGTCCTATGGACTCGGCTTTAGATGATTTACTTGAAAAAATTGAGGAGTCTGATGATTATGTAGATATTGAGGAATATAAAAGAATTTTTAATGTGGTAGAAAAAAAGTTTGGTTTTAACGAAAAAATAGAAGTTGAAACTTTAAATGGTCCTAAGGGTAATGTTACGATAGAAATAACGGGAATAAAACCTGAAGATAATAAAATAGATTTTGAACTACGTAGAAATAATCCTGAATGGAAAATTAAAAAAGGAAGAGCCAAATTATCGACAATAGAGAAGTTAATTTCTAATTATCAATTATTTGACCCTTTTGAGGATTAGTTAAAAAATCTTGTAGAACCTTCTTCCGAAGCTTTATCGAGTTCATATTGATGGTCCATTGACAATAGCTTTTCTCTTAAAATTTCATAGAGTTCCCCCACTTCACTTTCATCCATATAGATAACGTCACCAGTAAATTTAGATTCAATTGATAACCCTTCTCTGTAATCGGTTACCTTGATATTTTCTAAATCATAGATATCTTCTTCAGGGTCGTCCCATTCACCTAAAACATCATCATTAACGTCAAATAGAGTTCCGTAGTCGTTATAATTAGGTTTTTTATACTCATAGACATATTTCTTATTTTCAAGTCTGTTAACTAGTTTAATAGAAAATTCTATCGCCCTGTTAACATCATCTACAACTACAAATTCATTCTCTGTGTGCATATTGTAATAACCACATGAGAAATTAATACAACTAAAATCCCCTTTACGTTTAATCTGAGAGACATCAGTATATGGGTGAGATTGTGGGTCGGCATTAACCCCCATAATTTCATTAAAAAGTGGTAAAGCTTTATTAATAAAATCCCCATCCTTTTCGTACAATCTTGTTCCTGAACACACCTCAGTAATTAAGTTATTTCCAGGTGCATCGAATTGAACCGCGTAACCCACATCGTTCAAGAAGTTAATATCACATTTACTTGAACCGTGACACCCAGTTTCTTCGGACACGAATAGTCCGACTTTAACTTTGGGTAGGGTTCTTAAAAGTTCTAATGCGATAAAAACGCCACACTTATCATCTCCACCAATACCTGTTGGACTACCATTTGGTGTATAACCCTTTAAGGATAGAAATTCTTCATCACCGTAAGTATGTCCAAAGGTGTTGGGTTTGATAAGTGATTCTTCTTGAACAACTATTTCATCGACCAAACTATGTACTGTGTCTGTGTGGGCAATAAACATTGGATAATACTCACCCTCATTTAAAATACCTTTAGTGGCGTAGACATTATTCATGTCGTCAGTATAATACTCAACATCGGGCATTGCATCCAATACGTCGCGTAGGTATTGTACCATATTTTCTTCCTGATACGTTTTTGTTGGTACTGATAGTACTTCTTTTAGTCTATTGAGTCGTGTATTATCCATTTGTTTATTATTTAGAGTACAAATATACAATTTATTCTTCAAATAAAAAAGAAAAGGGAAAATTAATTCCCTTTCTTTACAATAAGTTCTTCTTCATCTTTCATATCAAGAACAAATGGTTTGTCTTCAGTGATTGTACCACGTAAAACTTCTTCAGATATTAAGTCTTCAATCTTTTCTTGAATTGCTCTTTTAATCGGACGTGCCCCATATTTTTCATCAAACCCAACATTTGAAATAAATTCCTTAACCGTATCACTAATAGTGATATTGTAGTTCATATCTTCTAAACGTGTTGTTAATTTTAGTAATTCAATCTCAACAATTTGTGAAACTTCTTTTTCTTTTAGTGGGTTAAATACCACCACTTCGTCAACACGATTTAAAAATTCAGGAGTAAAATGATTTTTTAACTCTTTTTGAAGGAGAGCTTTTTTCATTTCTTCATTATTCGACATTCTGTTTGTTGTTTCAAAACCAACACCTGTACCGAAATCTTGAAGTTTTTTAACACCTAAGTTAGAAGTCATAATTATCAAACAATTTTTGAAATTTATTTTACGACCGAAACTATCTGTAAGGTGACCATCATCCATCATTTGTAAAAGTAGTGAGAATATATCTTTATTAGCCTTTTCAATTTCATCAAACAAAACTACGGAATATGGTTTATTCTTAACTGCTTCGGTTAATTGTCCTCCTTGGTCATGACCGACATATCCCGGAGGTGAACCAATAAGTCTAGACATCGTATATTTTTCTTGATATTCAGACATATCCATTCTTATTAACGCGTCCTCATCTCCAAAAATTTCTTTAGCTAATTGTTTAGCTAAATGAGTTTTACCTATACCGGTAGAGCCTAAGAAGATAAAAGAACCTATTGGTCTATTTGGGTCTTTAATTCCTACACGATTTCTACGTATCGCCTTTGAAATCTTTTGAACCGCCAATTCTTGACCAATTACTGTGGTATTGAGATTATCTTCAAGATTTAGTAAAGATTCTTTTTCATCATTGTTTAAACGACTAACTGGAATTTTAGTCATAGTCGCTACTACAGTATAAACCATATCTTCAGTTATTGGTTTACGTGTAACATCCTTTTGTTTTTCAAACTTAACCTTTTCCGAATCTAATTTCTTTAGAATCTTTTTCTCCTTATCCCTAAGTTCTGCAGCTTTCTCATATTGTTGAGATTTCACGACTTGTATTTTCTCATCTTTTATAGATGATGCTTGTTCCTTCAACTTTTCAATAACTTCAGGTAATTTAACATTGATTTGTGCACTGGCACCTACCTCATCCATAATATCAATTGCCTTATCAGGAAATTCTCTATCAGTAATATATCTATCGGCTAAGGTTACACAAGCCTTTAATGATTCATCACTATAACTTACTTTATGGTGAAATTCATACCTTGATTTTAAATTCTGTAAAATTATTAATGTCTCTTTAGGTGTTGCACCGTCAACTACTACTTTCTGAAAACGACGCTCAAGTGCCCCATCTTTTTCAATATTCTCTCGGTACTCATCAAGAGTTGTCGCCCCAATACATTGGAGTTCACCTCTTGCTAATGCTGGTTTAAATATATTAGAAGCATCTAACGAACCTGAAGAGTTACCTGCACCAATAATAGTGTGTATCTCATCAATGAAGACAATTATATCAGGGTTTTCATATAACTCATCTAAAATAACTTTTAATCTTTCTTCAAATTGTCCACGATATTTAGTTCCAGCAACAATAGATGTCATATCTAATGATACTATTCTTTTATCACATAAGTTTTGAGGACAATCACCTTCAAAAATTTTCATAGCTAAACCTTCTACTATGGCAGTTTTACCCGCTCCTGGTTCACCAATGATAATTGGATTGTTTTTCTTTCTACGGGAAAGGATTTGTGCGATACGATTAATTTCTCTCTCACGACCAACAACAGGGTCAAGTTTACCTTGTTCAGCATGTTTAATTAGGTCACGAGAAAAATTATCTAACACAGGTGTTTTAGAGTTACTCACTTCTTTAGGGTTACGACCACCCTTTTCGTTTGGGTCTACTTCTTCTATCATATTATATTAATTAATTTATCATTACTAATATAACAAAAATTGTTCGTTTATCAACTACTTGACATTTTGTCATATTAAATTTAGGTTAACTGTCATTATGTCATTATTCATCTACAATGGTGAGTCATAAAGACATTATATAACTTATGGTACGTTTTTTGCCATTTGTTAAGTACAAAGATAAACAATAAAATAAAAAAAACTAATAATATGTTTGGAAAAAGAAAATTTAATGAACTATTCGATGAGTTTGACTCATTCTTTAATGAGATAAAACCAACTTACTATAAAGTAGGACCTAATGGATACATTTTTTATTACGATAGTAAATCGACTACGAGTACTACCGATAATAATACGAATCAATTAAAAAAAGAATTAGATAATGCGATATCGGAAGAAAATTTTGAATTAGCGGTTGAGCTTAGAGACAAAATCAAAAACTTAGAAAAAAATGGAAAAGAAATAAAAGACTTAAAAGAAAAATTAGGCATTTCTATTACTGAAGAGAATTTTGAAGAATCGATTAAACTTAGGGATAAAATTAAAAACTTAAGAAAGTAATAAAGAACCCTCCATACGGAGGGTTTTTTATTTATATATTATTCCTATACTTATTAAAAAAATATATTATGGCAATTAAAAATGAAAAAATAGAAGGGAAATTAATCATAAATGAAATTGACTCATCTAACTTAAAAAAGACAGTTTATAATACCTCTAATGAGAAGTTAGTGGTAACATTTAAAAATGGTATGGAGTATGAATACGAAAAAGTACCACACTCAATGTATACTAAATTTAGAATGGCAGAATCTCAAGGAGGGTTCTTTAATAAAGAGATAGGTAGGAAATACAAATATAAAAAATTAACAAAGTAATAAAACTCACTATTTATAAACATGGATAATATAATTTCTAGTTTTGATGTAAAAGATGAGTTAAATCCCACTATTTGGGATAATCCTGACGACCCTACAAATGCCGTAATGAAAGAAGATATTCGTTTACAGCTAATCGAAATCGCTAATAAATTTATTGAGTTTTTAGATTACGACATTTTTATACAAGATATAACAATGACTGGGTCACTATCTAATTACAATTGGTCCGAATTTTCTGATATAGATTTACACATTATGTATGACTTTAATGAGTCGGGAAATGAAAAGGAACTTTATAAGGACTTATTTAAATTAAAAAAAACATTATTTAACTCCACACACGACATTACTGTTAAAGGTTATGAAGTTGAACTTTATGTTCAAGATATAAATGAACCACATATATCAACAGGAGTGTATTCAGTATTATTTAATGAATGGTTAGTTGAACCTACTAAAGAAGAGGTTAATATTAATAAAAAAATAATTACTGATAAGGTTGAACAATGGGAAGACATAATAGATTTAGTGATTGATGATGTTGAAGAATCTGATGACGATTTAGAGACTTCTTTAGAGAAAATACAAAAAGTAAAAGACAAGTTAAAAAAATATAGAGGTTGTGGTTTAGAAAAAGAGGGTGAATACTCTTATGAGAATTTAGTTTTTAAATATCTAAGAAGGAATGGATATATACAGAAACTATTCGATTTTCAGAATGATGTTATTGATAATCGTCTTTCATTATCTGAGCAAAAATAAACTATAATTATAACGTAGGCTAAGAAAAAATGGAAATTCTTAACTTACGGTATATTTATTATAAAAAACTATTATGGCACAAACTGGATGTACATCGACACAATACACAATACCTGTGAGTGGGACAACCTCATTTACACCAATGCATGCTACATATGTGAACGATAAAAACCAATCAATTACTCAGTGCGACACTGTTAGATTGGGCGGAGTTAATGGTTTATATAATTAAAAATTAAAAAATATTAAAAATATAGAGATATGGCAGATTTAAAACCTCTAGGTAGTGAGAAATTAGAAGGTCAAGAACAAATTAGTAGAATTCTTGAGATTTCTAATTATGGTTCAAAACCCACTACTTTAAGTGAAAACAAAAACTCCAAAGCCGACTATTCAATTCAGATGGCCGATGGAAAGTACTACGGAATTGTAAAAGAAAAAACAGGATACGTAGTAAAAGTTGGTATAAGTGAATCAGAACTTGATTATAACGAACCAATGCAGAACCGTAAACATTACAAATCATTTTCTCAAGCAATGAAAAAAGTGAATCTTATTGCTGGTGAACTTAATAGAATACATGAAAATACTCAAGGAGTTAACATTATAGGTGAACAAAAGAAATTTGTTTTAAAAACACCAGAACCTAAAGTTGACGTTGATATCGATGTTGATGAACCATCAATAGAACCTGAAGCGGATTTAGATATGGATGTTGATATGGATGTTGATATGGATTCTGAAGAAAGTGTTGATGATTTAGATATGGATTTAGATTTAGATGATACTGAAGAAGAAGTTGAGGTTGAGGTTGAAGATGAAGAGAGTTCATTCAAGGTAATTCAAAAATTAACAGGTAAAATAGGACAGAAACTAAGAACTTACGATAAAAATCAAGGACTATCCTCTGAAGATATTAAGTACGTTTTAAATTCAATTATATCTGCAGTTGAATTAGACAAACTTTCTGAAGAAGATAAAGAAGATATTTTAGCTAATTTTGAAGAAGATGAAACTGATTATGATATGGAAGGTGAAGTTGATATTGATGTTGAATCTGGTGATGATGAATTAGATTTAGATTTAGACTTAGATATGGATATGGAAGAACCTGAAGGTGAAATGGCTGAAGGTGATTCTATGAAATCTATGGTTGATGAAATATTTGGTGAGTCAAAAGTTGATAAGGTATTAGAAAAGTACTTTGTAGTTACCGATGGTGAAAAAAAGATTACAGAATCTAAAAAAATTAAGAAATTCTTAGCTGAGAAAGTTAACACTATATCGGTTAAAAAAGAAATAAAAAGATTATCAGAAAGTATTGAACAGGAATTAACTTCAGAGTTTATACTTAAAGAAAATACTAATATTAAATTTTTAGGTAAAACTAATAAAGGAAATTTAATTTTTGAATCTGGTAAAAAACAATTTAAAGTAACTTCTAAAGGTGAGTTACTATGAAATTAGTTTATATAAATGAATTAGGTCCCAATTATAAAGGGGATAATATATACGAATTCATCTTTTCAGATGTAGACGATGTATGGGGTGATGAATGGGATGCACAACCAGCTAATGGTAACCCTTCACCACCCCATATTCAATATATAAAGAAAGTTGGTGTTTTAAGAAACGTAAACATTGATTTACATTTAATACAAGATTCTGACTTTTTTGGTGTATACGATTCGATTGATGGAGTTATATCTTTAGCATGGGAAAATGAAGATAGTGACTCGATTATAAATGATAAATTTAAAAGGTTAGTTTTCGGTTACGGAGATAGTGTTAAATCTGTAGAAGATAAACTATATGAAAGAGATATCGTATTAAGTTACGAAAAAAGTTTTATTGAAGATGAAAAGTAAATTTAAAATAATGGACTTATTAAGGGAGGGATTTAAATTAAATACCCTTAAGAAATTAGACGGTAAACAAATTAGTGTTTTACATAAGAAATTAGTTAATGAACAAGACACTACTAGCGAGAAGACAGAAAAAATAAAAAATGACCTTGCAATGGCTAACCAGTCCGCACAACAACTTTCTAATGAATTAGGTGAGGAAGAATTAAATGAGTGGGGTAGTTCTGACCAACATTTCTTCAATCAATCAATTCACAAACAATTAGGTGAACCCGAAAAAATGCCAAGTCCTTTTAGTCGTGAATTAGAAGACGCTGTCGAAGACGCAGTTGATTTCTATTGGGACGATTGGGAAGAATATCAAACAGATAGAGACGGTTTAATAGTACATGGTAAAAGAGCTTATTTAAGAAGTTACTTTAGAGATAATTTTGAAATGTTAGTTAAAATGTTTGAACCTGCCGATGAGTTACATGATGATGATAATGAACTATTAGAAGATAAAGATGCTGATAATTCATTAGAAAAAGAATCAGGTTATAATCCTTATGATGGTAATAGTGTCGGTAATGATGACGGACCTGCTAATTATGGGGTTAATCCTAAAGCTGGTGGTGATGGTATGGGTATTGCGGAAGAGAAGGGTAAAAAGAAAAAGAAGAAAAGTAAAAAGGTAGATGATACTATTATACGTCCTGTTATGACTACTTTAGGTATGTTTGAAGAGGATAGTGAGTATGCTATTTGTATGGATAGTATACAAGGTAAGTACGGTCCTAAAAAAACTTGGAAGAAAAATGCTGAAAAGAAATTTGATGCATGTGTTAGTTCTGTTGGTAAACAAATTAAGGAACGTAAAGAAAATATTAGAAAAATTGAAGAAAGTATTGTATCTTTGATAAAAGATGTAAATAAACCTTCTATGACTAAAAAAGATTTAATGGATATTATTGAACAAGGACCAGGAACTAAAGAAGCTCCTGTGAAGACACCTACTCGTACAAAACCAAAAAGAAAAAATCCTTATCAACCGAAACATAAACCAGCACCTAAAGCTAAGGTGGAGGATAAAGACTTACCAGATTTTCTTAAATTTGACAATCTAAATATATCATTTAAAGATGAAGAAAAAAATTAAAGAACAAATCGAATATGATGGACCTGAAAGAATGGACCAAGGAATTCAATCAAAATTAGAAAAAGGGGAAACTCCACTATCTGATAATCCAGCATTACCTAGAAAAGATGATGATGAATTTGATAATTCATTTGAACAATTAATTGCATCAAAAAGATTTCGTGATGTTGTTGAGAAAGTTAAAAGATACACCGGTGTACAAGAAGTAACTCAAAATCAACTGATGAATCTTCAAGGAATGATGATGCAGGCCGTACAACAAGTAAAACAAATTGAATCAAATAATGAAGGTTATTTAGAACAATTAGCGGTTGAACTTATTAAGAAAGAATTATCGTTACCTGATGACGCATTTCAATACGATGTAGAATTAACATCGATGCCAGGTCAAATTGACATGTCAGGAATGAAAAAAGATTCAGAAGAGCCTGAAGATGAAGATGTTATTGAAAAATTTGGTGTTAGTGAAGATGAAGCTGAGGATGATTTAGAAAACTTCATGGCCGCTTTTGAAAAATTTGATTTAGAAAAGGCTAAAAGGAGATTTATTAATTCACTTATTCAAGGGGCGTCTAAAAAAGGTCATTATATGTTCCACTTAGTTAAGGATGAATTAGAAAATATAAATCCTAAACTATTAAATCTTTATGGTGTTTTAATGTCAGTAAACGATTTACTTTATTGGATTTTACCTGACCAAATGGTTATGATGGCTGCAGAAAGCGGACAAGGTATGGAAGGTAAAGAAGAAGTTGATGAAACTACTGACCCACCAACAATAAAAGCCAAAGGATTATTTTTCCCTATATTGGTTCATGAATTACTAAAAGGAGTATACGAAGTATTAGGGACTCAAGGATTACCTGATGACCCTAAAGCGGCCGAAATGGTTATGGCTTCACAAGATACATTACCTTACGAAATATGGGATTTACGTTTAGGTCCGGTAATTTGGGAAAAATTTATGGCATCATATCCTGAAAAATTATACGATGACGATTTAAGAGAAATACAAAATTATTTATTTTCACGATTTTCTTCATTAACTACTGATGAGTTTTTTGATGTTGCTAAAATGATTATGTCTGGCTCTGATGATGGTAAAAAAATTGTAGCTAAAATGGTGGATGAGATTATAGAAGAATTAAAGTCTCAAGATTATGAAGATGCAATATCACAGTATGACGATGACGATGATGACGATGATGATGACCTTTCAGGTCTTTTAGACGGGTTGGGTATTTCTTTATCATAAAAAAAACTTATTATGTATAGATGGGACTATCAAGAGAGCAAGTTTTATTGGAATATGCTAGGTGTGTAAAAGATACCCCTTATGCGTTAAAAACTTATCTACAGACTTACGATAATACACAATCACAGTACGTACCTTTAGAGTTATTTTCGGACCAAAAAACATTAATTAATGATTATGATACTTATGAGGAAAATATCGCCTTAAAGTATAGACAAGCGGGTGTTTCTACAGTTACCGCGGCTTGGGCATCAAAAAAAGTGGTTACCGCATCTAAAAGAAAACCTGAAAAGGTACTAATAATTGCAAACAAATTAGATACATCACAAGAATTCGCTAATAAGGTTAGAAGTTTTATTGACCAATGGCCTACATGGTTTGGGATATCTTATTCTAACGAAAAAAATTCTCAAAGACATTTTAAATTATCAAATGGTTGTGAAGTTAAAGCCGTTGCAACCTCAAAAGATGCACTTCGTGGGTATACACCAACAATACTTATTTTTGACGAGGCGGCGTTTATTGACGCTGATGATGACTTTTGGTCTGCGTGTATGGCGTCACTTTCTACAGGTGGTAAAGTTATTGTAATTTCAACACCTAATGGTTTTGACCCAATTTATTATACTATATATGACCAAGCCTTAAGGGGTATGAACGATTTTAAGATAACTGAAATGTATTGGTATCGTGACCCTCGTTACGCTAAAGACTTACAACTCATCAAATGTAACGACATTATACATTATATGTTAAACCGTGAAGATTATGATGACAGTAAAATAATAATCAAATATGGTGATATCGACCCCCGTGAAAGGGATTACGAAGAAATTAAAGAAAAATTATCAAATGGATACAAAGTTTATTCTTCATGGTTCGAAGGTATGGCTAAAAAACTTAAATTCGATAGAAGAAAAATCTCACAGGAATTGGAGTGTAACTTCTTGGGTTCAGGGGATAACGTCATCCCAAGTAGTACGATTGAAATTATTAAACAAAACTTCATACAAGAACCAATAAATAAATTTATAGGTGGTTCATTGTGGCAATGGAAAGAACCAGTACAAGGTCATAAATACATTATGGGTATTGATGTTTCTCGTGGTGATAGCGAAGATTATACTACATTTACTATAATAGATTTTGAAACGAGAGAACAAGTTCTTGAGTACTTAGGTAAGGTACCACCAGATGTCGTCGCAGAAATAGCTTTTAAATGGGCGACAATGTATTCAGCATTCATTGTAATTGATATTACAGGTGGTATGGGAGTATCTACATCAAGAAAACTACAAGAATTGGGATATAAAAATTTATATGTTGAAGGTGTTAATGCCGCTGACAAATGGAAATATAATCCTAAAACTTTAGATAAGATTCCTGGATTAAATTTTAATAATAAAAGAGTACAGATTGTAGCGTCATTTGAAGAGGCGTTAAGGCATAATTTTGAAATAAGGTCAACAAGGTTATTAAATGAATTAAACACTTTTGTTTATATTAACGGTAGACCCGACCACCAAAAAGGACAACATGATGATTTAATTATGGCTATAGCTATGGCGATTTATGTTGGAGAAAATTCATTTACTCAATTAGAAAAAGTCACAGAACAAACTAAAGCCATGATGGAAAGTTGGTTAGTTAACGAAACTCCCGTCAAAAATACCTCTAACGATTTTCATCCAAGTTTATCTGCATTACCGGGGGGAATAAACCACAATAGACATAGAGGACAGGCAACTAAACAAGACTATCAAGATAATTCTTGGTTATTTGGAAAGTTTTAAATGTTTAGTTTAATTCAAATAATGTTACTATTTATCTAAAAAAGAAGTATGGCAGAAAATTATACTATATGGCAACGACTTACTAAGGTATTTGGTCCTGACTCAACGTTAGACCAACAAGCTCCCGTATTTAAGTTTGATAAGAAAGAACTTTTAAAAACTCCTGATAAGAAGGAGTATGAAAGAGAAAAACTTCAAGCCCAACAAACACTCTATCTCGGTCAACAATGGCAGAAGGTAGAGAACAACTTATATACTCAAGCGGTATATTATGAACCGACTAGACTAGCTTCATTTTATGATTATGAAAGCATGGAATATACACCCGAAATATCTGCAGCGTTAGATATATATGGGGAAGAATCAACAACAGCAAATGAAGATGGATTTATATTACAGATTTACTCAGAAAGTAAACGAATTAAGTCAGTACTTGGGGATTTATTTAACAATAGACTCGATATTAGTACTAATCTACCTATGTGGACGAGAAATACTTGTAAGTATGGGGATAACTTCGTTTATCTAAAATTAGACCCTGAGAAAGGGGTTATGGGGGTACAACAACTACCTAATATTGAAATTACTCGTCAAGAACGAGGAATGAAAATTAAACCTGAAAAAAATAGTACAGATACCGATAATGATGCTTTAAAATTCTTATGGCAAAACAAAGATATGGTATTAAATACGTGGGAAGTTGCACACTTTAGATTATTAGGTGATGACCGTAAATTACCTTATGGTACTTCTATGTTAGAAAAGGCGAGAAGAATATGGAAACAACTTATCTTATCTGAAGATGCTATGTTAGTCTATAGAACATCAAGAGCACCTGAAAGACGAGTATTCAAAGTTTTTGTAGGTAACATGGATGATAAAGATGTCGAACCTTACGTACAAAGAGTTGCTAACAAATTTAAAAGAGACCAAATTGTGGACTCTAATAACGGTAATGTAGATTTAAGATATAATCAAATGGCGGTTGACCAAGATTACTTCATACCCGTTAGAGATGCTAACGCACCTAACCCTATCGACACATTACCAGGAGCACAAAACTTATCAGAAATTGCTGATATTGAATATATACAAAAGAAATTATTAACCGCACTTAGAGTACCTAAAGCATTTTTAGGGTTTGAAGAGGTTGTTGGTGATGGTAAAAACTTAGCGTTACAAGATATAAGATTTGCTCGAACAATCAATAGAATTCAAAAGTCTATGATTCAAGAGTTAAATAAAATTGCTATAATTCATTTATACCTATTAGGGTTTGAAGATGAATTAAATAATTTCACATTAGGACTTACCAACCCATCAACACAAGCGGACTTACTTAAAGTTGAACAATGGCAACAAAAGGTGGCACTTTACCGTGATGCGGTTTCTGACCCAGGTAATGGTATACAACCTGTTTCATCTTCTTGGGCTAAAAAACATATTCTTGGTTTCTCAGATGAAGAAATTAAATTAGATTTACAACAACAAAGAATCGAAAAGGCTGTTGGTGCGGAACTTGAAAAAACCTCTGAAACGATTAGTAAAACAGGTATTTTCGCTAATATAGATAAATTATATGGTGATAAACCTGGAGAAGGTGGAGCACCTGAAGGTGAGGTTACAGAACCTTCTGACACCGGATTTGGTGGTGGTGGAAGTGATTTTGGAGGTGACTTAGGTGGTGATTTAGGTGGTGATTTAGGTGGTGATTTAGGTGGTGATTTAGGTGATAGTGGTACGGATACGGGTGGTGACACTACGGCTGAGGTTACACCGGAAAGTACTTCAGAAAAAGATTTAAATATGATATTAGAAAATGATATGATTAACGGTATATCTGAAATTGACCTATCAAAAGGAAGAGCTTCTTTAGGTAAAATTGAAGATGAACTAAGAACATTACTAGATGACTAATATTTATAATAAAAACGTTATGAATAAATTCGGACAAATAAAATCAAATATAGAATCTTTAATGACTAAGTCATATGGTAAAAATTCGTTTAAAACCAATATGAAGTCATTTAAAAATCATGTAATTGAGAACGAGAAACTTGCTGAAGCATATTTTCTTTATGATGAACTTTCCAAGAAAAAAGGTTTATCCAAAGAAATTGTTGATGACTACGTAAATGAATGTATTGAAACAATAAAAGATATATTAACTACTGAGGATAAAAAAATTAAAGAAATAAATATGTGGGTTTCTGAAGGATTAAAAAATAATTCAGATAACAACTATACCGATATTGATACTGTAGTTTATAATAACTCGGTTAGAAACTTAGAAGAAGTTTTAGAGTGTAAAAATAATATAAAAAAGTTATTAGGTGAAAATAAAGAGGATGTGAAAATTAACGAATCAGTTAACATTCCTTTAAGTTCTATGTTAAAAATAGCAACAAACACTTTTAATAAGGAATATGGTGATATCAGTGAGGAAGATAAAAAAGAATTAAAGGCTCTTTTATCACTCTCTAAAACTGAATTAGCTGAAGAGATTGTAAATTCTAAAAGTATTGTATTAGAAAAATTAACTGAAAAAATTAATGAATCGAATGATGAAGATTTACATGAAAAAGTAAATCAGACTATAAGTCATATTAATGAGTCCGAAATTTCATTAACTTCACTTTATAAGTTAAAACAATTAGAACACGGTTTATAACTTTAAATTACATATATAAATTAAAAAAGGATTCAGATTTCTGAATCCTTTATTTTTTGGATATAAATGGCTTTTTGTTTTTGTTTACGTCTCTTAGTAGATTTCTTAGTAAACTCTTTTTCCTCGCGAAGCCTATTCAACTGTTTAGTCTTATAAACTTTATTCTTATACCTTTTTAAGGCTCTTTCGATATTTTCTTTTTTTCCTATTTCTATTATTAACATATATGACTTATTATAATAAATATATTCAACTTATCAATATTTTGACAATCGTACTTTTTATGGTTATATTTTTAACGAACAAATAAACATTAGATATTATGAATTTATATGAAAAAAGGAAAAACATCCCAATTATCGGGATACGAAAACGCGAAATGTAGTTATGGGACAGTAGATGCAAAAAAATTAAAATCAGTTTATATTCTCATACAAAGTTGGGTGGAACCAACTATAACATCTCATAATTGGGTTAGAACAACAGGTATGTTAGAGAGGGACATTAAACATCACTTATTGGAATCGGTGGACCCGTTATTATTTGAAAAACATAACATTGTCGATTTAGATTTAAGAAGTAGTGGTATACAATTAGGTAAAAGAAGTTTTATGAATTTGGAGGTAACATTATTTGTGAAAGAACAAATAGACTTTAAATCGTTGATACTTAGAGACAGGATAAAACAAATAGTTAATACATTATATGGGTATCCGTTAATGAAATCAAAATATTTTATACTACATAAAACTAAAAAACAGTCCGTTTAATCTATTTATAGTTAAAACAACTAAATGAAAGTCGTAATTAATGAAAGTCAATTATTAAGGTTATTTGAAGCAAATACGCTTGTAGATAATCTTAATAATCTTATAGACCCTAAAAAATTTATATATGAATTTGGTTATGGGGATACTTTTATTTTACCAAGTAGTGTTATGATTGAAGGTGATATTCAAGACGAAGATATAAGTGTTCGGGTTGAAATTGGTAAAGTAATTTATAAAGGACAGGATGTTACAGACTTCTCAAATAACTATGTTTTTTTCTCAGGAGAAGGTGACGATTCTGTTTTAACAACAGAATATAAGGTATTCGTTAGTAACAAAATAAATCAATTATTAAGAGTAACTCCAATTAGAATAAGTGAATGGGACGTTTTTATCTCGATGGAATACTAAACGTAGCATATTTATAAAATAAAAGATATGAAAATATTAGGACCAAATGATACGGGTAAAGGGATTTTAATTGAGTGGGATGCCGGTTTTATAAACCCAAACGATAAACGTAACGCCGATATTATAAAAGAATCGTATGGTCAATTAGACCATTCTAAACCTTTTGAGTTTTACGCAGTATTACAAAAATACGACACACCAAATAGAAATGGTAGAATATATCCTGAACCAATATTAAGGAGAGAAGGTGAAAAATACCAAGAGGCTATAAAGAAAGGATTGTCGATATCAGAACTTAATCACCCTGAATCGTCACTTATCGACTTAGACCGTGTATCACACTTAATAACTGATATGTGGTGGGAAGGTAATGTTCTAATGGGTAAAATAAAATTATTAACATCACCAGGTTTTCATAAAACAGGTGTTGTATCATGTCCAGGGGACCAAGCGGCTAACCTTATGAGACAAGGAGTTACTATGGGAGTATCATCTCGTGGTGTAGGTTCTTTAGTTAAAAAAGGTGAAAGAAATGAGGTACAGGATGATTTCGAATTAATTTGTTTTGATTTAGTATCCTCACCATCAACACCAGGAGCTTACTTATTCCTTAATCAAGATGATAGAATGAAGTACGATGAGAACATTGAAGAGGAAACAAAACAAAGAAGTGTAAATGGTGAACCTGAAAAAGGTTTAGACAAATCGCTTGACTTAATGAAAAAATTAACCGATTATTTAGGATATTAATTAAAACTAAGAAAAAAAAATAAAATGGAAGAAAAGTATTTTGTAGCAAAAATTCAGTATGATATGCCAGACGAGCATTCAGGTAAAATTAAAAAAATCAGAGAAGAAAAATTAGTTAAAGGTTTTAACGTAACAGATGTTGAGGCTAAAGTTACTAAAGCCTTTGAGGGGTTTACTCACGATTGGAGAATATCTGCGTGTGTCGAAAGTAAAATTGATGAAGTAATCGAGTAATACTTCACATACATATTATAAAATTAAAATCGGGTAAACCCCGATTTTTTTTTGCCTATTGTTTTATAAAGTGATTTTTTTTTAATTCGTGTATATTTATTATAAAAACTATAAATAAACATTTTGCAAAAAAATAACTAAAATGGCACAAAAAAAACAAAACTTAGTTGAAGAAGCGCTACTACAAATGGAAAATTTGAAGGAAGCCGTTACGGAGAATGCAAAAGGAATACTTGCTTCTACTATGAAGGAAGAAATCAGTGAATTAGTAAAAGAATCTCTAAGTGAAGAAGAGATTGAAGACGAAGTGTCTGTTGAAGCAATGGAAGGTGAAAAAATGGAAGAAGGTGACGATATAGAGAAATCTGTAAAGCACGAAACAAAAGAACAAGACGAACTTGACATTGAAGACGACATGGAACTAGATGTTGACATGGACATTGAAGACGAATCCGATGAGGATGAGGATGATATAGAAATTGATACTGATGATATGCTTATGATGGATTTACCAGGTGATGAGTTAGAAGTGGATGACGAAGAAGAAATTCTTTTACCACTCGACCTTACAGGTGCATCTGACGAAGAAATCCTTAAGGTCTTTAAAGCTATGGGTGAAGAAGACGGAATCGTTGTTACACAAGACGGTGACGAAATCACACTTAAAGATGATGAGGCTGATGTTGAATATCAAATTCAAATGGAGGAATTCGGAGGTAAAAAAGGTGATGACTCTAAATCTCATAAAGACTACGAAGAATCTAACGAAGAATACGGAGGTAAGAAAGGCGATGATTCAAAATCTCACAAAGATTATGAAGAATCAAATGAAGAATACGGAGGTAAGAAAGGTGATGATTCAAAATCTCACAAGGATTATGAAGAATCTAACGAAGGAGACGAAGTAGTTTATGAAATTGAACTCGGAGAGGATGACGGAAACTATTATGGTGACGCAGCTGAAGACGACTACTCACAAATTGAGAAGTTGGAAAAAGACGCACACCACGATGCTGAAGAACATCACAAAGAGGAACATTACGAAGAGTATGGTGGTAAAAAAGGAGACGATTCAAAATCTCACAAGGATTATGAAGAATCTAATGAAGAGTTCGGAGGTAAAAAAGGTGATGATTCAAAATCACACAAAGATTACGAAGAGGCTAAAGAAGGTATGGTGAGAAGTCACGCTGCTGGACAGAAAGCGTCTTCTGATAAATCTAAAGGACTTGCAAAACCACATTCTATTCCTAATAGAGCGAGGTACAATGAATCACTTGAGAAAGAAGTAAAACAATTAAGAGAAAAAAATGAAGAGTACCGTAAGGCACTTAACATCTTTAAAGAAAAACTTAATGAAGTTGCTGTTTTCAATTCAAATCTAGCATACGCTACTCGACTGTTTACTGAGCATTCGACAACAAAACAAGAAAAAATAAACATTTTAAGACGTTTTGATTCTGCTGAAACAATCAAAGAATCGAAAAGTCTTTATAAGACTGTAAAGGAAGATTTAGACTCGAAAGGAAGTTCTGCAGTTGTAACTGAATCAGTTGCATCTAAAGTACAGAAATCACCATCTAAAGGTTCTGCTACAAATCTTATCGAAAGTAAAACCTACGAAAATCCTCAGTTCATGAGAATGAAGGATTTAATGGGTAAACTTCAAAAATAAAATTTAAAAAAAACAAATACTAAAATGGGAGCATTATTAGAATCGGGTCTTGTTGGTAATATTGGGTTAAAACACCTTAAAGTTATCAAAGAAGACACAATCAACAAATGGGACAAATTAGGATTCCTAGAGGGTCTTAAAGGTCACGTAAAAGAGAACATGGCACAATTATATGAAAACCAAGCGTCTCACTTAATTAACGAAGCATCTGCTTCAGATAACTCAGGTTCATTTGAAACAGTAGTCTTCCCTATCATTAGAAGAGTATTCTCTAAATTATTAGCTAATGATATCGTATCAGTACAAGCGATGAACTTACCAATCGGTAAATTATTCTACTTTGTACCTAAAATTCAGAACAGAAATGCTGATGGAACACATGTTGCACCTTTCGGAGCACCTAATGGACCAGCAAGTCCTGAAGAAAACTATGATGGTGGTAAAAACCTTTATGATAGATTTTACGAAGGTTCTGCACCGAATTCAGACCCAGCTGGGTTATTCGATTACTCTAAAGGAGCGTTTTCAGGAATTGCTGCGAATACTACATTAGTAAAATGGGATGGTTCATCATTAGTAGTTGCGGCTGCTGGTGATTACGCAGGTAACCAAAGAACACTTTTAGTTGCATTATCAGGATTTGCATCTGCAGGTCAAGGTAAATTAATCGGACCTACAGGTAACGAACAAGACACTGAGGATTTCTTAGCGTCATTAGAAGTACAAATAGGTAGTGTTTTCTATAACTTTAATGTGGTAACACAGAAGTATGGTAAAGGTATCGTTCAATACGGTAACGAAGCTCAAACTAACTTCCCTCCAGGAACCTATACAGGACCAGGTGGTAAGTATGATGATATTTGTACTGCTGACGGTGTAATTTATTTATCAGTTGATACTTCAACACCTGTTACTGGATGTACTAATTGTTCAATCGATGGTTATACAGGTACTACATTCGCGGCTAACCCTACGGTTGCAGCGTCTTACAGAGTATATGCTGACTTAGAATTCGAAGACCAAATGGGTGAAGTTTCTTTCGACCTTGATGCAGTTACTGTATCGGTTACAGAAAGAAAACTAAGAGCACAGTGGTCTCCAGAATTAGCACAAGATGTTTCTGCATTCCATAACATTGATGCTGAGGCTGAATTAACAGCTTTATTATCAGAACAAGTGGCTGCTGAAATTGACCGTGAAATCTTAAGAGACTTAAGAAAAGGTGCGGCTTGGACGTTACGTTGGGATTACAACGGATGGAAGAGAGTGTCTAATGGTTCAGTTAACTATAACCAAAAAGACTGGAATCAGACATTGATTACTGCGATTAACCAAATCTCAGCTCAAATTCACAAATCTACATTAAGAGGTGGAGCTAACTGGATTGTTGTTTCTTCGGAAATTTCAGCTATCTTTGATGACTTGGAATACTTCCACGTATCAAATGCGGCTCCAGACCAAGACCAATACAACATGGGTATTGAAAGAGTAGGTACATTATCAGGTAGATACCAAGTGTACAGAGACCCTTACTTCCCACCAAACACTGTTTTATTGGGACATAAAGGTTCTTCATTATTGGATACAGGGTACGTTTACGCACCGTATGTACCATTACAGTTGACACCTACAATGTATAACCCGTTCAACTTTACTCCGATAAAGGGTATTATGACGAGATACGCTAAGAAAATGGTTAATAACCGTTTCTATGGTAGAATCGTAGTTGATGGTGTTAGAACATTTGACTTGAACTCTTTAAGATAATATATCTTAATAGGAATATTAAAGGGGACCTTATTGGTCCCCTTTTTTATTTGTATAGTTTCTAATACAATGAGGGGAGTCTTCCCCAAAATACATACATCTTAAAATCTCATTTTCAATTCTTAATGGTTGAAATTTATCACCATCATTTGGTTTATGACCATTATTACGTGCCTTCATCATAATCATTTCATTTTTCACAATTTTAGTACTTATTTCACTTTTAGTCATAATGTATTTTTTTTGCATAAAAAAAGGGACAACGTCCCTTTTTAATTAATTAGATTTGTGTACTTCAGGGTCAGGAACTGATTTTTCTTTATTCTCAGGAGGTGTAGTTAACACTCTGATAGCTCTTGAAATCACTTCAGACTCTTCGATACTAAATGCACCTCGTTTGTGTGCTGATTTAGCTGCGTGTACTACACAGTACAATGATTGGTCACCATTTAAGTTCTGAACAAACTTATCTAAATCTTGAAGATTAGTATAGTTTATAGTATCAAATAATGTTCCAATAGGTTTTGGTTGTTCATCAACAGATTGTTCGGTACCTTGACCTTCTAAAACTTCACTTACTTTTTCCTCTACAGGTTTAGTTTCAGTTTTTTTAGTTCTAGTTTTTCTAGCTGTTGGTTTTTTTGTCTCGTCAGACGTTGTCTTTTTAGCTTTAGCCATTTTGTTTTTTTATTTAATGAATAAGTTTATTTCTTGTTATATTTATTAATAGATAACTGAAGTATAGTAATAATCAAGTATGAGTGAATATATTTTAACAGAAGATTTAGCCGTATGGTTCGGAAAAAAGAAAAAAAAGAAAGGTTCTTCTCAACCGAAAGGTCCGTGGGTTAATATTTGTAAAAAGAAAAAAGGTGGTGGTCACCCACCATGTGGTCGTGGAGATGCCGACAAAGGGGCGTACCCTGTGTGTAGAGGTGCTGGTGTTGCAGGTAAAATGTCTCAGAAAGATAAAGACTCGGCTTGTCGTAGAAAACGAGAAAAAGAAAAGAAAGACACTCAAACAGGAAAAGGTCAAAAACCAACAAGAATTAAAGTAAAAAATTATAAAAAGAAAAACGAATCAATAGACAAATTAATTAAATTAGTTTTAGAGGATAAAATGGCAGACATTAGTATATCTGACCAAGCAGTTAAAAGTATATGTGATTCTGAAAAGTTTTGTAAGGCACAAGGACCTATTACTTTTGGACAATTAAGAAGTATTGTTGATGCTGCAATGAATAAGAGACTTTTTAAAAACGTGGGTGAAGGTGGTGTAAAGGCATTTCTTCGTCTACTACCGTGGTTTATACCACAAGTTGCCATCGGTGAATTTATAGCTTCAGCTATGAGGTCAGCCAATAAAGTATTGGGACCTTTATTAAAACAAACAAGTTCTTACAAATCTTGGTGGGCAAAATCTATTTTAAGGGTACTCGAATTAGCTGAGGGTAATATAAACCCTACCGACCCGTTTAGTAAAATATTTTTTGTTAGTGATGGTTTAATGAGTTTAATGAATAGTAAAAGTAAATTAAAGTTCGCTTATTATATTTCTGAACTTGCATCAGAAAAACCTGACGATGAACCTGTTCCTGAATTTTTTGTTGAAAATGAATTAAGAAGTTGGATTAATCAACGATTTTTATTAGACCCACCATTAGAACCAAAAAAACTAGACTCTTTTGATGATGTAAAATTACCATTACCTGAACCTGAAAAAGAAGATGAGGATTTAGTAGATAACACTAAATTAATCGAATCGGTTTTAAGGTCATACACTAAAGAAAAAACCGTAATATCTGAAGAATTACAATATCATATTGATAATAGTCTTTCATTAACTGAAAATGTTTTTAGATATGGTAGTCCAAAATACTTTGATGTAATTAACGAAGCACGTAAATTATATAGTGAGGGTTACAATCAATGGTCAGAAGAGGAAGTGGAGTTATTAGAATCCGATAGAGGTAAGTTTTTTAATTATAAGGGTAAGAGACTACCATTTGATTTTCCAATGGTTAATGAGCAAGGATTTAGTTGGGACGGGACATATGCCAATGAATCTGAATCTGAATATAAAGATGATAATGTAAATTACAATGTCTTACTTGGGTACGCTATTGAGATGTCCAAATCTTTATGGTCTGAGTCAAATAAAGATATAAACCTAATAGGTGCACTTAAGGAGTTAAAAATGTATTATTTAGATTTAAGAAATAATAAAACCCCTATGTCATTATCGGTACCTGCGGAGGTAGCTAAGAATACTGTTGAGAAATTGGTTGGTGAGTTACCTAACGAATCATTATCATCACTTGAGGAATTAGGTGCAAGTCTAAAGACACTTAGTGAGGCCGAATATAAGGGTAAAGATATTAGTTTAAACAAACCTAAGTCAGGTGGACCTAAAAAGTGGTATGTGTACGTTAAAAACCCTAAGACGGGTAAAGTAATTAAAGTATCGTATGGTTCTCCTGTTATGACCGCCAAATGGAACGACCCAGGTGCTCGTAAATCATTTGCGGCTAGACATCAGTGTGCTAAGAAAAAAGACAAAACTAAAGCGGGTTATTGGGCGTGTAGAGCACATAAAGATTTTGGTAAAAATGTCTCAGGTAGATTTTGGTAATGATATATTCAGACACACAACTATCACATAATAAAAAACGTAGAGTTTTTAATGAATCCGTTAGCTCTGAAGAGTTAAAATGGCACAAAGACGAGTACGACCGTATAATATTTGTAGAGTCAAGTGATGGTTGGAAACTACAAATGGACGAGGAACTACCTCAGGACCTTAAGGTTGGACAAAAATACTCTATTAATAAAGAGACATACCACAGAGTAATTAAAGGTTCTGGTGACCTTAAAATCGTTATTATCGAAAACAATGATTATATTAGAGTCCCTTCACCTGTAATTAGACAAATGAAAAAAGGTTTATCATACTCTAAAGGAATTAATAGACTCACTCAAAAGATAGTTGAGAATAACGTAATATCTAAAAACCAACTATTAGAGTTAAAACAATTTTTTGACAGTAAAAAAGAAATCATTACTTTAAATGAGACGTTTAAAGGGAAACCACAAAAAGATGTGGAGTATGTTAATTGGTTATTAAATGGTGGTGATGTGGGATATAAATGGGTTATATCTAAAACTACTTAATCCCATTCACTGGCAACGTTTCTAATATTATTTTTTTTAATTCTAATAGTATAACTCTTATCCCCATAAGCTTTAGGTACCATTAGGTAGAAATAATCTAAAGCCCTTTCTAAACAAGAAGACTCGGTTTCTATAATGAGTTTTTCTTTCCCATTAACAATTTTAACAAAATGATAAGTTGTATTTAGATACATTATTTTTTTTATATACTACAAATATACAAATTATTTTTTACCGGAACAATATTTACCTGAACATCTTTTTTCACCATCTAAACCTGGCATCTTACCTTTACACACTTGGACGGCGTAACCGTTAGCGTAAGCTGATGGGTAAACATCATATTTAGCTTTCGCGGCGTTTTTACCTCTCGCACATAAAGTAGTGTTCTTCTTCTTTTTTTTCTTTTTAGATTTTTTCTTTTCACTAATTACTCTAGTGATTATTTCTATCAGTTCGTTTTCAGTGATTGTTACCTTTCTCATTTTCTATTAACTATTTGAAATTTTAATTCTCTTTTATAGGTGTTAATCTCCCTATCAGTTAATACTTTTATATCGATGAAATATTCGTTAGGTATTTTGTCTTCAGTATTAAAAATAAAATAGTGACTGTCTGGTGTTCTATTTAACTGTGTCCAATCTTGAACTTGAACTTCAGTTTTACCTTCTCTAACATATACCCTATAATAGGCATTAACTTTATTAAGTACTTCATTCGTAGTGTACGCCTTTTTAATTATAACATTAACTTTACGTACATCTGGTCCTAATATTTTTTCATCTTGTTTAATACCGAAAAAATCAAAACCATATAATGAAGGGTCATTCGTTGTTGAACCAATTTGATATAACTCTGATAAATCATTAACTACGAATTCATTAGTTTGATTAGAAATATCAACCCCATTAATTTTTAAATTTTTCCATGTGTCATACATCATACATGGTATACTTGATGATGTTAATGGTGGTACTATAACTTCATACACCCCATTAGTTATTTGACAGGTCGGTAAATCTAAAAATATTATTGAACCATTCATATCCATAATATCTACAGATGGTAATTCGTCAAAATTTTGAGGGTTACCAAATTGGTAACTATAGAGATATAACCTATTTTCTTTATTTTCATAAAAAATATTTCTATCGTCTTGTATTAAATCATCATATGTCGTTTCTAAGTACGGTTCATAAAATGTTTGTGTATTCGTAGTAAAAAACCCTACCGAGTAGTTTTCAGTTAATCCTGTAATATTTTCAACTTGAGGATAAAAGGCGATTCCCCATCCTGTGACTCCAGTAGTTGCCCCCGTTAATATATCGTTTATCTCTTGAGTCATATCAAATTTAATATTTTCATTACCAAATTCAAAATGTTGAGTATCAATAATAGTTAAACCTGAGAAATTTAATCCTGGACTTGAGTTGGTATTTAAATTATCATATACCCCTGGTACTGACCAATTTGAAATAGTTTGAGATTCGTACCAATTAGTTGGTCTACTTGAGTAGGCTTTGTCTGTAGGTAATTCAGTAAAATCATAATAATCGTATCCAACACCCTCATCCCATGATTGAATATCTCCTGTGGTTCCTGAAACTTTAGGTATTCTAAATAATACTAAATCAAAAGAAGTCGCTCTTCTTCTTCCATTAGACCATGTGTCATTTAATAATTCCAAATCAAATGATGAAGTATTAGTCATATTGAGAATATGTTTCATATTCTTTGAACAACCCGTAGAAATAACCCCTTTATGAATTTGCTCAGTTATTCCTGATAATTCAATATCGAATAAAAAACGACTAAACCCTTTTGGAGTAATTACATTATCTACCCCACCAAAGAATAGTTCACATATAGGGTTTCTACCTGTATTTGCGTATGAATTTGAAACAATAGTTGTGTTTCTATTAAAATATGATTTATAAGTAGACATAAACTCTTTTTAATATAAATACTTAGTTTATACGAATATACTTATTTAGTATCTTTTGATTTGCATCTCTAAGCTCTTTTTGTAACTTATCCATAGTAACCCCATTGGTTGATGTCCCGTCAGGAACCATACCATGATACGGATGAACATGACCAATAAGAAACTGTACCATTAAATTTAATAGTTCGATTAATTCTTCTCCCCTAACAACAGAAGACGTTTTAGGTTCAATTTCATCCGAAAGAGTATATTCCTCAATACCATATAATGTGTCAGATAATTTTATTTTACCTGTATCATTTTTTGATGATTTGTGTGAGAGTAAATACACAAAATCTCCACCCAGTATGGAGGCAGTATTATTTAATAATATTTCTTTTTCAGGAATCACTTCATTTTTTTCAGGAGTAAAAGGTACGTCACCTCTTTTTGTTTGGTCATATATTAACCCATATCCACCCACTAAGTCCGATTGTTTAACTTTTACACCAGCCATTAAATTAGCTATAAATAATTTCTCATTTGTTTGTGATGTGTCAGAATTTAATTTATTGTAAAGACTCGGTTGAGGTCTAAAATAAATTGGATAAGTTGAATCTCCACCACCCCTTAATCTAAAAGGACCTAAAGGTTTAACTGATGTAGTTATCGATGATAAATCAGGTACCAATTTTTCTGCAACACCATTAATTATTTTATTAATTAAACGTGTCAAATCATTAACGGATAGAGCTAAAAAATCAAACTTTTGGTATAGATTCTTGGTGTCCTCTACATCTGTAGTTATACCAAAACTTTGACTACCATTTCTTTCGTTAGGGGTTAAAGTGTAAATATAAATACCCCCTGTATATGCGTTTGAATTATTATCTGGATTTACAACATTATATTCTACTAAAATTCTAATTGGTTTATGTCTATACTTAAACTTATAAAGTTTTTCGGCTTCACCGTATACTGTTTTTTTATTAAATTTACTAAGTTGTAAGAATGACCTATTATCGTTACCCACAGGGTAAATATTTGGGCTAGGTTGACCATTATATTTACCAGCTCTTAATAATACGGTATCTTCTTTAACAACAATATCGGCACTTCCTCTACCATCAATAGATATGTCGTCAGGTTCGGAATAAACTCCTTTATTAGACGATTCAAATACAATTCCTGTATTTGGGTTACGTAGTTGCTTCTGTTGTTTATTTCTACTACCTAAATTACTATTACTAACTGCTGAATTGTAAGGTTCTTGTTTTACATTTGTTAGGGAAGAAAAAACACCTCCGATATAAAATTTATCTTTATTAGATTTATCGTCAGAGTTAGAATAAATTAAATGAACAAATTCACCATTTTTAGGTGCGGTATTTATAAAGACAGGTAATAGTGGTCTAATAACAAATGGGTCTCTAGATGTCCATTTTTCCACAACACCTACAGTATCCGCAACACTTTTTTCCCTATCTGCAGTGTTTTCAGTTTTTAGTACGGCACGAATACGGCCCAATCCCATAGGGTCAATATTATCAATACATTCACCTACATATATTATTCTATTATTATATGGTATATCAGCCATTACTTAGTTCTTTTTTTATACTCGTTTAAAATTTTATTATAAATTATTTCAGTACTATCTAAATGACGAGTTAATTTAATAATATTAGTTTTAGTCTCCTCAAAATCATTTTGTACAAAATCCATTGCTTCAATTAAATCTTTATTGGAACTGTTTTTATAGTCTAATAGTATTTTTGTTATTTTATTTTCATCCATATTAATACGATTTTCCTGAAGCCTTTGATGGTGCGGTTGCTCCTGCTATCACAGGTGGTACCGCTAATGGTGGTATAAAGACTTCAACTTTACCATTAGCTAATTGCTCTTGGTAAGTACCTTTTATTTGTTGAAACATTGCTGGCATGGCGATATTTACTGCTCCACTTGGAAGGTCACCTGTTGGTATACCTATTGATTGAAGTCTTTCCGTCACTTCTGTCATTGCTCTTGTCGGAGAGAACCCACCTAATAATGAACTAGCCGCTAAAGCGAAAGAAGGTAACGATATACCTGTGGCTGCGGCTGCTAAGTTCAATAATTTTAATATTTCATCAACTAAACTTTTACATTCTCGATAATCAATAAAACCCTGAACTAATTGAATTATTAAAAATATAACTCCGGCAATCATAGCGGCTTGTTTATTTTTGGCTTCTTTAACTATTTCAACAAGTAATGTTTCTACCAATAATCTTAAGTTCTTTTTTAATAAAATGAATAATTCTTCAACAAATATCGCAGCAATTTTACTTAACATTTCTGTCATAAATTTACCAAACGTTTTAATAAATGACTCTAAGTTACTTAGTGCCAATATATTCGCAAAATTTGGATTAACTGACTTCATTACAATTTGTAACCCTAATAGCATTTTTGGTCTTAAAATTGCGAACATTACAGCTTTTGGAATAATCTTTAAAAAATCATTATTAATGGCTACATTTAAATTTAAATCAATACCCGATGGTATATTGAGTTTCCAATCTTGGTCTTTAGCCATATTGTTGACTAAACCCATTAAGTTATCTGCGTTTTGACCGGCATTACCAACATCATCATTAATGAGTTGAGCCATTGAATCTAATAGTGACTCAGTATTGACGGGTAATTTTACATTATTACAGTCAGTGAATTCGGTAACTCCTTGAATCATATTATTAACTTCAATCTCAATATTTTTTAAATCAAGTGGGGACATTTCAAAAAACGATGGGTCTATATTATCTAATTGACCTAACTTAGCGGTACCCTGAACATCAATTTCTCTATTACTATCAAAACAAAGTCCTAATATTCTTTGTAATATTTTTTCAAACTTAGTTTGTTCTTCTTTTTGATTAACGGAAATCCCACCTGAAATATCAATAATGTTAGTTAACATATTCATTATTTCTACTGATATCATATTAAAATTAACGATATCTATAGAACCGTAATAATCTCTTAAGAAATCACCTAAATTATCACCATTTAATCTATTGGCTAACGTTACCTCGTAAAAATCACCAAAAATAGGTGTTCCAGTATTAGGGTCGGGGTATTGTGTAACATACTTTATATCAAAAATACCGGCTCCTGATGCACCAATGTAACTACTACCGTATTCTGCAGTAAATGGTACACCCTCATTCTGAAGTCTATTATAAAGTTCTTTATCCATTGAAAATGGTTGAGAACCGACATTTATTGCATCTTTTTCATATCTAAATGTCCATGGCTTGGATGAGGGGTCGTTTTTTAATAATTCCCTTAAATCAATATCGTTAACAGGTATGTAAATTGGTTGAGTGTTAAACTCTTGTTCTTCTGAACATCCAGCAACTTTCAATACCTCTTCAGCAACAATCTCACCTATTCTAGATTTAGTGTTTTCGCTAGCCATTAAAACTTGCTTTATTAGGAAATCGATAGTGGAAGAACCGGTGTTTTTACCACTAGGCATAGTTTTTTTGAATAACTTAGTTAATTCATCAAATACATTCTCAATTTCTTGTTGAGCCCTTTGTTTGATATCTCCCATAGCGTTTAATTGCTTTAGGGCGTCACTTTTTGCGTTTTGAAAGTTACTATCTAAGCCGTCAGATATTTTTTGTAGTTTTTTTTGATTAACCGCAGTATTAATAGTGGATTTGTATGCGTCTACTTTAGAACTAGCCTGGTTAAACTTATCTTTTATCGACATAATGGTTATTTTTAATCAAGTTTATAACCGTCCTTCTTGTCACCACTGCTTAAATCTTGTTGTATTAAGGTTTGTAAAGTGTCATCATCAATCTCAGATAAACTAAATTCCTCACTTGAGGTATTATTAGTCTTTTCCCATATTGTTGACTGTAACTTAGAAAGTGATAGTTTCTTTTCTATAGTATCATTTACGATTTTTTGTTGTTCTTTGATAACGGGCCCAATAACGGTCATATCCTCAGGGTCTTTTAGCATTGCCAACATTTTATTTTGTATCCTTATAGCGGTTGCCCTTTGTTCTACAAGTTCATTGTAAATTTCTTGCATAAGTGAAAGAACGGAGTCTTTACTTAGTACTATTTCTTTTTTTTTAGGTCTCGCCATAATGTTATAAATATTTATAGAATAATTTTTTTATAGATTATGTAATTTATTTGTCAACTCATAATATAATTTCTTATACTTTCTCATTGATGTCCTTATTTCCTTAGTGGACATATTTGTCATATCACGTAGAGATAGTAGTATTATATTTTTATTAAATTTATTATTATCTGTCCCTATAAAAATATTGCTATAGTTTTCAAATAATTCCATCAAAGCGTATCCTAACTTTAATTCGTTATTATTTAAATCGGTATTTTCTATATAATCATTAAGTTCCTTTATGAATCTTTTAATTACATCCGTAGCCTCTATCTTTTCATTTTCAAGATAGTAAATCATATCAGGTCTACTTTCTAATTTAGTAGTTATATCTTCATATGAAATTTTTCTATTTTGTTCTTTTTGGTCTTTAATAATCATACCCATTAGGTAGTTCTTACATATAGTACCAAAATATGAATACGCCTTTTTACCTTTTTCAGGTTTAAATTTTTCAACTTTTGTTATTAAAAAAGAATGTGTATCATGATTAATTTCACGAAACTCCATTCCTTTTCTATAAAGTTTATATCTCCTAATGATTGATTCAATCATTTTATCTAAAGGTGCTTTCAGATACTCATCGTAAATTTCATTTTTTTCGGTAAAAGTGGAAGCAGTTAAAAATAATCTAACCGCTCTCTCTTCTCTTTCCGCAAAATAATTATTTGTTGTTGGTTTTCTACCTCTTTTTTTCTTTTCAGTTACTTCAGGAGTTTCAGTTTGACCTGAAACTACTATTTTTTTTGAATCGTTATTAGTTGTAGTTGCACTTTTTGGTTCTATTAACATTAAACATCTATTGCTTGATAGTTTATGTCCCTATCTTCAATAAAAAAATGTTCTTTTTTTGCTGAGTCTATCCAAAAAGCGACTTCGTCCTCAGATATTTTTTTCTCACCAAATTTGTAATTCCAAAAAATTGAACCTTCTCTCATGTTCATGTGTTTGTAACCAATTCTAGGTATTGTCATTATTTCTACTGAATTATAACTTAACCTTAGTAGGAACTCATATACAAAAGTTAATTTCATGGATTTTTTAAATCCACCAAAGTCTTTAAAAACTGATTTTTTAAGTACGACTCCGCTTGTTTGAAAATTTTGATAGTTTAATAAAACTTCATTAGTTAAGTAACCAATCTCACTATTCATATTAGCTGCAAAGGTCGCTTCATTTGTAAATCCAGCGAAAACACCCTTTTCATCCACATCTAACACTAACGGTAAAAATCCTGACACTTTCGGATATGCCTCCATATATCGTTTAACATTTTTAAACCATATTGACGCATATTCGTCATCAAACTCTAATAAAGAAATCCATTCATTTTTAGCGTTTTCAACTCCTAAGTTTACTTGAGATGAGAAATCAACATCACCTGTATTTTCAACTAAGTTTACTGTTAGACCACTATAGTCAAAGTTTTGAACCACTTCTTTTAGTGACTCTTCATCACTGTGTACAATAACTAACTCATCAATTGGTGTTGATTGTTTTACTATTGAAAGTATACAACTATTAAAGAACTCAACAAAGTTTTTAACTTTTGAAGAATTAATAGGTAGTATAACTGATACGTTTAATTTATTTTCCATAATTATTAATTTTCTTCTTCTACTTTTAGTTTATCTAATTGTGTTTCGAATATAGTTTTTCTATTTTCTAAGTAACCTGAAAATGTCCCTACTACATTTGATTCGAATTCTTCTCTATTCTTAAATTTATCGGATGTCTCTATACCTGCGTTATATAAATCATCATTAATGTTATCTTCTAACCAATTCTGTGTAAATTCAGCAATAATGTCAGTCATTTGATTCAATTCGTATGTCCAAACTCCGTTGTTTTCCGCCATCCAATCAGGTTTTAGGTTGGGAACTTTACCGATTACAGGCGTTCTACTTGCCATTGATTCGATTGGGAACGTACCTACTGATGATGTATCATCTACCCATACAGAAACAAAAGAATCTTTTAAGTATTCTGCGAACTGTTCTTGATTAAGACCTCTCATATCTCTAAATGTGACCCATCTAAATTGTGGGTACTTTAAATAAAAAGTTTTTATTATTTTCATAGTGTCTCTTTGGTCACGAGTATGAATTGAAATGATTGGTTTTGATGGTACTTCTTTCGCTGAGAACTTTTCAGAAATAAAAGGGGGTATAATATCAAATGTGACATTCTTCATAACACCTTTAACAAGTTCTGTTTGTTTTTCACTAGTAGTTATAGCCTTTAGGAAACCGTATTGTGACCAAGTTGTGCCAGGTTGTAAAGTCTCTAACATATGGTCATAAGCCTGACATGAGATGATTTTACCACAAGGTAGATTAGCAAGTTGCTCTAATACGTGACCATATATTTCAGGTACGACAATAAAATCTTCAGGGGAAATCTTTAAATCTTCACCTTCAATAGTTTCATGAGGTAATTCCATATATTCTTCACCTAACCATTCAGAAACTCCTGTATATTCTTTTGTTTCATGAATGATTATTGGATTAAATCCATTATTTTTTAGGGTTAAGGCAATTTCATAAGTTTGTCTTACGGAAGCCTTGGCATTTCCCTTAGTGTCTTGTGTTAAAAAATAAATCCTTACTGATTTATCTGTTAATCGTTGAACTGACAATTCAACTTTTTTTAATAATTCTGTATCCATAATTTATATATATTTTATTATTCCGTGTCTTAATAATGTATTAAATGCAATTTTAAAGGGAATACTTAAAGACTTTGAAGTTCCCGCACGTATACCTAAGTTATCGTCTATTTCCTCTCTTTCAGTTAAAACGACCTCTAACATCATTTTTATTGTTTCAAATTTTACCACACTTATGTGCTGAGCAAATTTATCTTCAGAGGTTTTTTCAGTTTCTTTTTCAGTAGTTATTTCTTTATCGTCTTCATTTTTAGGTATATTAACCTCTTTTTCTAAAGCAATAAAGTCAACATAATAGTTTTCTTCTAAAAATTGTAACATTATTTTAATTTTAATTGTTTATATAGTTCTTTAAATTCTCCAATATCGTTGATAGTGTATTCTGAATTAATATCTTCATTATACGATGTTGTACATTTAATAACTGTTTTATTTTTTGGTTGGTTTATAATATGGTTTGGGTTGGAAGTAATTAGTATATCAACTTCATCCCACATACTATCTATTGTAATATTAGAATAAAATTTTATTTTCTCAACCAAACAACCATACTTAGATAAGAAAAATAATGTAGCTGGTTTTGATTTACCTATTTCATCAGATACGATTAGTACTTCATGGTTGTCTCTTAATGTTTCGTATATTTCATTTAAATTATTAAAAGTTGGTCCATCTATAGATGGTGAATGACCAAAGATTTGCATAGCAAAATCGATATAAAAGAATTCAAACAAATCTTCTTTATCTTTAAATTTAAAATGATTGATTAAATCATCTAAATTTTTTACAGGTAAATCTAATTCGTATTTAAAGTCATCGACAGATAATACTTTATCAAATTCTTCAGTCTCTTCATTATAAACAGAATTATTTTCGTCCTCAAATTCATCAATATAATGTTTTTGATATAATTGTTCTGCCTTTGTGAAAGTGTCTCTAATTACACCATTTAAATCAAATGCTACTCTCATGTGTCGTATCTATCTAATAGTTTACTAATCAAAGGATTTCTAATGATATCGTCTGTTTTAAAATCATATGTACCAACTTTGTCTAAATTTTTAAATCTAATTGTTGCGTCGTATAACCCTGATTGTGTTTTATCTTTATATCTATCCGTTTGGTCAATATCTCCTGATATGAAAAATTTACTATTGAACCCTATTCTTGTTAATAGTAATTTCATCTGAGAAGGTGTTGAATTCTGTGCCTCTTCAAATATTAATATTGAATTATCAATATTCATACCTCTCATATAAGCTAAAGCGAAAACCTCTATAATGTCATTTTCTTTTAATTTTTCTCTTGCCTCTTTACCTATAATTTTATTTAATAAGTAATAAGATGGAAAAATATATGGGTCTAGTTTTTCCTCTAAATTACCCGGTAACGCCCCTAATTTCTCTTCAGCTTCAACTGCCGGTCTAACAATAATTATTTTTTCATAAGAGTTATTGTGGTCCATTAAAAGTTCTACCGCTGCTTTCATTGCGATATATGATTTACCCACCCCTGCAGGTCCTGTACATATTGTTATTTCGTTCTCCTTTAATATTTCGTGATATTCTTTTTGACTTTCTGATAAAAATTTTTGTTTAGGATTTTTATTAATTATTTTATTTATTAAATCTTTTCTTGGTAATTTTCGTGTACCCGATTCTCCTTTTCTTGCCATTTACGTAATGTTAATTTTTTTATTTTAATCTAACTTTTTTAACCAGTACTCAATCATTTCATCTAACATAGTTTCAAAACTATATTTTGGTTTCCACCCTGTGGAATTTTTTAATTTAGTACTATCCCCCTTTAAGTCTTTTAATTCTTCAGGCCTTAAATACTTACTATCTTGTTTTATATAAAGTATAGGGTCTAAATCTAATTTTCTAAAGACATAATCAACTAAGTCTTGAACTGTATGAGAAATGCCTGTAGAACATACATAATCATCAGGTGAATCCTGTTGTAATATTAACCACATAGCCTCTACATAATCTTTAGCGTGACCCCAATCTCTTGTCGCTTCCATATTACCTAAACATAATTCATTACGTAATCCCATTTTTATCTCAACTGCAGTTTTAACAACTTTATTAGTTACAAAATTAGTACCTCTTCTAGGTGATTCATGATTGAACAGTATCCCATTTGAAACAAACATACCATACGAATTGCGATAGTTTCTGCTAATATTATATGCAAAAACTTTAGAACACCCATATGGTGAAACTGGATTCATTGGTGTAGTTTCTCTTTGAAACCCATCATCATCTATTGTGTTACCAAACATTTCTGATGATGAAGCTTGATAAATTTTAATATTTGGGTTAACTAATTTAACTGACTCCAATAAATTTAAAACTCCAATGCCGGTCACATTGGCGGTATAGATAGGTTGGTCAAAAGAAATTCTTACGTGTGATTGTGCGGCTAAATTATATATCTCATCGGGGTTACATTTTTGAATAATCCTAACTAACGATGATAGGTCCGTCATATCAACATATTCTAAATTATTTTTGATTTTGTGGTAGGTATTTCCTAAACGATTTGTTTGATTTTCTGATACTGAGTTCCTTTTAATTGTACCCCATACTTCGTATCCTTTATTCAATAAAAATTCAGATAAATATGAGCCATCCTGTCCGTTGATTCCCGTAATAAGTGCGACTTTACTTTCTTGTATTTTCATAATTTTCAATAAACCAATTAACAGTCTCTTTTATACCCTCCTCTATCGGTGTGAATTTAAAGTCAGGTAAGTAATGTTTGATTTTTGAATTGTCTGATGGTTTTCTAAATTGACCTTCAGGTTTACTTGTATCAAATATCACTTCACCTTTAAAGTTAAACTCTTCAACTAATAAATCAACTAAATCTTTAATTGATATTTCTTCAGAAGTTGTAAGTATTATTGGTTCATCTTCGTTGTATTCTTTCAAAACCCATTCTGTTAGCCTTGCAACGTCTTTTGAATAAATGAATTCTCTTAACGGTTTTCCCGTCCCCCACACTTCAAAAGGGGTGTTATTTTTTTGTGCTAAATACATTTTATGTATTAACATTGGCATTACGTGACCGTGTTCTAACGAGAAGTTGTCATTTGGTCCATATATGTTCGTGGGTATAACTGACTTATATTGAAGTCCGTATTGTTCTCTATATGCTCTGATTTGAACGTCTGCCATTCGTTTTGCGTA
>Ga0209533_1000478_pt1 | contig 38559 bp, 35 predicted proteins | sample COG_04_FD_184748 | JGI IMG/M metagenome (GOLD analysis project Ga0209533, IMG submission 184748) | Pelagic Microbial community sample from North Sea - COGITO 998_met_04 (SPAdes) (version 2) | ecosystem: Environmental > Aquatic > Marine > Neritic zone/Coastal water | place: Helgoland, sampling...
TAGCCACAAGTTTCATAGTATAAGTGTGTGTCTTTTGCGTAATCTTTACAGTATCCCTTGTTCGAATAACCGGCATCCGTCCCATCCAGATTACAGCAGTCCCAAACACAGTCCTTCTGTGCCATTTTGTACGACACGTCAGATTCAGCTTTGTAATTCCCCCGCTTGATTTGTGTTTTTTTATTGCACGATGTCCCTGGTACATATACCCCATTATCTTCCCTACAACAATTATTACCACATTTTGGAGTGACAGTTTCTCCTCTTCTCACATCACCCGAATAACAACCCTTTTCCCATAAGTGTCCGTATCTGTCACAGCATCCTCCCACATTAAAACACTCCACATAATCCGTCCGCTTCGGTTGTATATTCTCAGACTTGCATTGTCCCTGGTCACAATACATAACCCGCTCCGACGTTTTCGTACCGTTAAACCTGCCGACTGACTCTTCATCGTTGCACGCTTTTATGGCTTGCAACCGACAGTCATCATCATCACTACAGTCAATGCACTTTGCTAATTCCTTAATAAAGTCCCCCGAATCTTTTCCTGACAGACAAACCGTTTCCGCGTCGTAGATTCCCACCAGCGCACCGTATGTTTTTTTAGGAATGCATCGACCCAAATCACAAAACTTCCCCTCCCCACATTCCGTGTGGTTAGAAATGGAACACTCCAAACACGTCGTCCTACTTTTCCAGAGTCCACATCCATATTTACATTCCTTCAAAGCGGGATTTTGAAGTATTTGTGCAGCGGCATCTATCAGCAGGTCACATTCCTGGTCGCCATCCGTACTCAATCCGGCTTCCATCGACTCCGCCATATTAACCACCAAGTCTGGTTCTTCGAACAAACGCCTTCGCCCACCCGGGTTTAAGAAGCCCAGAGCAACTTGAGGAGCTTTGACTGCTTGCAAAAGATATTCCGTTGCTTTTTCGAAATCGAATTTGACAATTTCGTTGAACATTGCCTCCAAATTGTCACCAATAGCTTGACCGACACCACCAATAGCAACAATAGCAGCCTCCATAGTCTGTATCACCTCATCCGGGTTCCCACTGAGCCGCCTTCTCCCATCGGTAGTTTTCGCAAGGCGTCTTCCAATATGACTTTTAATGATTTGAAGTATATTCCCAACAAGGTCACCATCATTCGCCATGGTAGCATCGAATGTCGGATTCACATCGAATGGAAAACCAAAGATTTTTCCTTTCATTTTGAGAGCTCCTTTCGCGCCTTTGAATCCCACCGCCGCCGAGGCCTCAAATTCATCCAAAACAATGAGGTCACCATTGGCGAGTGCTTCCACCCCCATTAACATCAAGTCAACGAGTGCCAATATGCCATTGATGACCATATTGACACCAAACAAAAAGACAGGCAAAATTTTCCCCACTATTACAGTGCACGAATCTTCAATAAAATTTTTAATAACCTCAAAGAGTCCCTCCCCCAGAAATGAAAAGTAAGCCAAGAGTAGGTCGGAGGACGCTGGGAGACTACCACCCGTTGGAAAGATGGATTGACACAACCCGGATGCAGAAATCAAATTCGTTTGAAAAGTTGTAATGGCACCAGTGATTGCCGTTCTGCTTTGAGCCACCCCCGCACGGATACTTGCAACTGCACCAGCGACGAATTTATTCAACCCAGTACTGTTCACACGAACAACGACGGAATTCATCCCCCCGTACAAAGCCATCATATTCATCAAAGGCCAGTATTCCACCTGCAACTGCGCATCAAATTGATTGAATAACGTCAAAGAGGCATTAATCGAAACCTTCGAGGTCTTATGCAGCCGACCACTAATGCCGACTCCAATTGCAAGTGGTACTATTTTCACATAGCCTTGAAACGACAGGTCCACTTTCAATGGTGTCATCATCGCCGCCGCGATGTAAGGCCCTGCGGCGGACGTTTCATTTTGTGTCACCTCCAAGAACCCGTCAATTCCAAATTTATCGAATTGCAAATGCATATCGATTTTGTATCGTGGGAGCAGGCCGAGCGTTGTCCAATGATTGACCTTCAGATAGATTCCAACAGCAATTCCAAAAAATTGTGCCCTCCCCGACACAGTGATTCCCTTTTCGATTTGGATTGTTGATGCGGAAGTTTTGAATGCAAAGTAGTCTCCTCCAACAATTATTTTAGAGTAACAATTTTTGGCAAACGATTTCCCCGGGTCAATCATTTCCAGCCTCGTGCAGCACCCCTCCCCCGTTGTATCGGCCGGGTCCGCACAGGTTGGAGTCAGTGGGGACCATCCAGTATTGATAAACCACGGCGCTGTCTCCTCCAGCGATGCAATTTCTCCCATAAATTGAGATTTGCTCTCGTACGTATCACAGTAGCCAAACCACTCGGAAGAGCACGCCACTTTCAACAATTTACCAAATGTCACCTCCGACAACAGCAACGCGTCCATGTTCTGTGCTGGTTTTTTCAAATTCACAGACTTAAATATATAACCTTGGATATAATCACATGTTTTCATCCTGCAATTATTTTCAGTGCCAAGGCAAAGTCCTCCCATAAATTGGAAATTCACACCGGAATCACCAGCCGCGTTCGTGGATTTAAAAAAGTCGACTTTGAGACCGATGTCATGGATGTGAATCGGAATCTGTGTGAACGGAAGGACGTCCATCATCCAAAAGGGCAATCTGGCCGCCAAAGTAATTTGTTTTTTCGCAATATTGTAATCGAAAGAACCAACGATTGTAATATCGAGCTTTTTGCCAACTTTCAAACGGAACGGAATCTCACCACCGAAGACCGTTTTCGTGGTCATCGCCCCTTCGACCTTTTCCTTGGTGTGCGACAAATAAATGGACGGTCCCCCGCCATTCTGATTTTCAAGTGCTATGTACATTTCGTTCGTGTCACTAAGTACAATGGGCAGCATCAGTGCGACAGTCGCTTTAAAACTTTTGTGGTCCTTTTTTTTCTGTAATTTAAATTTAAATTTGAGACTTTGCATCAGCTGTTCAAATTTAGACACTTCCGATTCGCCAAATGCAAGTTCGGCCACACTTCCGAGTAAACAGGTGATGGTCTCCGGAGCATTTTGACAATTTGCTTCTGAGAATACAAAATGCGGTCTCACTGTCAACGACAAATGCTGAACTTTTTCAGTCAGGTGCAGTGCCACTTTGAGTGACCGGATGTCTGGAATCATCCGTTGGAGTGGGAATGTCAGGACATTGGCGGATATTTTGACAGCGGACTTGAGCTCTTCACTCGCATCACTGAAGATGACTTCTACCATGGTGTCAAAGAAATCGGAGAGACCAAGCAATGGGACATTGGGCTTTTGCTTCAGTGCTGCAATGGAAAAATCGAGAGAACGATGTAATTGCCCTTCCTCTCTCGACAGACTTATAGCAGCAAACATTTGCGTACTGACTTGTGCCGCAGTGTTCGCAGAGATAGCTTTTTGGCTGGAGTTGCGAGCCAAGTCGCGCGATTTCTTGGCATGGATTAGAATACTCTCCTTGAAAAGGAGATTCACAGAGTCCAACTCGTCAATCTGGTGCCAACAATTCCCAGAGTTGCATTGTTCATCAGCGGGAAGCCACGCCCCATATAACAAAGGATAGTCGCAACAGACATACTCATGACCCTCCAAATCCTGACAAACGTTGCCAGGTCTGTCACAGGCCCGAGTACTGCTGCACGAAGTCTCCTGCGCACGTGTACAACTTGACAACAACTGTGTGCCATCCAAAATCTCATCGTTTGAAACCCAACACGTGAGGGAGTCACATTTGTCAACAGTGTCCATTTCACAGCACACTTGCCCCCCCCCTGCTGCACATTGGTCACCGACCTGTTCACATGGTGTGGAGGTCGGACAACTATTGTGTGTGGTCGTACTGGTCGAGGTGCATGTGGCGCTGGCCCCATTGGTCGTATCACCACTGCACGGACTCGAGTCGGTGACGTTCTCGTCCGGAATCCAACACGACCCGTCGTAACAATTGAATTCTGGATTGGACATGGCGCAACAGGTCCAACCGTCGGCAGACTTTTCTCCAATATTATCACAGTCAAACTCAATAATGTCGGGTGGGTGTCGAATGCCCAGTGTGGCATTCCCACGACAAAGAGAACGAAATAAAGCTTGTCTCACATCCGATTCTAACGAGTCAATCCAGACGTTGACAAGCAAAAGTGCCAGTGTTGTATCTCTTTCCGAATCCCCAAGCCACCCCGATTCCCCAAGTTTGTGGTTGAATCTGTCGCTAAAGTAAGCCCAACCTCTGTGTTCGATAGGGTCGTACACCTGTCCGTTCTCGAGGAGTTGCAATATTTTGTCATCCCTGTTAAAAGAGCTGGGCCATTTTCGTATTCCACCTTCTTCTGTTATAATTTGTTCCATTTGAGTCCGGATTGTTGTTTCGTTACATGAGTTTTCGTTCAAAACACGAACAGATGTGTCGGCCTGCACGGGGAATTGTTCTCGCAGCAAAGCAGTCCCAAATGTAGTGATGCTATCCACGTACATATTCCACCAATTCAGTTTTGCCAGAATGTCGGTGTCGGTTGTGTATTTACCATGGGCCTCGGCATAATTGTTTTTTTCTGCCGCCACGAATATCTTATATTGGTCCAACACCTCCACACTGGCATTGGCTTTCTTATCAAAGTAATTGAAACGAGGCAAGACGGCTTCAATACCTTTTTGACGTTTCGCATCCCAATCCGCACCACCATCCATGGCGAGTTGAATCCGCCACCAATCCATCCCATTCTCTATCTCCTCACCCACTTCCGACATATCTGTCAACATCACCACCATGGATTTGTCGGCATCGTTCTCTGGGTTATTGCTGCACGACCTCATCGAACCAAAACAGGCGTAATTTGCCCTCGATTTCACCACGACACTGACTTCGTCCGCTCCATCATCACCATAATCGCTTTCCATTGGCTCGTAGGTGTATAAATCATAACCTTCGTATGGTACCCACCACATCGCTTGGTCGTTACCATTTCGGGTCCATTCCCCGGTTGCAGAGCCTTCAACACTGGACATACTGCAGTCGGGCCCCCAAGTCCCATTGACGCAATCACAGGCGGGTGAACCCCCTATCAAGGTACATTCTCCCTCGTTCTTGCAGTAATTGTCGCAAAGGCTTTCTTCACAGAAATATCCCTGTCCCCGAGTACATTTGCATGTAATATTATTGTGATACTGTCGATTTTCGTTGGTAAATGGTGACACGCTCATCAATGGGGGAGAGTTCTGCATATTTGGCACTCCCAAACAAGTGCCATATTTTCCACATGGACCAAAATCCGAATAGGAGTTGGCAACATCTTGTGAGGTCCACTGTGATGACGAATTGGAGCTCCAATGGTTAGTAAATAATGGGTCGGTCGCAGTGTATCCGGCACAATTGTCAATGCCGTCTGCAATCATAAAACGTAGACGTTTCTCGAAACTGTAACCATTTGGTCTAGTTTGAATATTGGCCGGGTTATTCTCACTTTTATCAACGCATTTAAAACTATCAGAGGACACAAAATGTGGACTCAAGTCCAGCACTCTTCCTGGAAATGATTTGGCCAGTTCAGAACCCTGCCCATCGGGAATATCGGAAATGCATTTCTCAAAAGCGTCTTCACAATCCTTACTCGAAAAGCCCCCAGAGAGGTCCATTGCTGTGCAGTTCCCCGGCTCTGTACATTCCACACCGGCGTAACAAGCATCGTGAGCGTTGCAGCAATCGACGTCTTGCGGTTTCAATGCCACGTCGTTAAATAATTCGACGAGCCCGGCGTACCCCACCGACGGACCACACCCGTTTAAAGTTGGAGACAAGTTAGTGGGAAAGAGCTGATGAGTAGAGGTACATGAAAAATGCATAAACTCCACGGTGTACCCGGTCCCGTCGTTTCTACCCTCACGATACGGCGCCTTTAAGACTAATTCTTCAGCGTATATTTGAGTGTCGAGCGGACGTTCAAGAAAAAGAGCAGCGGACAGACATTGCTCCTTTGTATCTATTGTGTAACTCTGGGGACATGTGACCAAAGAAAAAGTGTATTTGGTTGGACTTCGCGTTTCGGCGCAGACATAACTCCAACCACTTCTCGAATGTAATCCATCTTCCAAGTCTTGATTCCAATTGATTGTCATGGCACCGAAATCAATATTAAATGAACAACCGCGTATATGCGAAACTCCTTCATGTTCTGAAAAGGGTACTGGATTATGAGGGGGGCTGCAATCGGGTACAGAGGGTGGACATGCTATCAAATTGTCGAATGCATTTTTGGACAGCGCTGTCTTCGGTTGATGTGAATCTCGGTCGTAGCATACTTCCCGACATTTGAATTTTATTTTGGTATACCCTAACACTGGGTTTGAAGCATTCGTCTGCTGGTAGTAAGTCAACGTGATGTTGTAGTCCGCATTCTTCTCGTTGCTTATCTTTTCTTTGTATTTGGCATCAGCATAATTATGCAATTCGAGGCATCGATTACTATCAATTGGTAGTTCCGTTCCATCTTTGAAAGTGATTGCAGCAGATAAAATCGGATTTCTATACATGTCGCGGAAACGAACATATGCTTTGTAAGGATTCGATGCAGTGGATTCTTCATAATTCAATCCGTGCGACAAATATAACTGTTCCAACTCGTCTAAAAAGGTATCTAATACAGTCATTAATGTTGTTGCGTAATGTGAGTCGGATTTGAAAAGCTCATTGGCAGCACGGTTGACTGTGGAACTGTTGTCTGTGGAGCATGTCGTTTGGGCCAGTTGAAAGTACCAATAATCATCGTCATCCACAACAGTAGTCTGTTGAAATAGATTCTTATCGGATAAAAAATCTTCATAAAAAGCATTGATATCCTTGTCCCGAATGTAATATAAATATTTGAGATAAACGAGATAGGCCTGGGAGGACAACATTGCATAATTCATACTTTGAACATATTCCGAAAATGCTCGATTTTTAGCGTTCAAAGCTTTGTTCAAGAATTCAAAGGATTCTCGAAGTTGGACCTCCGAAGACGTTTCTGCAACCCTCTCAGCGGGATACGTAAATCCCCACGGGTCCAGACAATAATTGGTCGTACAGGGGTCTGGGAGTGAAACACACATTTCACCCACCGAATTGGAGGAACAAAGCCTTTCGACGGTGCTGGAAAGAAATCCCAGTGTAGTCTCGACTTCACTGGCACCGTTCAAACAAACCACTTTGGGATTTTGGTTCTGAGTGGGGACGCCATCGCTAAATCTATCGACGCAGACGAGAGAGCTGCTGCAAAATTGTGTGGGAGGACAGTCGGAATGAATGTCATTCAAATCGTATCCGTATTCCGTGGGTTGGTTGAGACATTCGCCCGAAGTGCCGTAGGTACTGGCACCGGCCGCTGACAGAATGGTCAGTGCCAGACAAAAAAGTATTATCGGATGAAATACGAATATCATATGAAAGGTAGAACACATGTTCTTATAGTAAATTTTCGTTTCTCATTCTCAAGGTCTCAATTAGAATACATACATTCTCAATATATGTGAAATCTATTTAATAAAACGAATATATATAAATGGCTTTCCGTTACTGCAAAATGAAAACATTCACTGCATTGATACCACTCCTGTCAGTCCTGTCTGTTTCTAGTGAGTGGCCCGTTCCGTATCCCGAATATTTGGTGGGGTTTGAGAGTATGCGTCACTTGACATCGTCAATGACCCAATACGGCACAGTCTGTGCGAGCCCGGAAACATTTGCAGGTGATTCGTTTGTAGAATTCGAGGAGTTTGATAGTCCAGAGTATCCCAAACAAAATTTTTTTACCGGTCCGTGCGCAGAGGTGCTTCGGACAAACAGATGCTTTGTCGGTTGGAATTGGGAAACAGTGACGTGTCAGTCATTCAAGACAGACGAACACAAGTATCTCATTTCTCAACTAGGCAAGTGCTGCTCCGATGGCCGGAGTGTTTGTGATGTCATTACTGTCGTTTGATTTGATATGTGTGTGAGAAGTCATTCTTTCGAGGTGGATGTACAAAGCCACCGCATTAAAATGATGTCGTCGCGCACTATCCAACACAGTAAAAAAATGTAAGCAATGTGCACCATCGATTTCTCCACCATGCCCCACCACCAAATATGCCAACACCAACACAGTGAACAACTGCATGCGTACACGATTGATGAAATCAATCGGGTCCTTTTCACAATGGAAGGTGGCGCAAAGAGTCGGATGGCCAAGTGGCCGTTCACAATGTATGCAGAGGCAGATGCAAATGTGTAGACGAACAACGCCTGTGCCACGGAAGAGACTTGGAAATCCAGAGAGAATGCACACAGAACAAAAAGGGCCGAGACCTGGTGATGGATTTGTGTACTTCTGGGCAATTTATCCACTATCAGAAGTCCAAGAATGTCGTTGGCACCATAGAGTGCCGCCAGTCGGTGTATCAAATATGAATTCCAGTGGTCATGGTAGAGGATGTTGGGTAAGATGGTGATGGAAGCAAAGAAAAACAAGCAACAGAGAATTCCTGATTTGACGATGTTTTTTTGGACGTAGAATTTCCGATGCAGTGGTAGTCCATTGTACTGGGGGTGGCTCCGTAAGTGGAGATGTACCACTTCGTACATGGTGCGTACAAAAAGTAACGAATGAAATAACCAAGACAACGCCCAAAAATCGTACATCGTGTGTGTGAATTCTTTCTTGTGTTTATACCCTCCTTTCGAAATGGAAAACAAATTTTGGCATTATATAGGTGTGCTTGCATCAGTTATAAAATGTGTGAGATTGTAGAGGCTTGTTTCGGTTTGTGTTCCTGCTTGTTTCAAACGTGTGACGCTTGCTGTTTGAATACAAATGGGTGCAGTTCTTGTGGGTCATGTGATTGTGGCAACTCTGAAGAACAATATGGTTCTGGTCAAAGCTCTGGTCCGAATGAGAAATCATATGCACCACAATCGCAAAGACGGAATCAACCACCGGTGCCAACAGCAATTCAAGTCGCAATTCCAATCGCAATTCCAATCAAAGTAATGAACAGAGATGTCAATATACAATTTTGATTGTGACCCAGTTCGATTTCGTCCGTTTGACGCGAGATTGGTGGTGGCAGATTGGTGGTGGCAGATGTTAGTACATGAAAAAGGTGCATATTTAAGTGGAAACAAGGATGGTATCGAATGTCTCAATTCTTGACTTACACACAAAAAAACAATGTGTTTCAGAATGCCGAAACAACCAAACGCAACACGAACACAAAGGCTCATTACTCCTTGCAAATCCAGCCCGGGCATGTGTACTGGACCAAATCTCAGAATATTTATGTATTGGAGGAGGAGGAGTATGTCAACCCATGGACGCGGCCCCCAAGCAAACGCAAGAAAAATAGCTACAGCAACGGTGATTTGGTGTTTGTCCACATGGGCATGGGTGCCGAGCATGAAAATCACATCTACACTAAAAAAGACAGTGGCAGTAAGTGCAATGAAGAGACCGGCAAATGTCAAATACTCATGCAGAATTGGCGACAAGTAACGGACATAGGCGATGGTAGGACTTTTTGTCAGATGTGTAAAGAGGGATTTATACCAGCGAAAATAGTCGGACCATCGACAATAAAGGGATTTACAACATCAATGTATCCATTTGTCACACTTTAGGCCATCGTTCTACAGTGCGATTTGTCATGCCTTGCGCCTTTTTTTGTGAGCTCTCTCGTGTTTGCTTTGTGCCACTCTCTGCTGCTGCTCGATTTTTTCAAAATGATTGATGTCGTTTCCGAGTGCTCCCCATCCCTCCGTTTGTTCGCGGGCAAATAACTCGGCGCGTGGCAAATCGCCAAGTAGTCGTGTTATCATTTCGCGCACTATGGGGGGTTTCCTGGAATGTTCGCGGCGTTTCGTCATTAAAATTGGCGTGGGAGATTGCTCGAGGTGGGATAAAAAATTGGTTCCAACCGACGAGTCCTCTTCGTGGAGGATGGAAGACATCTTGGATGCGCCGCGTTCGGTCTCGTCGGGGAGAAGACGTTTGTAGGATGCGATTTTACCACGTATCGCGATGAGACAGAGCTCGGCGTTGGAACGGGTGTAGTAGCCAACGCCGAAAGCTGCTTTCGTGCCGTCCTTCGTGGTTTTTATCCAATTGACGAAACAGGTCTTGTATTTGTATCCCCAAGATTCGATTAAACGAAACGCTTCGGGTAAAAGAGGCATTGTCGCCCATAGAAAGAGAGCGGAATCGGTGCGGCTGACGCGTTGGATTTCGGGGCCAAGGGCACATAATTGCTTGATGCTCATGGAAGGGTAGCGGACGGAACCGTCTTTGCGGCGTAAAACGCCGTTTTTGACGGTTTGTTGGTATTTCCAGGGGGGGTCGGCGTAGAGGATGTTGAGGGAGTTGGAGGGGATGTTGGAGAGTTGGTCGTGGATGTCTGTCATGTTTGGTTGCGGGTTTTGTAGTTGTTTGTAGTAATTAGTTGTATTAAGTTGTACATATATCTCTCTCTTTTACAGTTGCTTTATTGTGGGTCCAATCATGTCAAGTGGCTCCTGCTGTTGTGGGGTTCTACTGGCTGATGTTTTCGTCGTCCGTTTCGTAGTAGACGCTAGTGGCTACCACTTGGTTAGTGGCTGCCATGGCTACCACTTGGTTGTGTTTGACCGTGGTGGTCGTCATGTCTAGATTTATTGTGTACGCGTTCTCGTGCACTCCGACAATGATGCCACGCTTGTCCTTGTGGTCTCCGTCAAGGACACGGACGCGGGTATCGATGGGCAGGTCGGTGGACATGTCGTCCGAGTCTGTGTTGTAATCCTCCTTTGGCTCAATGGGTTCCGCCGTCACTTGTCCGTGTTTGACCTGGGGATTGTTGCCTTTTTCGGTCTTTTGGTCATTATCCATGCGTAATTGGTACATCTTCTTGGTCACTTTGATAATTGTGCCATGCATGTCTTTGTATTTGATGCCGCCATTGACACGGACGCGGGTACCGATGGGCAGTTGGGTGGAAATGTCGTCCGAGTGTGTGTCGTCTTCCTCCTTTTTTTGCTCCGTGCTTTTCTTGTTCTCCTCCATGCTTTTCTTTTTCTTTTTTTTCTTCATCGTTTTCTTCTTCTTTGGCAAGGTAACGATGGGCAGTTCGGTGCTTTTCTTATTCTTTTGCGACCATTTTTTAATGTAAGAGTGAACTCTTGCTCCCAACAACGGTCCTTTGATTTTGTAAAATCCCAATTGCCTGAAAATGTGCCACAACGTCAAATCGATGTTGGGTTCCGGGCCCCTTTTTTTCAACATTTTGTTGTCAATGGGTATGGCAAACCCAAAATCAATAATCATGATATTGTCATCCTTGGTCATCATCAAATTCAATGGGTTGCCATCGTTTTGCACAACGTTGGCTTGGTCTAATTTTTCACAGATTTCAATGATGCGAAGTTGGTGCGCCACGGACAAGGGTTTTTCTGACCCCTCTTCCGGGTACATGCGTTGCATGAAATCAACGATGGTCTCTTCCAATTTTTCCATGATGATGTATTTGTGGGTCGTGTTGACGGCCATGACTCGTGGCGAGACTCCTTTCGCAGCAGCCAATGTTTGACAGGATGCTTCTTTTTTCAGTTTGGCCGAAGATTTGGTGGCTTTGAACAACTTGATGGCGTACTCCGTGCCACTGAGCCCCGTGGCCACAAACGTCGTTCCTTCCTTGCCTTTTTTACCACTGATATCAAAGCGGGACTCGATGGTTTTTCGAGACAGGGTGGCCAAATCTTTCATGTCATTTTTTTCCTGTTCTGTTAGTGTAGATGTAGACATCATTCAAATAAAAAAAATGACTTGTTTTATAGTAATAAAAACTACAACTCACGCCACCCACTCCCCGATTCCGCTCCACGCATGGTTGATATTTCCATGATATTGTTCGGGTACCGACACCTGAACGAATTGAATCATCTCGCTCAACCCAGGCGTCATTCCATGCACAAGGACCCCGGCCTCTCTAAGTTTCACTGCCGCACTCTCCACATACTCCATTGACCGATGTTCATCCAAAGTCGGTCGTGTTACATTATCGACCATCCGACACCCCTCTGCCAAAATCTTATTAATTCTTTCAACCAGAGACATGGACGACTACCCAATTCGTACAGCCATACAAAAACAAACTCAAATATGTGCTAACAATTCCTTCCAAATCCCCTCTCCCCCACTAACACCGGAATGAGTTCAACCTGTTCCTCCCCGAGACCCCCCTCACCACCGACGTCTCCGACCGGCACTTGTGGAAAAACGAGCCCACCCCCCTCACTCACACCCGGAGACTGGACTTCTGCCAGCAGCATCTGATAGTCTTCCTCATACTCACTTTCATCCACACTAAAAGAATCTTTCGCCACAATCTCATTAATTTCACACGCATCCTCAATCATTTCTTCCAAAGTATCTTGTATCTCGTTCACCTTCTCCACATCATGTTGATTCAAAAATTGCTTAAAAGTGGCGGAAGTGGTTTGAATGGCCTGAATATGCATTTTCGTCACATTCAACGACTCCAAATGATACCTCCTACTCATACACGCGACCAATCTATTTTCCAATTGACTTTTATGATGTTTGATAATCCGCATAGTTCGGACATGTCTCATGCAATCACTTTTATTATTCATTTTCGAGCGCGCCTGCAACTTTTGCTCTCTAATTTGTTTTTCATATTTATCAATGAGTTTCCCCAGAGTCACTTCCACCTGTTGAAGTTGCTGTATACACTCCACAACCTGTGCAATGTTGTTTTTGTTGCACCAATTCCCCATGACTTGTTTTTATCAAATGCGAGTATTTATACGCACCTGAGTGAGTCACCTTGAATGCTATCCATTACTTTTTACCGCCCGGTTGATTATTTTTCGGGCACATTCAACCGTTTTGTCACGTGGATGACAGCCGGTGAGTTTTGCCACTGTGAATTGGTCGTCCACACAACCCCCACTTCTTTAATGACGACTATCAAAGAAATCTATTCCACTGCTCAACAGGGTCTGTACAGTCCGGAAGATTGCAACCGCATCATCAGTCAAATCGAGCTGTATTTTTTTGACACTCATTTCCGAAAAGTAGCGCAATCGCAAGACCGTGTCTCACTTTCCTTTTCTCTGCTCTGGGGCATACCAATGAGTGTCCGAGTGTTGCAAGACACGGCGCACGACTCTTGGTTTAAGATACCAAGCGCAACGGATACAAATGCCAACATCGTACATTTTCCCAATATTTCCGACGACAATTTAAAGAGCACCCTCCAATTTGCAGTGGAAGAATTAGGCAAAGATTACGATTCATCCGGAGCACTTTTTTCATGGCTGCCCTTCAAATCTTCCGAGCACAGGAACAGGAAAGAGTCCTATTTTTGTTCTGAATTTGTAGTGACTGCCTTTCAGCGCATAGGGATGTTAGAACAAATGGACGCTCTTCACACGACTCCAAATGCACTGTACGCTTCTTTGCCCCCTCTCCCCACCGGAACCGACCCCCCCACCACCGGAACCGACCCCCCCACATCGGAGTCGTCCGACGGCGCGCCAATGGAATAGGATTTCAACTCACACACAGAAATAGTATAAGTATCACACCCACCCCAAACAAAAAATGGAGGACCCGCAAGAGATGACAGCACCATCGCCAATCAAATGTTGCACACTTCCCTTTCGGATACGGCGCCGCACATTAGCACTCCGTGAAATCTCTCAACTCTGCGCATTAATACTTGCCATTCTGTGCATTATCGGTACTTGTGTCGTGTATGTCCGGCCGCCCATCAGCTATTCCAACATTGACATTCGATGGTGCGCCCTGACAGCCTGTTTCATTGTTTTCATCCAACATTTTTTGACATTCATTAATTTGCTGACAAATGGATGGGGTTCATCACAAGGACGTTTTTGGTGTGATGTCAAGATTATGTTTGTCCGTGGATTCAATACAATCCGTACAACGACGCGTTTGGTGGCGGTCTCGGTGCTGTACATTCAATTGGCACTGTTGATGGGTTGTTCCTCCTTGCCAGCCCTACTGCTGTTAGTGGCACTGTCAATAATGGCGGAATTCCAGGCGGGCATCGCTGAGAATCAGAATCAATACGATGTTCAAACACATGAAAAGTTCATTTCGGATGACAATTTTTTAGAGATGGAACAGGTGCATCAATATCAATTGGAACATCCATTGTCCAATGTGAAATTCACACCGATATTTTTGTACATTCTTTTGAATGTCTACATGACTACGATTCTTCTCACGACTCGTACACTTGTGGATTCGCATCTTGTTTTCGAAACGCCGGTGGTCGTCTTAATCATCTTGTTTAATGTGTTTCTTCCCATTTGTACACATTTCTGCTACTTGAAAGGACTCGGCACCTTTTGTGAGCTAGAACTGTACCGTTCAGCAGCGGACACCATCCTTTTGACTTTATTAATGCTATTTACACTTGTGTAATGATTAAGACAGTTCTGATATTTGTATATAACTCACCAATGAACATCTGAATCATGATACCCCGATTCGTCAACGAACATCTACCACCCGAATGCGCGCAAGAGTTATTAAAACACTCACCGACACCACAGGAGGCCCGACTTTTTTGCGTCGGATACAAAGCATGTCCCCAAACACTGGAGCACATTTCTCTTCTCAAATTAATGAAAACTCCAGAGCTGTGGCTTCTGCCAACGGACGAACACCAAATGAGACAGGAATGGTTGGAAGAGGTCTATCCCAAACACATTCAATGTGCGGTCGAGATTGAGCGTTCAATCTTGGTTTGTGGTCGATGCAAACAGAGAAAGGTGGACTACTATGAAAAACAAACCCGTGGAGCGGACGAACCAATGACTGTGTTTGCTCATTGTCTAGCTTGTGACAAAAGATGGACACAATAAATGTCCAAAAATACCCAAGAAAAAGTAAAGGCATCTTTATTGGTAATCTTTTTATTTTACTTCCTTTTGCATGTATGCCAAAGCTGTTTTGTAACACGCCTTGTACTGTGATTTTGTGACGGACCGTGTCCACCATTTCATGTCGCACGGATTTTTGGCCATGGCATCGTTGTAGAAATCAGTTGTGTTTTGATATGTTTGTTGATTGAAATGGACATGTCCCTGTTTGTTCGCCCGACCTCTTGCCATTTCTTGTCCGGCAATGTAGACTACAACCACGTCCGACATTTGTCAGGCTTGGGTTCGAACAGCATTGAACAATACGCTTATTTTCTACAAAAGAGTGGAACCTCTTCACGGCTTCATTGCATCGCTCATTCATCGATTTCGGCGTGTCCGAGACTTGGATGTGTTGGACGTGTGCTCATTGACCACTTCTATTCATAGCAAAAAAGCACACAATCTTTCCACTGTTTTTTTGCCAATGTTTCGTTTGGGTGTCACCGCCAATGACATCAATTCCTTTGCATCGGACTGCAGTTGACATTGCAGTGATGGCAATGTTGGGTATTTTGCAACGATTGCCTTTGCAATTTTTTCAGACACTCCTGGAATTGCCATCAACATTAACATCTGAACATTCTCAGCTTTGCGTTTGCGTTTACTGAGGAGACTGACCAGACCACTACCACCTTTGATTTCTTTTCCAATCTTTTGAACCAATTGTTGCAAATGTAAAGAAGTTTCCTGGAGACCACCGGTTTGAAGAACCCACATTTTATCGCGCAGCATCGTGTTCCAAATGGCGGAAGAGAGCACTTCGGGTGTTTTTTTTTGACCATACAGACTACCCTCAATGAGATAGATGACTGCAACGCCGGACACTGCTAGGCGTGCCTTTTGTTCGCGCCATCGACCATCCGTAATGGAGGCAGCAAAGTCGTCCGTTCTTTTGCGTTCCACAATGACAGTGGTGCCGTGTTGTTCTATCAAAATGTCACCCACCGGCAATCGCTTGACAGTAAACGCCACTTTTTCGGACGTTAACTGTTTGATAAGGTCGTGTTCTCGGTCATCAATAATCATCCCCTTCAAGTCCATTTGATGTTGCTTGCAAATGATATCAGGGGTTGTTTTGACAAAATAAATGTGAAACATATATGTAGTTCTTCGGAAATATAATTTCGGGCATGAATCTCTCGATTTGTCTCACCCCGAGCAGGATTGATTTACCCAACCGAGTAGTCACCCCGTGCTTGCTATTTTCACCCAACGGAGTATTTACGTCACACCTGTTGCAGTATTCAAGTCCCCCGAATAGCTCTTGCAAATGCTGAAAGTACCCTTTGTCCTGTTATATCGAAGTGTGTATGCCTGTACTCCTCCAATTCTTCCCAGCGGCGACCCGACTGTTTGTCCATTTGCAACACAACTGAAAAAGAACGAATGTGCCCGAGGTGGCTGGTATACAAACAAAGAGCACCGGACGGTCTCAACCCGCGAAAGCTTTTTCACTATAATGGCCCTCCACAATTGCAAAGAAGATGTCGCTCACATCGAAAGATATGTGCACCGACTTTCGGAGCACATGACGTCCGACGGCCAGGTACCATGGAAATTCACCGAAACTTGGTCCGGCACAGAGGTGCCACATTACACATGCAATGGCAAAAAAGTAGTGGACGCGAATGCACAATTTTTGATTTTGTTGGAATGGTTGCACGGCACCCGCTCTCAAACTCTCAAGCTTCTCCATTTGCATGCTCGGCGTGCCTACCAATGGTTGGAGACGTTCATGAAGAACAATGCCTTTTACGAGGAATCGGGCAGTTCTTGGGAGAATACAATTCAACATTCCGGATACGTGCTGCTGACGAATGTACTTGTGTGTCAGTCGATACGTTCAATGGAATTAATCTGCATGAGCCAGGGCGAAAAAAAACACCAGGAATTAATGGTGAAGACACATGGACATTTTATCGAGTCTCTTCAAAAGAACTTATACACCTCGCAGGAAGTGCTGCCGAGAATGTTAGCAATCTATTGGAACATGTTACCAGTCACATTTCTCAAATCGTACAACCAGGAACTCCGATATCCAATCCCATTAATCACACCGGGTCCGTGCGCACCTTCGACGACGTGGGAATCGTGGCTGTATGGCACGGACGACATTCACACCCGATTAGTTTATCCATGGATAGGATTTCTTTGGACCCTCATTCTTTTCAAAACGTACAAAACAGAAGAAGCAAAAAAATGGTGGGAATACTATGGATTATTTGAGAAACATTCGACATTGTACAATATCTACACACCAATGAATATGAAACCGGTTCGGAGAGCATTTCTTCAGAGTTGTTCGGGCCATTCTTTATCAATGGCTATGTTTATAGCTGCCAAACAATTTGCAGACAATCACGCGAACTCTCCACAATAACAATGAACCTCAGTCAAACGCGTCCTCAATATCCAGACTCGTCACGGAATCTTTACAAACGGGACATTGTTTAATGGCGTTCAAAGACGGTGTCACACCGTGTCCCATTTTTTGGATGATGGCACGGTGTGACACCGTCGTCTCAGAGACATAGCGTTGGCACCAACAGAGAGCAATGGCCAGATTTAGAAGGCAGAACAATATCGGACGATAGCGGTAGACATGTGGAAAACGATGATAGCATCGCAAATGCCAAAGAATGCCCGCTTCGATTAAAATGCTGCAAGTCCGACCCAATGTCATCCTTTTAATACTGACATCGGCCACACTTGTCCCCACCATCCGTCTCTTCTGGTGCAACGTGGCCTGTCTGGACACAATTCTCAATAGAACGAGCACGCTGAGTGTATCTGGCCAACGGACGAGGGCAAGCGTGACTGTATGGTCCCCATAGGGTGTCAATGCACACAGATAAATGCCAATCAGAGTCGAGGCAATGGTCCAAGAAGTGAATGTGGTGAGAACACTTGCAATAATCACACCGTCGATGAGGAGCGACCATTGGTTCGACAGACGAACTATTGTCTCCATCGACATTCCGCCAAAGGCACGATGTTCCGCCACACCAAAACGAAGCAGGCTTGTGACGGTGAAAAGCACACTCCAGAAAATATCCTGACCGACTGTCAAACTTTGAATGGAAAAAATCGAGGCCAGTGTCATTGTCGTTAAAACAACCAATGCGCATTGGCACCAAACGGCATGTTTGTTCCACATCGAAAGTACACCAACGAGCTTACATTTATATAAAAAGATTTCGTTTTCTTAAGATAGGATTTGCGACTATATAATACACACGCATTGGTGCACATGCCACCCAAAAAAATCAACGACTGTTCCACTCTGGACACCATTTCGAATGTCATCACTGCATTTATGTTAATCGTGTTAACCCTGGGACTCCTCGTTGGCGGCACGTGGACCGCACACACTGTCAATCAATTGCGAAGTACATACCATCCAGACAAAATCGCCACTATTATAGACCAGCTCTCCGACACTGTCAACGTCATTCACAACACCACCCACCTGCTCCGTTCTGCTCCGCATGCCCCCGCCGGGCCCGACATTCTCGCCGACATCCACGCTTTGTCAATCGGCATTGAAGATTTGGCGAAAGCACTGACAAATATCCCCTCCGCAATGAAGGAAGCGGAACAATGGAGGAATCTCTCCAGCTCCGCCTTTTCTCAATTCAAACAGGTGATGGCCTCGTTGTAAGACCATAAGTCCAAGAAGAGTTCCCAGATTAATTCACTCAAAGATTTTTCCTTAATAGTCGCCAACCACATCGTTCCCACCCAATTCAAATGACTTTGTGAACAAATCGCATTGTGTCCAATTGTTTGTTGTTTGACCACATTCACCCTTTTCAAAAATTGAAAATAGGTCAGAACATTGGAGAGTATCTTGGTCGTCTCCGCATTGCAGATGGCATTGCCATGGGCCACTTTGGAATAAGCAGTGTTTTGCGCACTGGAGCCCGGTGGACTTGAGAATCGTTCAAAGTAGGTGTCCACCGCTATGCCACATTTACTATAAATTTGAAAGACGGCATGGTTCCGGATGTCGGAAAGTCTGATTTGATTTAAAAGGCGATGGCTGTATATTTGTGCCAGGACATCGGCCGCGTGTTGGCGCGAATTGACATCTAACTTTTGTCGGACGGAGACACTCAGTAGTTTTTTGAGAGTGTTTTGAAACTCGGCGGATTCCGATGCAAATTCGGTGTTGATTGCTTGTGTGAAAAAATGTTCTATAATGTTGCAGGGGTCGGTGTTGTGGAGGGTGGTTAAAGACTCTTGCAATCTTTGGACCTGTTCAATCCAAAGTCGATGCCCGCTCTCACATTCGTTGGACGCGTTCAGATAGGAAACATTTGTGGATGAAAGGGAGGAGGGCGAAGAGGATGGAGAGAACGGGTGAGTCATGTCTTTGGGGGTGCTTGTGGTATATAGAATTAATTGGCGCGATTGAATGGATTCAACAAAAGGGGAGTATAACTTGGATGTGTGGAGAGACAAATGTCGAAGGTGGGACTTGTGTGGATGAGTTGGATTCTGCTATTCTTTTTGACAGTGAGCACCGCCTCCGACTGTGCACATTCTCACGGGAAAATTTGGAACTGCATTGTCGGTGACAAATGTTTAGACATTGTCCGGTTGCATCGGCGCATCAAACGAAAGTCCAATTCATTGAAACGTCCGTACATTCTGGCTGTGGAAGGCAGTCATTATCACAAGTTATTTTCGGATTGCGATACAAATAAAGATGGCTGCATTGATATCGCAGATGTGATGGGGTCCAAGACGTGTCAACGCTCGTGTATCTGGAGACAAACAATGCATGACCTCGCGTGTTAATTTCGTCATGGAATGTTCGTCCCGCAAAACGGACAGGATTGATTGTGCATCAGCCATTGATGCAGACATCGACGATGGTAAGAATGTGTGCAGGAGAGCCTTTCTAATTGTTGTAGTGGTATCGGTGTCAAACAAAGGGTGCAGGTCGTGTGACTGGTCGATGGAGAGGTCGATGAGCTTTCGGACGGGAGTGATTTCATCAAAGATGCGCCGGACGGGACTGCGTCGACCACTGTCTCGTACGCTCTTGCAGTGGTGCGTCGTGAGGGGGTGGCTCGAGCGGTGCTGCGTCGTGAGGGGGTGGCTCTGCCGGTGGAGCCTCTGGTGGGGGTGGCAGACGATTGTGACAATCGGTGGATGGGATTTGAGACGACCGCTGATAAACGGTGATTTTGAAAAGCTTGTACAGTCGTTTGCAGGACCTGGTGGTGAATTGAAGTGTCCACTATGGAACAGAATCGACTGTTGTGGTGGAGGATGAGTTGGATTCGTCGGCCCGGGCGAGCGAGGAAGGGTTGTAAAAGAGTCTCTACATTCCAGGGTGGTGGATGCACGATGACATGCTTGTTCACAATGGCATTCAGATGCCGTATGTCAGTCTCGGGATGAATTGTACCAGACCATTCGGTAGACATTGGTAGGGAACAGATGAAAGAGTCTCTCATTTATACATTATTTTATTTAGATTTGAGATATTATTATTTTGATTTAGAGTTGTGATTCTTTATTCCTTTTTCTCGGATGAGTCGGTCGCATTCTCCGCTCCGTTTGTTGACGGTGGTGAGTGAGATGGAGTGGTGGGGGTCCGGTCCGGTGGTGAATGGTCCGATGGTGAATGAGATGAAGGGGGGGGGGTCCATTGGGATTTTTCTAATATATTTCGGAGGATTGTTTTGACTTTCGGTAATGATGGATACTCTTGTGCTAAATAAATACCAATTGAGATTCCAAGCAAAAGTAGGAAGAACATTTTGGAATGGAGACACATTCTTTAAATAGTCATTTGTTCTTCATAATCACCCGTGTTGCAGTGTACAAGCGCGTGCGCGTTGCAGAATCTCATTTCGAGATGATGAAGTACAAACGGTTTCGTCACAGATGAAGCATCTGATATCTCGGCACAGATGAAGTATAAACATTCTGTTTGAAACAGATGATATGTCGATATCTCCACAAAGACGATTTGCTACGTCACCGGAAAATGAACTGTTGAAACGGGTCTTGAACAACTCTCCAAAAAGTACAACAATGCCAGCTGCAAAAAAGAAAATGTCATTGATGGAATACAAGAAACGGCAAAAATCGTTGAAACAGGAACAGAGAGTTTCCAATATTGAAGAGCTATTGATGGAACTCTCCATCGAAACGAATCAAACACGAGAAAGAGTCGATTCGATTTCGGACAAACTTGATTTTCTGATTGGAAAGTGTCTTGTCAATCAAACAATGTTTGTCATGGACGACCTTGAAGTGAATGCTTGTCATGGACGACCTCGAAATTAAACCGATGGCAAATGTGCATTCATTTCACCAGTGAATGCGGGGCAAGAGTCCTTCTCTTCTGCCAGACTCTCTTCTGCATTTGGCTGGATGGGAGGAGGAGACCACCATAATAACAGAGATTGTTGCACACTTGGTAAATTGAATTGTTGTGCGGCCCAAATCCCAATCATTCCACCGAATATAAATTCCAACATAATTGTCGGAATGGAGAATCAGTGCTTATGTATTCAATGTGAGGATTGGAAAACGGATTTCATGCGTGATTGGAATTGCGTCCATCTTCCACGTTCATGCCGGGATGGTACAGCGTTGTTGTGCATTTTGGTCTTCTGTCAGCATCGGACTCTTCTTGTTCTTGTCTTTGAAGCAGTTCTAAAAAATGGTAGTATAAACGCACAACCATGATGCACAAGCAATGTCCCATTTTGCCAAAAACGATATTCAAGAAAACTGTATGTCCAGCCGAGTTGGAATAGAAGATTGGCAATATGGACAACCATTTCCAACGGCCTTGTCGGCCTTGTGGGGGCGACAGTTTTTGGTGGAACCAATCGAATGTGTGCCCCAAGCAATTATGGTCTCAGTTCCGACAGAGACCGAAGCTTTCCGTAAACGCGTCATTAACGACGACGGTGTCCAGTATCATGTTTTTACCAAATGGATAACTACAAATCGGGTCGACGAATGGAAGAAAAAACGAAACTGGGATGCGATGGTAGAGAGTGGCCAGTACAACATGAAGGGCGACGACCCTCTCAGTGTCCTTATGACTGGTAGTCGGGATGTTGGGTTCAAGTACCGAGTCAATTGCGATGAACAAGGTGTGTGGACATGCACATGCAAACATTTCGAACACAACAATACCGAATGTTGCAAACATATCAATGCCTGTGTGGATGCTGTGGTGTGGGAGGAAAGTCTGCTTGTTGACGACAGGGGCCTCGGTTGGCGTCCGTACGCCACGATTTTTAATTTTGGTGGATTGAAAGATACTTTAAGATTGAAAGATACAACTCCTTTAACTTATTTGGGCTATACCGACATAGTGGAGGAGGTCGACACGTACTTGCCGTCTGAATCTCAGTTCCATCAATTCCAGCGACATCTCCCACACGCACGCCCTCGAGCTGCCCCGGATACATACCATCAATATGTCACGAATCATCACTCTTTCAACAAATGAATTATTTTAGATGGAGGAGAATGGCGACAAATAGTTGTTCATTCGTCTAGAAACAATTTTAGTAAGACATGTGACAGGATGGTCAGGAAAAAAGACGAAGAATATAAAATCACAATAATTATGTTGTATCTGGGCCTTGGCGTTCTCTATAGTATCTCTGCATTCTACAACGACGAATGATTGACATAAGAACGTGTCTTTTTGTTTGTAATAGGTGCTTGTGTGGGACGTCTAATGTTTCCAATGGTTGTGTCCTCCCTCGAGCTGCAATCATATTTTTATCTTATATAAAGAGTGCCTCTTCTGAGAAGGATGGACAAATACTTTTGCAAAGATTGTCTTGGACTCTGGCACCAAAATAAATTTATGTTGTGTTGTCCCGGATGTGTCGCTCACCGTGACGCGGGATGGACCCCCGAAACGCTTCTTGCTGTGTACGGTCCAATGTTTCAAGTCGCTGACCGAGCCTATTTCCCAGCACTGGCCCGTGCGTTCCCACCACCACCTCGCACCCCCGCTCAGCACATTAAACCAGAAACATACACCTGGTTAAAAAAGAGTGAATTTTTATCCGAATTCAGAGAACAACAGCTAGATTTTTTAAAAAAGTACGAGACCTCAAACAATCTCAAGTTCTGGTACGCTTTGGACCCGCTAGTACACAATTACAATCAAAATTTAATCTTTTGAACAAAGCTCGACTTTGCTTCTGTTGACATACCGGTAGCTCTCGTCTACAATATATATTACGAACATGCTATCAAATACATTCCGAACATGACTCCCCCATCCACCACCTCTCACCACAATGCAGATGACCTGCAATCCATCTTTCGACATGCCCACCTGCTGCAATTGTTTTCAATTAAGCACCGACACCTTAGAAGAACACATCCAAAAACACATCCGTCACATTATCCACGTCCGACGACTGGCCGGATTCCCCGAAATGACCCAAGGCATTCTACACTCCATTGCAATCTCGTTCATAGACGAGGACTCCCCCCTCTTCCCACTCGTCAGCGACCCCACCCACTACAACCTTACATGTGATTAGCCAACCAGTCGAACCCACACCTTACTTTTTGATTTCGAACGGCACAACACTCTATAATATGCCACGGTGAGCTCCGCACCACATCGAGCCGCAGTTCCTTGACCATTTTTTCCTTACTCATTGCCAGAGGCAAATCCTGTTTGTTTGCCAGAATCAAAAACGGTTTGCCCACCAACTCTTTACTCGAAAGCAGCGCATGCAATTCCGCCCGCGCCACCGACACTCGACCAACATCATTCGAATCCACGACAAACACCACTCCATTTGCCTTTTCGAAATAATGTGGCCACAATGCCCTCAATTTCGTTTGACCACCAATATCCCACATTTTAATAGTGATGTTCCCCACTGCCACCGTTTCGACATTAAATCCTATTGTGGGGACTGTGCACTCCAAAGGCTCCCCCAATTGCAGGGCGTACAGCACGGCCGTTTTCCCTGCATTGTCGAGTCCCAGGATTAAAATCTCGGTCTCGTTTTGGAACGACATCCACCATTCTTCCAGTTTGGAATAGACGTGTCCCATTGGCAACAGATGTTCATGCACACGTCCCATTAAATAGCCCGAACTGTGTTTGTGTAAAAAGTGTTTTGTTTATTTTCACAATAAAAAAGCAGTATATAAAGAGCGATGCTTTTATTAATTAAAAATGTCAGCAAGTACTACCGGTCATGATTTACAGCCCTTTTTTGGCTCTGTCGAACCCCAATATCAAAAGATGTTGGCGGAAGATAAATTCGCCCACGAAACCTACAATTTGCCCAAGGCCTACGAAGGTAAAAACAAACATTTGGAGACAGTGTTGGACTACCTCATTACAGAAGAAGACGCTTGGTATACCAGTGCCGTCCTGCCCTGGGTCTTAACGGAGGACCTCTCTGTCAAATGGGACATTTTCAGATTTAACAAGACTTTGATGGATTTGGAGCCACATCAAGGTGTCCCCAGATATGTCACCGCCGAAAGAGAGTCGCGTTCGGACCGTTTGGTTCGACGTGGATTAGCTTTTATTATTGAGCATGGTTTTTACAAAACGGACCAAGGTCGACAACACTACTTGATGAATTTGCGTCAAATTGTGGATTCGGTGAATGAGACCGCGTATCATGGTGTGATTCATGCGTTGCTGACTTGCAAAAATCATTACAAAGAATGGGAACGGCAGCACGGCGCCACTGTGACTCGTCCGGGTCAATTGTTGCGCAAACAGCGTCGTCGTTGGGCTTTGGTTCAAAAACAAGAGCGGGGTCTCTATCTGCTGGATGCGGAGCTCAAGGACCAAATGAAATATGAGGGTGTCTCGCCCAATGTCTGGATTCTGCCCAGCAAAATGTCCATCTATGTGACGATGGTGCCGTCCGCGGAAGTGGAGTTTTATCGTAAAGGTGCGGGTGCGGCCGCCAATCTGGAAAAGGGTCCGGGTAATATGTTGAGTTTTCGTGGCAGTAAAGTGTACGAAACTCGCCCATTCGACATTGATTTTATTGGTGAGCCCCGAGATTTGTTGGTCCGTGAGCGCCAAATTGGTGAATATTTTGTGTTCCCTTCTCTAAAGGAAGCCGGTGCTGATGATAAACGCGACATTTTCATTTTTTCAATGGATACCGACAGCTTCGAACGCATGGACTTTGATAAATGTCGAACGCTCGCCAAGAAAAATGCCGAGAATGCCGGTGTGGAGAAAGAAGGAGAAGGCACTGTTCTGTTATTGCGTCCATTTCAAACCTACAATATGGCCTCGGCCATCTTAATGAAAGGCGGGTTGGACACTGGCTTTACAGCGCACGGTCATCACGACTTTATGCTCACCGACGACGTGATTCACAAAGTCCATATTGGTCACTACACCTTCTACCACAAATCGATTGTGAAACAACCAAAGAACGTCATATTGGCCGAAGATATTTTTGCTCAGTCTTACGTTTCTGGTGAGGGTACTAATCTGTTTGGCGATGACGGCGTTTTGTCCTTTCGTGACCAATTGCAGGAGGGTTTGACAAGCGATATTATTCCAATCTGGATTCCGACAAAAGACGGTGAGAAGCTGAAGATTGAAAATCCGTTGGATATTACTGGTCACTATTCCAATCAAGTGTTGGATTTAACCAATACGACACTTCCAAACAAGGACCAACATTATCCTGAAGCGGAGAAGTACACCGAGGGACTGGGTTTCAATCTGTTGCAAAACTATGGTGAGGCCGATAACTTTTTGGCACCCATTCGCCATTTGAACACTATTTGTTTCAAAGGACATCAAATGTCATACGATAAAAATAAAGAGACGTACAGTAAAATCTCCATCAATACGGGACATTGGGGGCCCAACGTCTATCCCGGTTGTCGCAGCGTCCGCAACGGCGAAAATGCGTTCTTGAAGGACATGGAATACGAAAAACACAAGCCATGGTTGTCCGAGTCCTAAAGTAATACAAAATTTCAATCTTAAATCTTAAATCACATTCACAATTCTATAATTCTCTCTTCTAAATTCTATTCGGATTTATTCTTTCAAATGCATTGGAGTGAACATCGAACTATATACCAAATCTTCGAATGCCCACAATGTGGCTGTTTCAAGTGTGTCAATGTCTGAAAGATGGTGTGGCTGCATTTATTTTTTTATTGTTTGCAAATATGCCGTTGCTGCTGAACGACTTGGAAATGCTGTGCCTTTTTTGTTCAATCGGATGTCTCATTGATAGCATTTTTATTTCGATTCGTCTATACAAAGGCTACATCATCACACTCGCCACCATCAAAGACACACTTGGTGTTGTGGGCCTGTTTTGTTTGACAATACTCCTCTCTTACAAATGGGACCTCCTCTTCTGGCAACCGTTTTTTTACGCGGCGTTTCTCATTGATTACATCTCGATACTCACCATTTGTTCCCGATTCAATATTTACAGAGGTGCTGCCTTCAAACCGAGTCGCACACCCCTCTCACAATGGTGATTCTCTTCCTCGTCTCACTGGCGCGGTCCATTCCACACCGGCGCGGTCCATTCCAAAAAAAAAGGTACCGGTCTCGATAATCCAAATCTTTAGCACATATTACCGATCAATATTGCTTTGTGATATCCATGAGCGGAGTCGTCACAATGATACAAAATGCAATCACGAACGCACTGGCTCTGGTCATTGACCGCGGTATTTCCAGATATTTGGACCTGGTCGATTTCGTTTCGTTACGCCGCACATGTCGTTGCCATTACAACGACTCCGGCGCCTGGTCGATTCGTTCCAAGCAGCTGCCTCTCCACCTCTCTTCTTTAAACACCCGCGAGATTCTAGCATTGCACTATTTACTGCAATGGGCGATGCTGTTCCCATACGAATTGGGTACCAAGAAATGGTACCAACAAATCGTCAATTGGTTAGAACACAACACCTCCATCCGCATCATGTCTTCTTTTTTCATCCAAATGAACTATCTCGATTTGGACCTCAGCAATATTTCAATAAGGAAAAGGCATGTCTGGCTCAAACAGAAGCATCGGTATCGTAGTCGACGAGTATATAAGATGGACCCTCTTCCAGACTATGCCCCGGCCTACCAAGAGCATGCTTACCACTACGACACATTCCGTCCCCAGTACGAAGAACACGACATTACAGACACTCGCCCCACAAAACGAAGGAAGCGTTGGGTTCAGCGTCTCCGAACTCCACAGTCATGTCACTGAGAACATCTTTGCAGTCTTTTACATGAGCAACGACACTCATCCAGCGATGATAACGGTCAACCATGACGTCTCGCCCGAGACGGTGCACACACTCCAGATAATGAACCGTGGTCCGGAATCGGCGTTCGTATGTCAGTTGTACTGTTGCCGGTTCAACGACGAGGAAAAAAAAGTCAGTCAATATTTGGGGTCGGCGGTGGTGGACCTGTCGCAATGCCAACGCATCTCCTACACACTGACCATTCAAGATTCTTCGAGTCAACCCGCACTCAAAAGTGGCCAAGTGACTCTTGTTTTCCACGATTTGTGCCAGGACCTGATGCCAGCGGAAAGTTCATTTGGACCACATCGGGCACAGGACGCGGCGGTCATTCAACAGTTATCATTGGCCAGCGAAGCCAATTTGACATGGATTCGAGGATTTGGCAAGAATGGTCTCAGTGGCATCGTGGAAGGACTCAAATTGGTTCATTCCCCCTATTATCGGAATCATTTGGGAGTGACCCTGCCATCCGGAGCGTTTTGCATGATACCCACCACAATGGATGGCAACATGGCCGCTGCGTTAGAATCTCACCGTGAAAAACTTCTATTAGCACTTGCACGAAACTCGATGTCGGAAAGCACCTTCATCGAAGATGTCGACGACATGATGAGAAACGGCGTTGTCAAATCAAAACATATCCGATGTTTGGTGGTGGTGGCGGATGCCGTCACATCCCATGCGCGATTTAATATTGCATACACACCCGACGTGCAATTGACACCCGAACCGCGAGGGACGGAAAGGTGGGCGTTGCCACGGGAACCAATGCCGGATGGCACTCTCTGTTTTTCTGGCGATTGTGAAGATTTCGCAAGAGAGGTGTATCAACAGTGCAAGGAAATGATGGAGTGGGTGAAACCGGATTTCGAATCGGGCGATGTATTGGAATCGATGTCGGCACTGCTGCATTTGTATGTCCCGACCATTGAACAGGGGGCCGTCGATTCCGCAGCTCACAGTAAATACATTACATACGACGCGGCATACCGAAATCATATTTGGGCGGCCTTGCACCCACGAGACGCGTGGAAAACCAAAATGAGCCACGGTTCATGCTCATTGGAAGCTCTGTATGCGAAATGGCCCCACTTTTCATGTGAATATAAATTGCCCGTTCTGCATTTAGAAGGGACTGGTGATGTGTATCCCGTCGTGACAGGTCGGAAACCGGGATTCGTAATGAAAATGAATCACAGGATGGAACACGTTCGAAGAAAATACCCACAATTGAGATTGGCAACGGCGTCGGACATGTCACTGCAATGTCGTCATTCGTCCACCTTTTACAAATATGCCATTGCATGCATGACCGACGTCTTTCAAGAACAGGGATACTTGGATTTTACATACGTTACTGATGGAAAGTACGGTGTTCACATCTACAATTGGGCCCGCGGCCAATACAAAATGGTCCCATCGACCCAACACAGTTCCGAAACCATGCAACACATTTCCAATATGATAAAATTGGAAAGACCCATTTTTCCAATTTTAAACAAAATGTTGGTCGAAAGGAAACCAAAATGTTGTGGTGGATACAGTGTACGATTTGGACAGGCAACTCGGTTTGAAGGGATTGATGACAAGACGGTGGAGTATGGGGAGTACAGCATTGATGACAAAAAATGGCACGAAATATTCTTTCGTCTGCCCCAAAATACTTCGGAGACCGAATAAAAAAGAACAGTGTAGAATCAAAAATAAAAATAACTTGAACTAGACCACAGACTCCAACTCTTGGATTATTTTCTGTAATGTACTGGCATATTCTGGCAAAAACTCCGACCGCAATAACAAATCCGACTCGCACAACTTGGCCCGGGTGAGTGGGTCCGTTCCTTTCGCACGAACCCAGGTCAATAACTGCATTCTATCGTAATAATGGTCATTGATGGGTGTTTTGACTAAATCAGTCGTGTAATCTTGTGAAATGGGACACCGCAACATATGTGTCATTTCTTCCCATTTCTTATGATTTTCATACTTGGATTCTATTTTATTGATGATGGAAGATAGGGCCGTCGATGCGTTTGCAACAATGGCCTCCAAAATCATATTCGGTACAATTTCATCACACAATGTGATGGCTCGGTTGGCAAACTTTTGCTGTTTCGGTTGGCGAATCATAAAACGACAGACAGTCGAAGAGACCGAGGTGCGGGTGTCGTCCAGCAAGATTTGAATGTGGTCAATGCGCGAATGTGCACAGGCGTGTTCCAATGGCAAACGACGATTTTTTAATGGAATGTTAGGGTCCAATCCACGGTTCAAACAGATTTGTAAATAATAGGACGGTACCGACATCAAGGCATCGATTTGGGTGCGAGGTATGACGTCTACTTTTGAAACGACTTCTTTGAATAATTGTTTGTGTTGGCGGCGGATGGCGGCAGTGACACAGGCATGTTGCAGATGGTCAGTGCTGTGGACACAGGCTAAGGCTGTAGAAACGTGCATGCGGGAGATGATGTTCAACCATTGTTGCATGCTTGGCTTGTATCCCGATTCGAGGCATCGGTGAAGCATGGAGTGGTCGTTCTTGGAAAGGGCTCTTTTGAAACGTTGCTTGAGTATGCCTTCTTTGACTCGGACTGTAGTGGCGTTCGGAGGGGCAGTGGAGAGCGTGGGGGGGACTGGTGAGGAGGAGAAGGAGGAGATGACTGCAGATGATTTGGGGAGGGTCTGTTTGGAAAAGGAAGTGGATGACGCTTTGTGCAAGTCGTCTGTGGATTGATTTGTGGAGGATTGAAGGTGCGAGGAGTTGTCTAAATCAATTTTGGGGGTGAGGTGCTCGTATATTGGAACTGTTCCATGTACATTTTGTTGGTGGCTCCCTTGGAGCATTGTGTGTAATATATTTGGACCCATTTATATAGTATTAAATCCTATTTTTCGGGTTGTGGTGTGTGGGGCTCTCGTCTTGGAATCAAAGATGGGTTCAAGGGAAATGACACTATAAAGTTCGGAACTGTGTCAGAAACATGTCCGAGATTCTCGTTGCAAACGGGGTGCTTGTCCAAAATCCATACAGCGATTTGAAAAAATGGTCTGCGTGTTCCATGTATGTTTCGGTTGCCTTTTATTGTTTTCTGTTGGTTCAGCCGGGGTATGATGAGTTGTATTTTCTTGCATTGTTATTGATTCCCATCTTTCCATATATTTGTCTGAGGGTGGGACTCCAATCGAAAAATTCAATCGTGCTGACATTGTATGTTTCCGTGCAGTGTGTCTTTGTAGTGACGAACGTGTCAATGCTGCTCTTTCTTGGCAAGCAGTCCAAGTTTTATCGAGATGCTTGCAACGCATGCCATTTTCGTCGAGAGACCCAACATTATTGCATTGTGAATAAGACAGGTCTGGTCACAGAGGGTGTTGTGGATGAGATGGAGGAAATGAATCTGGGTACAATCCGTGTCTTGACACATGCAAAGTGTACGGAGATAGCAACGAATACTGCCATTTATTCTGCACTGTACATGACCATGATATACATGAATGCAATGACAATTCGGAAATGGAGAAAGGTTCGTCACAGTGTGCTCATCAAAACGGTGCTGGTCCAAGCACGGGACATTGAGGTGATTGACATTGCACCGGATGCTGTTTTAGACATTCAACATTGCTTGCGAGAGGAGGCGGGCCTGCGCGAGAACGAAGGGGGGGCCTCGGCATGAAGAGTCGGTGGAGATGTATTTAATCACGTTCTTTTTTTTATAATGAAAACACTTGGACGCAAAGTGAAGAACCGTGCATGTCAAGAAATGAATCACCCAATACTCAAAGATATGAAAGACGGAGAATTGGAATGTCCAATTTGTTTGGTACGGATGGAACACTCGATTGTGCTTCATTGCAACCATCGGTTTCATTTGAAGTGTATCATGGCGTGGTACGACACACAGACACACCAAAATCAAAGACCCTCCTGTCCGTATTGTAGGGAAGAGATACAGATTGAACTGGTCCAGGACCAGATGAAGCAACAACAGTGCTGTTGCGTCTCGTGGTATGGCATAGGAAAGAAAAAACTCATTTTATAACTACCGATGGTGTATTGTATGTGTATCCAATGAACGGAGCGCAACTAAAACGGACTCACTGTAATTCGTGGAGGACACACCTTCTTCAAAGCAAACAAACAGGTTGTGCAATTAATAATGTACAACACGTCACGCGCATGAGACATGGCAACACGAATGTCAAACGGCGTCGTCTTTTCGGAACAAAGAAAGACACAGGCATGGCAGTGAACACCATTGAACGTTTTGATTGACACGACGGAACTGTTTGCATTGCGTCTCACACCCGTGTCGCGTTCCTCACAAAATTGCGGGTGGCCACCACTCGGACGGTGGGAGAACTGTTTGATTGTGCGGATTCGAAATGGTTTGTAGAGGCATCTTCGACCCGTATCTATGGCGCCATATTTGGTGACGCGACGGTCGGTGAAACATTGCACAGTGCTGTGGCGACGACAAATGTCATTGATGATGTCGGGGAGACTATGCGACTCGTCCGAACACCGCTCGATGACTTGGTCGACCAGTCGATGTTGGACGACTTGGCATGTGTAGCGACCAGAATCGTACATGTCACGAAAGATTTGACCCCGACCATGGTTGTATTGGTCCTGTCTGCCAAACAATGTATATTTGCAAGCATTTCGTTCGAGGAGAGTTATCCAATCGGAGACCCCCCACAAATGTGACCAGGCTACATGGATGTGCGGTGTGTTTGGAGGCAGTGTTCGGACAAAAGGGACCCCCATTTGGTTCAGTTCGAGACATTTCTCAGATAAATCAAATGGTAACGCAACCATGCACACATCGACATGTTTGTAATCGAGGTGCGTTGCCACTCGGTAGGCATCTTCCAAATTGCGTACGACGATGACCGCACCAGGGGGGACGCTCTCGTTCGAGAGCGAACCGAGGACCAGGTCCGTGTTCTCCGGTGTCAATTGTTGGCCAATCCTACGACTCGTTCGGATTTCATCCGAGGTGGTCCAAACGTTTTTGTACTTCTGGACATTGGCGACGTGTCTCGAAGGTTTGTTCAAAGAGGCAGTATTGTATCGGGTCTCCTGTTGCCACGCCATCCGTGCATCAAATCCTTCCCAGTCGTTGTAGGGTAATTCTCCCATTTGATGCAGCGCCTTTTCAATGGCTGCTTTCGCCTTGGGGGGGTCATACAGGTGAATGGCATTGGGTTGTCCCCTTTTGCAGATGTTTTCAATGTTTTGGGTTAACATTTGGAAAGTGCTCTTCACGTTCATGTGTTTGATTGACCAGAAAGGGTAGACCACGGCAATGGTCCATAATGCAACATCGGTGTACGATGATTGAGCTATCTTTTTGTAATCTTCGTATTCGGGCGAGCGGAATTTTGGAAGGGATGACTTCTTTTTGGTGCATGTCATGTCTAGGATGGATGCAATGTTGAAAATGTTGGTATTTGCTCTTTTTTGAAGAATGAGATGATAGCCAATGTTGGAATGGTGGCAGGGAAGCCATCCGATAACGGTTATCTTTTTGGAACCAGACCTGAGTACACATTCGACAGTGGGGAGTCGTTCACCGTGGAAACAGAGGCGTTTGAGGATGCGATGCACAAACCACATTGTAGTTGAGACTGGGATTGTGTAGGACAAGACGTTGGAAAAAAAATATATGAAGATTATATTTGACATCTATTTCTCTGTCTCCTTTTCTTTGACCATGTATTGCAAAAATTGGCCAGGGTATTGGCCTTCGGATTTTTGGAGCCGTCGGTCCCTTTCCTGCAGAGCTCGGTTAATGTCGACAGTCTTAGAATTGCCGTTGACAGTGAGGACGTCGGCACTTCGGGCCATCTTTCTCAATGTTGCCCGGTCCAGCTTGGTGTAATCGATTGCTTTCTTCTGTTTTTTCTTCTTCTTTTTCTTTTTTTTCTTCTTCCTGTGCTCATCGTCTGTTTGTATCGGGGGGCTGTATAATATATTGAGGTCTGCCAAATTGTTCTGGGATGTAGTTGGTTCCACACCGGTCCACAAACCCCACAGCTTTTCTGAGTATTCTCTTCTATTGGGGCGGTCGCGAAAATCTTCTCTTTCGTTTTCCCAATGATATTCCCACCACTCACTACCGTTTTTTGGCCAGACTTCCTTGCTGTAAGCTTTTTCCAAGTCCGGGTATAAGAAAAGAAGTTGCACTTGGAATCCCTGTGAAACACGCCTGTTCATTTTTAATATTTTGGCAGGAAAAAAACGGTAGATGGACGGTGTACCGTCGAAATCTAGCTTGAATGCGACGTAGATGATTGCTGGGTCGTGGACATCCTTATTGCGCGATGGGTTTGGAACGGAGTTGTTGTATTTGTCCGGCTTCCTCCTCCCTTTTTTCTTCTTTTTTGCAGGGATTTGGCCATACTCCGATTGAAACACGTGCTCTTGAAATTTGAATGGACTCTTATATCGTTCGAATGCGATGCCGTTCAGATTGATGTCAATGGATAGAAGATTGTAGACTGCTGCAATGTCACAAAGTCTTTCCGTTTCATTCCGTTGGCCTATCAACTGTGTTATTTTCTGCCCAATTTGGTGGAGGATATCCTCTTTGGATTCTTGGATGTGCTTCTTCGAGATTTTCCTTCGTGTCTGGGCATTTGTCATATTGATAGCTTGCATCTCAATGCCACGCAAACCAGACCACAAACCGCGATACATCACTCCGTCATATTTCAATGCATTGACAATCAGATTTGTAGTTCCTCCCAGGACGCCTTCCAATAGCCTGGGAAGATTTGGAACGGTCGGGACATATTTCTCGTGCAAGTACACATACAAGATGATGAGACGCACATACAGAATGAGTGGGATGACCGCAACACCATTGATAATTTCAGTGTAACCCTTTTCGGAGACGGACACCTGTTCTTCGGAGTCGGAGACCTCTTCTTCTGTGCTCTCGGCACCTTCCTCCTCGCTGCTGCTGCTGTTCTCATCGTCGTTGTCATTCTTCTCTCTTTTTTTAGGCCAGAAAAGTATGCTTTCCTCCTTATATGATTTATCCTTTAACTGTTTGATAAATTCTTTCAAAAAACGTTTCACAGCAAGTTCCACCACTTCCGGATAAGGCATGGACCAGCACCACACCATCTCCACCTGAGCTCGTGACCCCAGTTGTCGTGCAAGCTCGAAAGCCCTTTGTATTTCATCTCGACGTCTTTTCAAATTATTTGTGATGCCAATCTTGTGTTCGATTTTTTCCAAACTGTACGGCAATCGACAGATGTAGAGATATCGGTACCAGGGGTGTATCTTTCCGTGACCATATGCATCGGACCCTAAAAACATTTCGGACTCGCGGAACAGCTCGAAGTTGTCATACAGATACTGATTTTTCTCTGCCATCTACACCTGCAAAGAAGGGTTATATATGCGCATATTACAATTCCAACACGGGGGGTGGACGCCCATGATGGAATGTGCGGATTGAAAAAGCGGTTTGAAGCAGGACTACTTTTCTTTTTTTTCCTCCATGACATCTCTGCATTGAGTCACAATATATCTGGGAAGGCATGTCAGTGCACGACACGTCACTTTGCAAGTCAAACACCCACATCGGAATACGAATAACAACACTGGCAAGAGCCACAGGAGACAAAAAAAGGCGACGAGCAGTGGCAAAGAGGGGTACATTCTGAGGTGGGCCCCAATATTTATATACTCTTCGTCGTTGCATTATTGTCGGGATATTTTTCGTCGCTTTGTGGGGGGGGGTGGCTCCATAAGTTTGACCTGTGCCCAATATAATGCAATCAACATGGCATCGGCGACGTCGTCCCGTTTATCCTTTTCAAAAGTCTGAAAGAATCTTTTGTTTTGGGCAGGAATATCCAGTGTGGGTATGATGGCAATGGACGCTTTTTTATTTTTGGCATAATTTCCGGTTGAGATGTTAAAGTGACATCGGACGGACCTTGGTGAAACGAGATGTGCCTTTTCCCAAAAGAAACATTGGAAAGCAGTGGCTATCACTTTGAATTTGGCCGTCATCTGAATTTCGATACAGACCACATCCGCCATGTCGAAAATGGCTTTGGAGGCATCGACAAAAGATTTGACCAGGTGAGCGTATTTGGTATGCATCTTTTTCGGTTGCTCTTGTACTAAATTATAGCGACCGAATTTAAGAAATGCTCCTTTTCGGGTGTCGTAGACAGACCAACCCATGTTTTTAATACCCGGGTCAATTGCAACGATTATCATTTCTGACCTACAGACGGAGCATGTATATACTTGTCCGTGTGCTTTATGTGGATGTCATTCCTGGCTGTACAGGAGTAGGTGAGTTGGTCACCGGGTTGCATGTCACACATGGACACCACGTCACGGCCAATGATTTGACAGGTTGGGGTGGGGGACTGTGCCATGTATTTGCCAAAGGCGTCGTCGGTGATATACTCTGATGGTGCGATTTGGATGGCGTCGGGACCTTTCGTGTCGGAGATTAGGCCATCAAGTCGGAATACGGTGGAGTGGCGAGACTTGCCGACTCTTGTAAACAGACGCAGTGTGTTGCTGTGCCTGCACATTTTGACAATGGGAAGAAGACTCATTTTGCATTGAATGGAAGTGGTCTTTAAATACTAATACGCTCGGTGGTGCTGGTGTCTTAGCAGCAGGTGCCGGTGCAAGTCTTTGCTACAAAGTCTTGGGTGATTTCTTTGGAGTCGATGACACAGTTGCTTTCACCCATCGCTTTGGGACGCGCACGCTCGGTGGTGCGTTTGGCGTCTTGGCAGTGGGTGCCGTCTTGGGTGATTTCTTTGGAGTCGGTGACACAATTGCTTTCACCCATCGCTTTGGGACGCGCACGCTCGGTGGTGCGTTTGGCGTCTTAGCAGTGGGTACCGGAGCAAGTCTTTGCTGCAAAGTACGGGGTGATTTCACGACGAATGTCTTCATCAGTGGCACAAGAATAACTTCGTCATTTTGCAGAGGAACAGTCACGATTTGATTGATGTCACCACCCCAATTACCGCCACCGCCATTATTTATGGAGACGGTCTCTTTTGTCAATGGGGAGACCAGTTGAATGGAGGAGTTGGCAGAGACACTCAATCCGTAGCTCGTCGTTATACCACCGGTGCAATTGTCATGCACCTTCGTATTTGGACCGACCAATGTCATGGATGCACCTCTGTTGACTAGCACCCCACTCCATTTACAAAAACGCACTTCCACATTGGTACATCGCCCGACGACACCCGTATCCATCACAAACACACCAGAAAAAGTGGACCGTTCCACAACGACATCGTCCATTGTAAAAGAGGAACATCCCCACACTCCGTGCTGCTTCGCTTGACGCAGTGTCAGGTGTTGCAAATGAAGATTCCCTTGAAGTGCATTCCACCAAATACCACCCATCACCACAATCTTCTCTTTCGGCACTCTTGAATCACCCACAATCTTCATGGTGGAAGGAATTTCCAAATAATTACCATCGATAAGGTGCTCCCCTTCCCCCACGACGATGGTGGTCACACGATTCGTCTTGTCCCCTGCAAAGGGTGCGGATGCTTGCGTGACCGCTTTCTTTAGAGTTGGATATTTCTTGCTGGGTACAAGGATGACATTCACAATCAAATCCATTTATTGGAATCCTCAAGTCATTCTTATACAGGGATTTGGCAAGAGATTCAATCGCCCAGTTGTCATCTCCGAAAAGAGGACGTATCCATTGCAGATGTATCGTACTATAAAGGCACTGACCTCCATTTCAAATGGAACAAATGGAAGCTCCAACCAAACGTCGTCGCATTCTCCCATCACGCGTGTCCTACCGACCATTGCTCGTGGGTGCATACGAATATTATCAAAAGGAAATGCTCAATTCGCTGGTCACATTAAAACCGAAAACACATTACGAAACAGTCACGAATCAGGTCAAAACGAAACAAAAAAATTACGGGGATGTTCGTCTAGCAAAGATTCGAAGGTTTCTGGACCATGTCAAAGGTTACGACCGCTCCGAGATGCAGAAACAATTCCACGAATCCTTTTTGCAAGCGGTGGCTCTCCATTTGTACAAAGATGACCCGGAAGTGGACATGGATAAAATATGTAGCATGAATGAATGGCCCAATCTGAAACAACAAGTTCTTTGTCTCACACCGAGACGTTTTGGGAAAACAACGGCGGTGGCCATGTTTGTCGCGGCCTATTTGTTGTCGGTGGAAAAGGCTCAGCTGTGTATCTTCTCGACTGGGAAACGTGCTTCGGACGGGATGCTGGATAAAGTTCATGAATTTGTGAAATTAATTGATGAAGAGATGGGCACAAATCATGACAATTCTTGCAAGCGGAAAGGAGAGTTTTTGTTCTATCGGGGGGAGGGTGCGAATGATGTTCGAAAGGTGGCGTCGTATCCATCCGGGTCGGATAAATTAAGAGGGGTCGGTGGTGACCTCATCCTGTTGGAAGAAGCGGCCTTTATGCCCATTAAAATGTTCCACGAGGTCATCGTACCATTGCTGGAATTGGAAACGACGGCTTTGATTTGTATCAGTACACCACAAGATTCGTCCAATTTTTATTCAATGATGTTCGAGATGGTGGATGCGGCCGGTGAGAAATTGTTTAATCAAATTCAGATTTCGATGGTGTGTGAAGATTGTAAATTGGGACCTCATCCTGAAAAGTGTACTCATATGAAACATCTGTTGCCAAAGTGGAAGTCGGGGGGGAAACAGGACATGGTTCGACAAATTTATGGGGATAATACGGAAGACATGCTGCGAGAATCAATGGGGGTCACCACAAATGATTCGTGCGCGCTCTTCCAAGATAGTTGGTTGGAGGTCTTTGTCAATCGGTCGCCTTTCTCTTCTGCTGGGGTGCCCGATGTCATTTTTGTGGCTTGTGACCCCAATGGTGGGGGCTCGTCGCAAATGGCGATTGTGTCGCTGTTTCAGGAAAATAATAACTTTGCTGTGTGTGGGATGGAGTCACATGCTGTGAAGGGGCATGGGGAAGTGCGACATCTGCTTGAGACTCATGTGAGGACCATTCGTAGTACATATCCAAGCAGTTATATCATTTTTGTGCCAGAGTCGAATCTGGGGCATGAGGCTTCGCATATGGCGCATATGTTGAAAAATGTGCCAAAGTGTCGGTCTTTGATGGAAAGGGGGGAACCGGGGGTCATTACTACACATAAGAGAAAGGAATTGTATTCGAATACGGCGGTGGAGAGATTTGCGGGGGAGGGGATTTGGTATGCGGAGAGA
>Ga0209533_1000480_pt1 | contig 38542 bp, 66 predicted proteins | sample COG_04_FD_184748 | JGI IMG/M metagenome (GOLD analysis project Ga0209533, IMG submission 184748) | Pelagic Microbial community sample from North Sea - COGITO 998_met_04 (SPAdes) (version 2) | ecosystem: Environmental > Aquatic > Marine > Neritic zone/Coastal water | place: Helgoland, sampling...
TAGTAAATACCGCCGTCACGAGCGTTAAACAAAAGGTCTTCACCAAAATTGTCTATGCCCCACAAACGCACGTTGTTTACGGTGCTCAGTGTAGACGAAGAACCCCACGTTCCGCGGCCCCACGTGCTCGAACCCCAACCAGTGCCGGTAACCACCACACCCAAGCCACTGTTTATCTGGTAAGTGCCGACTACGCTTGCACCGCCGTTACCGGTGTCTGATCCGTCGGCCGTGACCGGCGTAGGGTTAAGCACGCCATTATCTGTAATAGACGCAATCGTGGACACGGTACGCGCTTCGATGGTGTAGTTGTTCTCGTCCACGACGGTGATTTGATATTCCTGATTCAGGACATCGGCGGTGATTTGACCGCCAAGAGACGCCGCGCCGCTAAAGGTAACAAAATCCCCCGTAGCGGCCCCGTGGTTTGTATCTGCAACGTCAATAGTAGATGATCCGTTGGTCGCGCCAAACGTGACGTCGCCCGCGGCAGTGGTAGCTCGGATAGGGGTAATGTCGTAGTAGAACCCGCCTTCGTTAATATAGAACTTAAAACGAGTTCCCACGGCCATAAGCAACGAGCCTTGCAGGGTTACGTAGGAGTGTAGGGCGCGACAGGGTGCAAGAAAACTGTAGTCAGACTGTCTGGTCCAACCGCCTATCTTCTCGGGGAATCCAAATCGGAACCGGATCTTGTCGGAGTCAGACCAACCGCCTTCGTTAGAATAGCTGGTGTTTTCTTTGTTAACACCGGGTCTGAATTGTAATTTCGCTAAGGGCATTCGCTAACCTCATAATAGGTATTCACCTGTCTCGATCATGGATGCGAGTTCATGTGCGCGGCCTTTAACGTCCCGACTCCACTTTGAGTCAAGGAACTCCTTTGCTGCGAGGGTATAATCAGCCACTTCCATAGCGGCTAACGCTTTCTTAAAGCCACGCAGACGTGTGGCACCAAGATTAAAACTAATGTCAATCATAGCATCTTTTCGCACATCATCAAGGTCATTAAACCAAGGATATTCAGAGCTTAGCTCCTTGATGACGCGGGCTATATCGTTCTCTAACAGGTAATCGACCTCGTCGTCGGACAGGCCCAAGCCGCCGTCAGGGTCCACATTGCGCCCTGCGCCTAAAGTCAAAAAACCGGCACTACACCGGTATATATGGTGCTCTACACCTTCGTGGCGCTTAAGCATCTCAAGTAGTTTTTCGGTCATAACTGCTTCAAAACTAAGAGCATTTTAGCCAATGTGTACATATTATTCAGCGCTTTTGGTTACGCCGTCTTCGGCGTTTTCCTCTTCTACTATTTCGTCAATGGTGTCGCACACATCCGGTAAAACCACACCCGCAGTAGCAGAAAGGGCAGTGCGGCCTACCGCTCGCATACCTTTGTACAAGCCAGAACAATACACTTCTTTGTTTGCTTGAATCTGCTCGACAGTTGTGCAGGAAGTCATTAGTAGAGCAATGCTAAATATCAACGCCAGTCTTGCCATTTTTCTGGTCCTCTAGGAATTTATCGAGTCGTTCTTTGTAGCCTTCCATAAAGTGGTCGGATATACGGTCTTTAATGCCTCGGTCTTTCTTTCGGAGGTATTTAGATGGGTTGATGTAATCCACGCCACCGTTTGAGAAATATAACATATCCTGCGACTTACTGGGCCCGTAGCACAGGCGCGGTATCCGGGGGACAGAGTCGCTACCGTTTACCACCGAAATCTGATTGTCCAACGTCATTGGCTTCTTGAAGCCTTTAAAGAAAGTGTTTGGCTTGCCGAACGTAATCAAGTGCAAGTTGTCGTGCTTGCCGTTTAGCTTAGCCGCCGACAGTTCTGCTAACGCGCCTCCCAGACTATGACCACAAATCAAAGTTCGCTTGTTGTAATCAATATACGGCTCGATGTCATCCCACACTGACGCGTGGGCCGCGACAAACCCAGCGTGACACAAGCGCCCGGCATACGGGACAGGAACTGGGAACAGGTTAAACGCCCAGTCGCCCACCTGCTGCGTGCCACGGAACACGATAATGTCTATGGTTTTGCGCTGAATTACAAAGGCGGTGGTAGACGTCAGCCTTGATTCTATTTTAGTGGCGTCGCGGTTGGTCTCGTTATACGCTTTCATTGACCAACTACAGGCCATGTTGAGAAGGACGGGGTCGAGCTTCATACGTCACCTAATTATCTTTATGGTACTTCAAATCTGTTTGCAGTATCAGCACTTCTTTTTGAAGGGCTATTACTTCTTCTTCTAGCTTTCGTATGTCAGGAAATATGTAGTTATTTTGGTTACCCCTAAGACTCCGCGTCTCTTGGGCATTCATGTCTATACGCTCGCTAATACTGGCATAGCCCCAAGTAGCAAATGCCACGATAGATATAATCTGTAAGAGCCAAACTACGCTTATTGTCAGCTCTGATCTGTCGTTTAGTTTTGGGGTTGCCATAACTCATATCGCTACCAAGCTAATCATCCAGAAGATTACACCCATTGTACCTCCAGTCATTAGGAGGATCAGGGTTCCGTCAATTATTAACCGTTTTTGCTTAGCCCGTGCTTCAGCAGCAGCGAGACGGGATGACCGTATAGTTCGCCGTGTCTTCATCATCTCATTATAGAAAGCTTCGCCCGGCCCGTACAGCACGATGATTTCCCTAAGTTGAGCCTCCATCTGCTGCGTCTTGTGCTTCGCCATCTGTATTTCTAAGGCTTGAGCCTCTACCGACGAGCCTCGCAAGAGCTTAGGGCCGTACTGGTTTTCTTTCTCTATCTCTAGGATTTTTTCTTTAGAATCAAAGAACTTACCTATGTACTGGGCGGTATCCTCTATTTCACGACCGGCATTTACTGCCTTGGCAACCATGTTGTAGGCGCGACTAGCGCCGGATATACAAGCAGCTATTGTTACGGGGTCCATCAGTATGCCCTCACTGTTATGGGGTCTGCCACACGGGGCAAACAATATGCAGCGAGGGCCACGCCTCGGGGTTCGTATCTAAGGGTCCGTTCTACTTTCCCCCTGACAATAGCTGTAGCAAAGTAGTTGCACCTATTGATGTCATAAAAGTACATGTCCGAAGACTGTATCTGGCCGTTGACCAGAACATATAACAAAAACAGGTGCGTCATGACTCATAACCTTACGTGCCCTTGACTTCCGCAGCACGCTGTATCATCGCTTCTAGCTCTAACTCGGTCATCTCATGGGTACTCCTACCAGTGCTTAATTGCACACTAAATAATTTTTGCTAACCCACTGCCTCTTTATTTTTCTACTTTAAAGGAATAAGGGCAATTTTTTTGCCGTATTTTTCTTTTTTTCCAAAAAGTACGAGTAAAAGATGTTCGACAAGCACCCTCGTGTATATTGTTAAATTCGGTTTCGCTTACCAAATGCGTTTTTAGCACCACATTTCTTTCAGTTAAAGGGACAAAATGATACAAAGGCGTCCCCGATTCTATCAGTATATGTTTTTCTTCGGTTAACCTTTTTAAATACATGTTTATATTAGTACCGGGGTTAATTTTAAACTCTATTACCCCATTTAAAACATGCACTCCATCTAGTTTTTCAAAGTACCATTCGGGTTCTAAGGCTAAAAACTCAAGGTGCTCGTCACACCGAAGCATCCACGGGCTATTTAACTTTAAATGTTGGTAGTCTTCTTCTAAAAAAGCACCTCCCGTACTAGACGAACCATGCGCTCCCGCTACAGACTGCGAGTCTGAAAATTGCCACCGGTAATCAAGAGTACCTTTTTTGCCTAGAGCTATAAATAAATCGCTCCAAAGGGGCAAGATAAAACCCTTTGAAAAATAATTAATAAACCCAACACACTCTTTTAAATTACTAACCGATTTTTCTTCCCCGTTTTCGTGTAGACCAAGAAAAGAGGGGGTGGGTAATTTTTTAAACCAGTTTGGTATAAATTTAGAGGCTTTTTCCAAAGGAAAATAATTGTAAACATCCGCCCTGTGAGTATAGCAGTGCAGGATTATAGGTTTATTTTTACGCCAAAACATTATGCAATTACCGCTTACTTTACTTCACCTTGATTCCAAATAAAATGCGCTATTGACACCCTACATGAATCTTCTGTTCCACCTATGCTTTCACTTGAATGTTCAGCACAAGACGGAAACACTATTGTACGCCCCTGCTTAAATTCTATCTTTACATCTTGCTCAGGAAAACAAAGTCCTCCCCCAGTAAATTCGCCCCACCCAAGCAAAGTTATAGCTGTAATATTACAAGTATCTTTATGCGATTTATAAACTTGTCCCGGCGTATAATAGTTTATTAGCATAGAGTCTATATTGGACTCACGGATAAAAGAAAACACTACATCAAACTTTTCTAGCGCAAGGCATAATTCATTGTTAAATATTTTTCTACCCGTACTAAGTGTCGGTGACGCCTTTCGATTGTTTAAATACAAAGAATCTACAAAAACACCAGTCCCTGTTTTTTTAAATTCTCCGTTTTCATTTTTTGCCGAATCTATTACTTCGGGGATTGCCGAAAGTCTTTTTAAGTCTTTAACCTCGGCTAAAACCTCTTCGTACTCTTCATCTGTGAAGTAATTATCTATTACTATGTAACTTAAATTTTTTTCTCTATAGCAAGTTACTTGCATATTACCGCCGTGTCGGTATCTGTAAAAAATATTAGTCTTCCTTCACAAACTATATTCCAATCAAGCCCTTCTTGCTCGCTATGAGAAGGAACCTCAAGTATTACGTGCCTAGCCAACCATTCTTGGCTATCTTGAAGAACCCGCCACACATGCTCATTAGTCCCTCTCCCCGGCTGCCCACGAGACTTGTTAAACCGTATTCTGTACTTCACCCATAATTACCAACGTTAAAGTGGACATTAAAAGACAAGATTAGTTTGCTGTCTTTAGTTTTATTCTCGGGTGCTTTGTGGTGTAAAAAAGAAGGGAATGTGATTATGTCCCCCTCTTCGACCGGCACTAAGTATTCTTTTCCACCCCAACGAAATAAAATTTTCGGGTGGTTACCATTTAATTTAACGTAGTACACCCCCACAAACATACAGTTGCCATGTACGTGCCAGTCGTGAAAGTCTCCTTCCTTATAATACTGGTACCAATAATCGCCTATGCTCCACTTAGAAAAGTCTAAGTCTTTTGCTACTTGGCTAACATGGTCGTGTATGTCGTTTTTGCTGTACTCCCAGTATTCTTTTTTTGCGTCGATCACATGCCAGTCACAGCTAGTCAAATTTATATTTTTGTCTTTTATGCCGTATTTAGGCCCTTTTTCCACGCGCTCCAATATTTTTAACTTGGATTTATCGTGGTCTAGGGCCTTTGTTTTAAACAACGGCAAGCCAAAATCTAAGGTTTTGTACATGCGTTACTCGGGTTTTACGGGCCAATTAACATCTGGGAACCCTGTTTGCGATCGGATGTTACGCAACGCGGCTCTGTACTCAATCCAAGCCTGCTTATCACCTACCGTCATTGGTACGTCGGAAAGCATAGTCCAATCAGATTGGCGAAGCAGTTCTTTAGCTTTTTCCCACACTAACTCAGCAGGAGTTGAAGGTGTAGGATTAGCGTGAGCTTCTCCTTCTACCTGTATCCACCCCATATCAGCATAAGATTCTCCCAACCAAGAGAGGTCGCCCAGTTGGTCGATAATTCCGTTAAGACCAAAAATAGGCCCCCAATTTTCAGGAAGTCTTCCGGGTCCGCTTAGTATTTCGTTTGTGGACAATTTTACTAGTTGCCATTGCATTTTCTTGCTCCTTCTCTTTAATGTGTAAAGGCACCCCCGCTTGCTTTTCAGGTGCCGGTAGTGCTCCTCCACCTACATTGTGGTGTGGAGCCATGTCATTAACGTGTGGGGGATGCCCTACTCCCGGAAGCGGTTGGTTGCCTCTAAAATGAAGAAGCTCTTCCTCTGTTAATTCCCAATCTCTCCAACTTGCAAAATCTTTTCTAGGTAAAAGTTTAAGATGACAACCCACATTTGCAGAAAGTTGATGTATAAGCTCTATGACTTCTACCGGCTGTAACAAGCAAAACAAATGTTGTCCGGCGTTTCCACGCATGGATATTTCAGTCGTGCCTCCAAATGCAGTGCCCACTGTAAACCCCCTAGCCCTGCTTGTTTGGTCGGCTTTAATACTTGCTAACTGAGCTTCTTGTCTAGCTTTTATTTGGGCAATTTCAGCCTCTTCTTTTGCCCTTTCAAGTTTACTCTTTGCCATTATTGTGGATTCCAACTAACGATAATTTGGCCACCAGAAGCTACAGTTACTGGATACGCACTTCCACTGCACACCGCAACGCAATTAGACGTAGAAGGATTTGCCGCGCTTCCGGGGTTGCCCGCTTGGCCACTGCCTCCAACATTTCCTCGTCCTCCGCCGCCGCCGCCAGAAGCAAAAAATCCTACTGCGTTAAATGATTGGTAGCGTCCTGTACTACCACCACCACCACCGCCACCGGCCCTCTCAACGCTACCTGCATTGCCGCTTTGTGCGTTAGCCTGATTGGTAGTAATAAGTGATGCACCATTACCACTGTTGCCGCCGCCACAATTACCGCCACTTCTCGCCCCGCGATCTGTTGCATCCTGCCCATCGTTGACTGTTCCGGCTCCACCGCCGCCGCCCCCTCCTACGCCATACCCTCCGGGCTGACCTTGGAATCCACTACCCCCAACCCCGCCGCCAGTTGATGTCCACGCGCCGGTGTTTCCTTGTCCAGAAGGACTAGGATTACTAGGATTTGGTGAACTAACATTAGAAGAACAGCCATATGCACTGCCACCCAAATTCCCGTTATTACCGGCAAGTCCTCCATTGCCCCCAGAGCCACCGGCAAAATTTATACAAAACACACTAGAGGAGGAGCCTGTATTGCCCGGATTACCCGCATCACCACCACACTGAGCAGCGAACCCCGGACCGCCACCTCCTGCGTTTCTAGAAGTTATCCAAAAATTGGGGTTTACTACCACGGGGGAGTTATTTTGGTTTACGACACATTTAGCACCTGCACCGCTACCCCCGCCACCCGCTCCTCCCGGTTGACCGGGATTACCTGCATTTCCTGCGCCGCCTAAACCAGTAACGCTTACGCAAGTCACTCCTACGGGAACGCAAAAAGTTCCCGAAGCATTAAAAGTTTCACTTCCTCCGGGAACTAAACCCGCCCCCAGAACTCCTGATTTGGATGATCCTATAGGCATAATTACCTCACTTTAGCGGTGTCGCTTAATCCTAATTTTGGCCTCTCGTCCCATTTACAGGAACTATAAGGGCCGTTTTTATCCACATAATGTAGCATAAATTGGGCATTTAATTTGGTTCTTGTTTCGTTCATAGGCTTACGCCAATGTAACAAGTCGCAGCCCCTATAAACCACGGCGTCCCCCGGCTCTAAAAAAATTTCATGGTCGTTCTCATCAATATCTTTTATCCATAAAGGCCATTTTTCGCCTACTCTGGCTACGTTAACTGTTACAGAATATTCACACGCGGGCCTATCTGTATGAGCAAATAAATCGTCTTTTTCCAAATATATTCTTGTAAAAGAATAGGTTGGGTGCAACGACTTATTAACTGTTTTTTCTACTTGCAATGTTTTTTCCGCCAAGAAAAATTCTGTTAACGGGTCTGCATAACAATATAGTTTGCTAGGATCATGCTCAACGCCTTTATCGCCATCGCGCCTTGTAAAAAACCCTCGGTTAACACTGTTTTCTAGATAAATGGACATGGTCGTTGTTTCTTTTTGCGATAAAAATCCTTTAATTACCATATAACCTTTTTCTAGAAAGTTATTCATAGTAAAACCAACCCGTAACTATATACTTGTCGGTTTCTCCCAAAGGGGGGTTACCTCGATGCACATGCGTAAAATCAGCGGGCCATATTATTAGCTTATTTTTTTCGGGTTTAACGCGTAATTTTTGATATAAAAACTCTGTTTCCCCGCCGTCTTTTTCAGGTAAATCGTTTAAATACAAAGAATACACAAGAACTCGTTCCCGATCTCGGCCATGAGCACGTTCAGAATGCCAAACATGGTAGCCCTCTGCCGGAGAAGTTTTTTGCACCTTCATGTAATTTGCAACCACGTTTACGTGTTTTAATTGAGAAAAAGTCTCTCTATAAGATTCAAAACATTTTTGCAATCCTGAGAAAAAAACATCTTCTATTCGGCTATTATTAAACAATTCGGTGGCATGATTTAATATGTTTAAAGCCCTATCTGATTTTTCTAGTCTGGTTGCCGGTTCAGCTTCTTGCCGCGTCCACCCGGCCCCCGTAGCCCGTATTCTTTCAAATTCAGCTATTATGTGTTCACAAAATCCGTCTTCAAAAACGTCTTTATATGTACCAATAAAATCGTTGTATTCTGTATTCATCTGAAATTAGGCCCCGAAATCCAAGTAACTAAAGAAGTTCTTTCCCCACGAACGACGGGGGTAACTTGATGGAGCATGTAAGAAGGAAACACCGCAATTAAACCTTTTTGTTTAGGGACAATAATAGGCTCTTCTTGATTTTTTATTTCTAAATTACCACCTTCGTATTCCGATGGATCACTACACTGCATAACCAAAGAAAGTTTTCTATTAGGAGCACCGCCGCTACCACAATCTTGATGCCAACCATACATTCCCTGTTCAGACATTTGGTATTTAGTTAGCTGTAAGGGTTCGGCAAAACCCGTTAGATCAAAACCGTAATATTTTGCATTAAGCGATGCCACTACGTGGCTAAGTTTTTCATACACCCACCTAGTTTCTTGATTACATTCAAGCCAAGATACTTGCGACCTCCTAACTTTTAAAACGCTTTCGTTGTCGTAGTTCCCTGCTGTAGCTCTTTCTTTGGCATGGTGAGCTATTTCTTTTAAGTAATTTAATTCTTGATCGGTAAAAGCATTTTTCCACCAAACAAAAGGCTCAATTTCACGAGAATACGGTGTTATAGCATACTGCATTATTTAATTTCACCTGAGACAATAAAGTGTAGGCATGTAGTGGGAAGTTCGTTTCTATTCTCTGTTAGTTCGTGTTCAAGCCAAGAGCTGCTAATTAAAACAGTGCCGGGGCATATCCCGCTAAAATGTATCGAGCCAGTAGATTCTGTGACGTCGCTACTATGAGCCGATTCTAGTTCTACCATGCTTTTTCTAACTCTAGGGTCATGGTAAACCGGATACGAGCTATTAGCAGGGGGTGTATCCAGAAACATCCACCCACAAAGTTGGCTATTTTTATGGGTATGCACGTTTGTTTTATCCCCCTTATAAACATCTTGCGCCCACACGCTAACTTTTAAGGTATACTTTTCTACTGCATACCCTTGCTCGCTAAGTATTTTTGTGGACTGCTCTAAGAGATATTTTTTAAAAGTGCTTAACTCAGGTGCGCCTGAAATATCCGCCGTTTGAATGAACGAACCTTGCTCCAGCACTTCCCCGGAGTATTCGCTCACATACTTTTTTAGCGCGTACAACCACTCTGGCTTTTCATCCCTATAAACCAAAGTGGGGAAATATGAAAACGAATTCATTAACTTTCTATGTACGTTATTAACGTGCTAGCAAAAGCTGTAACTTCTTCAGCGGTTATTTCTCTACTGCCTGCGGGTTGATCCAAACGATTATGCACAAGAAGTTCTTTCGCTGTTCGCACTGCGTCCAATTTGTTTCGTCTTGAATCTAGACGAAGCTGCTCGTCTGTTCGTGATTTATCCATCGCTGACTGTAGATCAACCTGTGCTTGCTGTTCTGCTGTTAATGCCATGTTAGTAGCCTCCTAGGCTGTTTTAAATTAAGAAGTTGCTAAATTTTTCATTGGTAGTGTTACGTACCATGAAGTCCCATTGTCTGGGGAAAAGAAAAACCATATATCTATGGCGTTAGCATCTGTAGTTCTAGAAATAGAACCTCCCGGATAATAAAAAGTACCGCCCGCTAAAGTCACAGTGCGAGAAGCAGTAGCGTCATTTGTCAAAATTAACGTAAACGACGTAGCCCTGTTTGACGTGCTATTAGCCGAAGCTAATGTAAACGTGCAGTTACCGGTTAGAGTCGCAGTAAATACGTTACCGTCGTCGCAGTCAATAGTTACAGCTGTTCCTGTGTTTCCTAAAGCAGTTACTTCGTCAGAGAAGGCGCCAGAGAAGAACACACTGGAGTCCATGGAGATTACAGTAGCTGCACTAGCATTCTGAATTCCGGTAGTAATTTTAGGCGTGGTAAGCGCAGGGCTTACGTTAAACACCGCTACACCAGTACCCGTCTCATCTGTCAAAGCAGTAGCAAGATTGGCACTAGAAGGCGTGCCAAGGAAGTCAGCTACACCGGAACCAAGTGAAGTAATCCCTGTACCGCCGTTAGCGACAGGAAGCGTGCCGGTTACGTCTGAAGTTAGATCAACAACCGCCCCAGTAGGGTTAGCGTTTAATACCGCAGCGCTTGCGCCTGCCCCGTCTGTGACGACCATGACTTTAGAGCCGTTAGCCACGTCTACCGTAGCGCCTGAACCCTGCTTGATTGTAATAGTCTGACTGCCAGAAGTAGCGTTCTCAATGATCCACGTCTTGGATACCGTGTTTGGCCCAAGCGTAATTTCACGAGTAGCTGTCAGGTCCACCGCCGAAGTGAACTTAAGGTACAGCGAGCGCGTGGCATCTGCTGTCGCGTCCGGCATGGTAAAGGTTTCGTTAGCGTCAGCGGCAATCTCTTTTGTGCCGTAGCTAAAACCGTCGGTAATCAGCTCAAGGTTAGTGTTGGTACTGGTGCCCCAAGTGCCGTCCTCATCACCGGTGGTGATCTCTTTGAGCCGGAGGTTGTTTACATAAGTAGCCATTTAATTTCTCCAGTACCTATACTAAGGTAGAACCGCCAGCAGGCGGGATGCTTGTCGCGTAAATCTTTGTATTCTGACGCAAGTTTAGTTCTTTGCCGCAGTCAGAACAAGTGTCAGCGCTTAATTCAGCCTCATTAAGATCATATCCGCAATGTGCGCATATCACTTCAACTTCATGCTTAGGGTCTATTGCGCTACCCAAGTTTTTCGCTTCTTTCACTATTTTCATATGTTTACCTATGCCGCAATTTCTGTCCAAATTGTTCCCGGGTTGGGTACTATCTGACCCCAAATCAATACGTTACCTACTTCGACCGTGCCCTGTACGCCATTGGCGTACACATTTGCATCGCCTGTCTCGGTTGTTTCGCCTAGCGCTGTAGTGCCCTGTACGCCGGTTACGTCTACGTTTTGCTGTAACAGTACAGTGATATTTCCCAGTGTAGCTGTGGCTTGCAACCCAGTTTCGGGGACTATAGCATCGGCTGTAACAGCTACAGTACCTAACTCGCCGGTGCCTTCTACGCCCGTAAGGTAAAAAATTACGCTACCTTGAACGCCTGCGGTACCTAGTGCCGTTGTACCCTCAACGCCTGTAACATTCACAACCGCAATACCGTTTACTTCGACATTACCTAGTTGGCCTGTAGCGGCATTACCAAGAGCGCTTATCGCTCCATCGGCGTTAACCGCAATATTACCAAGGGTAGCTGTAGCTTGTACGCCAGTGACGTATACCCCAACGCCTTCTTTGACGTTTACTGAGCCTATCTCGCCGGTAGCTTGGAGACCTAGTGACTGCCCCCACGAACCTTGACCCCAGACTCCTCGACCCCAACCGCCTAGATAAACAGTGGCATCCCAAACCGTATATCCCACAACACCTGTGGCGCTAAGCCCAGTAACCGAAACGCTTGCATTTGCTTGCGCTATGGCTGTACCTAAACCCGCTGTTCCCGCTACACCCGTAAGGGTTACAACAGCAGTTCCAGTAACTCCGACTGAACCTACAGCACCTGTACCGATAGGCAGAGCATTACCTTCGCCCCACGAATCCGTACCCCAAGTGCTGTATCCCCAACCGGCTAGTGGGACCGTAACGTCAGCCATTACAGCCTACCTTAAGCGATACGTATGATCGCGTTGCTCGCATCAGCCGCTGGGAAGACAATAGTGAAGTCGCCCGCAGTCGAGGTCTTGTCCGCACCAAAATCTAGTACCGCAACAGCAGGGTTAGTTCCGCCGTTCGCCAAGTAGATAAGCGCACCACGAGCAGTAATAGTTGCAGTCGAGAAAGTCAGGTCTGCAAAGTCCAAAAACGCCGTTGTGCCGCTAGACGCAGGGTTGGCGGAAATAGTCAGGGTGCCACCACCTGCCGAGTAGCCTGTACCTGAGACCTCGTTAGTCGCAGAATACGCCGTAGTAGTCGCATCTAGCGTAGCCGACGAAGTGTACAGGGCTAGTTTAAATACTTGTGCTGTGCCGCTGCTGAAGTCGAAAGTTCCGTCAAGAATATCGACTTTGAATGATGTTGCCATAGCTTGTGTGATAGCCATTTTTCTTTCCTCTTAAATTAAGCTTTATCTCTAATGATAAGCCCGGTTCTATAAGCATCGGTAACCTCTTTTGCTTCACCGAAGTTCTTTAATGAAATTACGGCTTCCGCAAAACGTTTTTCGTACTCTTGCATGACATCGGCTTCACCTTTCATATAAGTATAAGCTTCAATCAGGCAGCCGTATAAAAGAGCTACTTCCGCATTTGTGCTTAACCAAGTAGTGCCGCTTCCCGCTCCTGAAGTCAAACTTGCAGGGCGGTAGAAGTAATGAAGCTCTACTGCGTACGACGAATCGGGCGTAGGGCCTATCAAAAAACTACTAACGTCAAAGTATGCGTAGTACCGCGGCGCGCCCGTAGTGGTCGCATCCGGATTAAACTCTTGGACAAAGTTAACATCTTTGTACTCAAGAAAATCTTTGTTACCGTCACCGTCCGTGTAAGACAGCGAAAACGGTGCTAAAAAGTCGCTAGGAGCCGCAAGGTATTGATTGCTTGCCGTCATGTTTGCTGTAGCGTTTTTACGAAAAAGCGTAAGCTGAACGTTCTTTAAAATACGCTCTTCGGCTACGCGTATAAAAAGCGGCAGGTTATTCACAAAACTTGTTTCTTGGTTTTGCGTGTAATCCTGTATTGACGTTTTTAATTCGTCGTAAGTAAAACTCATGTAATTACCACCGTCACGCTACCTACTTGGCAAAAACCTGTAACCGGTTTTAAGTTTGGCGCTTCCACTAAAGGAACGCCTACGTACACATCTAATGGCTCCACCCTATCCGGGCGAGCATCTTTTAAAGCCTGCGGGTCAATAACTTTCCGGCGAGGGTTAAGCTGAGGTTGTTTAACTTCAAACTCATCCCTTCCGACCAGCATCCCGGTCCACTCTTTTTTCATGTCGTTAAGCTTGTAACGAAACCCGGAGCGGTCTGAAATGCCGTAGGCGTTTTTACCCGTAGCAAACTTGCCCATTACAGATTCCTAGAATACGCTAAGCTTGGAACAATATTAAAAGAAGCCCGGTCACGGTCTTCGTCCATAGCACGCTGCATTTCTTCTTCATACAACGCTTTAAGTAATTGTATTCTGTCCGGCGCTTTCTTGATTGCAATGTAATACGCCAAGCCCGCAGCAAGTGCGGGATAAAATCTAAACGGTATTTGCAACGTGTCTGTTGCAGAATCCGCATCGTCTAAACGAACTAAACGGTTATAAATAATTTGGTCAGTACTGTTGTCCGGGACAGGCCACAGCTTTAACACCGGGCTTATTAAGCGGTCCAAAAACCACTGTGACGACCTAGACTGCTGCGTTTTATTTGGGATGTTTATATAGTCATCCCGACTCAAGCGATCTATACCGTAATCAGTCCCGTCGCGGCGAACAACTATAGACAAAATATCAATAGTGTCAGCGCCTACGTTAATCTCGGAAACGCCCTGAGTTAGTGTGGTAGTGACCTGTTGAATGGTCCACTGGTTCAAACCACGATTAGCCCAATCCGCAAACAAAAGATTCATAGAGCGTTTAGCGGTCTTAAGATCGTAACCTGTACGCATCTCTTTTCCGCATCGCTCAAACGCCTCTTCGATATAATCGGAGACGTCTAATTCAAAATCTTTTGATCCAGAAACAGCCATTATTTCTTCCTAGCAGTTTTCGCCGCTTTTTTAAACGCTGCTGCGGTTGGAGCACCTTTAGTTCCCGGAGAACGCATTGTCTCACCCGAACCCGCCGCTATACGTTTCTTTTTATCGTTTATGTTTGAATAAAGGCCACGCTTAGCCATTACTTCATACCTCTAACCGCACAACCGCCTTTGTTCATTTTTACTGGTCCGCCAACTTTCATGCCTTTTACAGCACAACCGCCTTTAGCCATTTTCTTAGGCTTAACTTCGCCGCCATACATCATGCCCATGGCTTCCATTTTGCGAGGACTGCATTTCATAACCTTCTCCTAACCTAATATCATCATAACAACCGCGACTAATGTCGCAGAAAGTTGACTAGCTATACCGGCTAAAATCATCCAGTTCTTGTTCCGCAAATCACGTATATCATCTTCCATGTGGTCAAGATGATTATTCTCAATGCGGTGCAAAATAGTTTCAACGACGGCCATCTGGCGCTTCACGTCGTTTACTTCTTTCTCTAAATGATCGCTACTTACCATTTCTTGCAACTCCAGTAACGTGCAGAGAACTTGTCTTTTGCCGTATCGCAGTTATGGCGCGCTCTAAAATTAGCACGCCTTTCGGGTATGTTCTTTTTGATGGTCATATTAGGATCACCAAAACGAACTAGTTTTACGTCATCGCCTTTCTTAGCCAGAACTGCAAACTTCTTGTTTTTGCCCGGCGTTCGCTTGGGCTTGTTATAGCCCGAAAAAGTCTCCCCCCGGTACTCTACACGGCCAGAGGGAGTTCTTTTGGCATTTTTTGTAGTAGCCATCAGAAATTATCCGCGTTATCCACTAAAACACCTTCAAACGTAGCACCTACGGCATTGTTTTGGTTTTTACTACAAATAGCTCGGACTTCAATATCGGACTTTTCCTCTATCCTTAAAGGATAAGTAAACGGGAAAAGTATTTCACCGCCGATAATGTCAACCTTGGTGGCCGTTCTAAAAACTCCGCCAAAACTTCTAACCGCAAATCTAACGGTCATATAAGCGCCTGAAGTCTCCGTTCCATGCGTAGCTACACCTTGGGTCACATACAACGTTTTTCCCGCAGGGACGGTGTAAACCGCCATTAACGTTTGGTTTTCACCAGCGGTAACTCGAGCGTACGTAGTGCCGCCATTAGTAATGTTAACATTACCCGCAGGGGCCGTATTTCCCGACACGTACGCTCTAAAAACGCGTAAATAAGTGTTTTCGGTGGTCGCAACACCACTTGCGTTTAAAGAGACTTCTTCGCTTTGTTCTGCATAATTAGTATCTAAACCAAACAAAGTGATTTTGACGCCTTCGTCAGTCGCGCCCGAGGCCGAAGTGACCGTCATAACCACCGCCGAACCGGGATAGGCATACAAGCCTCCTACGTCCCAAATAGTCTCATTAACGTTTATTATCAACGGGTTATACCCGTATTTAAATAATGGCGTATGGTAAGAGATTTGGTTTCTAGAAACCTGAAGCTCAAAAGGCTCGCTAGTGCCTACTCTGCTTATAGAAGAAACTTCGCGAGCCATGGTGCCCCCTAACTGTAAAAGACAGTCATTGCCGTAATATTCGTTTCAGTAGAAACGTATATATCCGACACGCGTATACCCTCATCCGGAATGTTTATCGAATGAGAGTCGTCTGTTTTAAAGTCGATATCCAAAGCTGTTGCGCCGCCATTACCGTCTGTAATAGTCAAACGACCAGCTCCGACAGCGTCCGTTAAAACCTGTATTTGACGTATGCGAGCAGGACCGACACCGGCAGAACCTGTGCCGGTCAGTCGCTTAGATTTAACATCTGATCCAGCCATGTGTCACCTCTTAAGCAAGGTTAGCGTTCTGGATGTACATTACAGTTACGTCAGCAACACCGGCTGTGCCGTCTTCGTCGGTCGCGGCAAAAGTAGAGATAACTTGAATGTCGGTAGTTCCTACGTCGGTAGAGACAGAAGTCATAACGTCACTAAAAGTAACACCCGCCGCTTGAGCACTAGTTGCGCTAAGGAAAGCATCCGCATCGGCAGAAGTTCCTACGGAAACTGTAGAAGCAGTGCTGTCATCGTTAGCTGTAGTAACATTCAGGACCACTGCAATAATCTTAGAATTCGCAGGGATAGTAGCAACAGTAGTAGTCTGACCATCGGCACCCGTAGCTGCGATAACCGCCGCTTGAGCCATGCTGACGAAACCAGAGTTAGCTACGTCTGTGCCAACCGTTGTACCAGTGGTGTTTCGAATTGTACCGGCCTTGATAGGACCGGAAAAAGTAGTAGTCGCCATGAAGATCTCCTGTCGTGGCTAGTGTCAGCCGCGGGATGCGACTGTCAGGGACATTTGTAAGATACGATAAAAAAAGGGGCAGCACAAGCCGCCCCTTTTCCACACAAGACCTAAATCTTATGAACCGCTACCGTACACAGCACGCCAATCTGAGACGCCGAAGCTGTAACGCTCACGGGCCTTGAATCGCATGTTGCCAGTATCGAAGTCGCCTTCCATCGCAGTCTTAAGAGGAGTTCTGTTGAACATCTTAAAACCGTTAGGAGCATCAGTCTTGATGAAGAAGTTGTCTGGGTCTGTCAGGAAGTGGTTAACCACCGCACCGTCAGGAATCATACCCATAGACTTAGTCGCATTGATGTCGTTATCGGCAGTGCCGGGACGCAGGTTAGAGTTGATTACTCGCTCTGCAATAAATTGCAGCTCTTTAGGAATAATCATCTTCATGCCACGTACGGCAATCTTAAGACCACGCTCATCTGTCAGACCCGCGATGTTAATGAGCATTTGCTCAAGAGACGTCTCGTTAAGGTCTGCTGGTGTAGCCAAAAGATTTGACTGGTTACCAGATAAAGATGGGTGTGACGCAGAACAAAGAGCAGCGCCGTCACCGACAGGTGCCGCAGCATTGAACGCGTTGTTTAACACAGAGGCAGCTTTAATTTGCTTAGTCTGTGACATAGAACGAGCAAGAGCACGAGTGTAACGAGCTGCAAGACGATCGTAAAGATTGTCCTCAACCGCTTCCTCAGTGATGCTGAATGCCAAGGCAATTGTCTCGTGAGTGTAACGTGCAGTAAATGTTTCCTGCGCGTCATCAAACGAGATAGAACCACCTTCTGACTTAACAGGGGCAGTGCCAAAACCTGACAACATCACTTCCTCTTCAAATGCACGATCTGATGACTCTTCGTCAAAGATCTCTGCATGCTCATTTTCGTAACGATCGTACTCCATCCCGAACAACGCATTTAGTCCGGGTTCCAGCTCTTTCGCTAGTTGTGCGCGAGATATAGCCATGATTTAGCCCTCTTAAATGCCAGTGGTTAATGAAGTGGTTTGTGAATCAAACCGCGATGCATTTGAATTGAAGTGAGCATTGAAACGCACTTTAAGCGGGATACCCGCCGCAGTGTAATCACTGTTCGCTTCGTCATCTACAATGCCTACAATACGGAGGGGCAACGTTGCTGTAGTAGCAACAGTGCTTACGCCCAACGCCGATGTAGAGTTACCGTTGTTTGTAGAACCCGCTTGAGCAGAAGTGCCCAAAGACGCGTTTGAAAACACAGTAGCTAGAGCAGTTGCTCGATCCGTAAGGGTTGCATCCGAAGCAACTTGGAAAATTTGATTCGGATTATCTGCAACGTAAGCTTTAACGGGATAGTTTGTATCCACGCTTACGCCAGCAGCGCCCGGCCAGTAGTTTAGCCACACAGGCTTTTTCTGGACAGAGTCTTGATATTCAACACCCATCAGGACACCTAATGCTGCGGTAGTACCGCCCGCTGTATCTGCTGCACGAGCAATTACACCGGCACTAGTAGGAATAACAATTCCATACTGGAAGATAGCATTAGCGTTGTCAGAAGCGATTTCGTACTCGGTTACACCAGTACTGTTTACGCCGCTGCCAACAAGCCCAATAGGACGTAAACCATAGGCAGTTGCTTGATTTGCCATGATGTATTTCTCCTAAAGGGGTGGCTTAATTCTTTCGAGAGCCACCAAAAGTTACACGAGATTGACGATCGGGTTTATTGATCGCCATAGTTGAGTGAGCATTTTCCCGCATCATGTCGTGATCGACAGCATCCATAAGATCTTGAGTTTTGCCAGAAAAATACGCCGATCTTTCCGCCAAAGTTTCTACTGGAATGCGTGCGAGTAAAAGTCCTCCAACGCCAAACACACCTTCATATTTACCTGATTCTACTACCGGTGCTTCGAAATCGGGATACTCATCCGCTCTTACAAGCTCATACCCTTCTCTCATACGCGCAGAAATGTTCTTGCGGTCGTCAAAACCACGAACCTCTGTACGTATCCACCGGTGCGTGTACCCTTCGGGTGCAGGCGGTGCATCTAACATGGATGGGGGTGCCCAAGGCTTTCGCCGCTGTTCTTTCCCCCGGCTGTCTTTAGCGCGAGAAGAGCGATCAATACCTTCAAAACCTAATTTCTTGTCAGTCATTGTCGTCTCCTATTTGACATATTTCGCGTATTCTTCGAGTGGCACACCTAATTTCTTCGCAATAGCGACTTGGCTTGGCGTGAGTTTTACCTTGGTGTTGCGTCCAGTTCTACCCGTGGTTCCACGGGCGCTTCCGGCTACATTTTGTACAGGACGTTTGCCGGCAGAGTCTTTAAATTTATGCGGAAATTCTTTCCGTATGCGATTGTCTAGCTCACTATAATACTCATTGCTTGTTGGGTCAAATCCTTCGTCTTCTACTAAACGCTTGTGCAAACCAAATGCAGCAAAGGTCATGGCTTCATCGGAGCCAAACCATTCATTTTTGCTTGCCCAGTCCTCTGCTTTTGGATCTGGCGCTCTAGGGGCCTGCTGCGGGGCGGGCTGTTGTTGTTGGTATTGAGCCGCTTGTTGCTGTTCTTTCAAAGAACGCTCTTGGGCCTGCTTAGTAGTTTCGTATCTATCCGAAGCTACCGCCAACTGCGTCATCTTTCGTTGTGCCGCTACAGTAGCATCTGAATCGCCCATTTCAACCGCGCGCTTTAGCTCGGACTCAACCTGCTGCTGCTCCATGCTTAAACGGCTGCCGTACTCGGTCATGTAGCCTTGGTCTAACGCCTGCATACGAGTACGTATTTTTTCCGCCTCGGTTTGCACGTTTTGCGCATACTTAACGGCTTCTTCTCTCTGCCGCTCGGCTTCTCTCATTTTCTTAGTTAGACGATCAATGCGTTTTTTAACACCGGCGCTGTACTCTTGGTGTTCGTCATCCTCGTCAACCGATTCGTTAGAGTCTTCCGTATCCTCTTTTTGCGAGGATTTAAGCTCTATTTCCGTTTCTTCGGTTTCAGAAACATCTACATCTACGGACTTTTCGTCCTCTTCAATCTCGTATTGTGCTTCAGCCATGGTTATCTCCTATTAAAAACTGATGATATCTTCTGGATCAGAGATAGTTGCTAGTATCTCGTCATCATTAAGAATACGTACCTCACCTCCGTCAATGCGGAAACGAGACCCAGCATACCGAGCAAAAATTACCCAATCTTTCTCTTGGCACCAATCGCCTTCTGGGAATTTATCTTTGTCTTTGTACGCTAGTGGGCCTTTCTTCAAGACATATCCAACTACAGTTTGGACTTGGCCGTCCTCTAACACTTTGTCCGGTATATAAATTCCACCGTCTGTCTTAGATTTGCCTCTATAAGGTAGTATTAACAGTCTCCAACCGCTGGGGGTTGGGAGCTTTTCTAGGAGGGAAGCGTCAGCCTTTGAGGGGTCTAATACCTTAGACTTTGGCTCGACGTACATGCTGTCAACAGATGTTTCACGTGAAACATCCTCTTCGCTTTTTTTAGGTTTTTTTTCAGCAGCTTCTTTTTCAAGCTGTTTTGCTAAGTAACCGGGTACTTCAATCATTCAACTGCTCCTGTTGTTCTAGCAGGAAGGAGAGTTCCTGTGCTATGTGATTCAATGCGTTTAGCTCACCCATCAGAGTAGCGTACTGCTCCATGGAGGCTATACCGTTGCTTTCTAAAATATCTAATACGTTACTTCGGCGTTCTTTAATGCTTTTTTGAACGAACTTCACCACAACCAAATCATCCATGAATCCTCCCATGATTTTATCTGATATAGTTGCAGTGAATCTTATACTATTTTTCTAAAAAAGGCTAATAGATACCCTGAAACCTTTGAGGTTTCATAATGATAGGGCTAAACCCTCGTACAACTCCGCCACCGGCCATTTTCTTTGGCTTGCCCGCTTTAGACAAGGCAATAGCCACCGATTGCTTCTGGGGATAACCCTCGTCTCTAAGCTTGCTTATATTGGAGCTTATAGTTTTCGAACTATTACCACGCATCAAAGGCATGATTTTCTCCTAGCAAATGTGAAATTCACCGCCACGAAGCATAGCGCCCATGCCGCGGCTCTTGCCGGTAATGCAGACGCCTTTTTCGGTATTAGGTGTTTTTTCCGCTTTAGCCGTAGCGTACGGTATACGGCCTTGGCCTTTAATGTCCGCATAGTTTGTGGCTTTAGGGGCCTTGCCCGGAGCAGTTCCGTTACATTTTACAGTGCGCATAATTAATTTCCTCGTTGCTCTCGTTGCGCTTGTATGCGCATAAGTTCTCGTTGATTTGTTGCTTCAATTCTTTGTTGGTTAGACTGTTCTTGACTAGCCAAGCGTTCGTTAAATTGACGCGAACGTTCTTGCAAGGTTGCCGCTTGCAGGTCTAGCTTGCGCTGGCCTTCGGATATATCTGCGGCAGTGCCTTGTTCTTTTATCTGTAGCTCTTTCTCTTTCAGAGCGAGTAGCGGATCTGGACCTTGGCCCTCGCCGCCCATAATGCTCTGGCTCATCTGACGAACTGTCTGCATTTCCTGAGCAATAATCTGTGCAACCAACGTTTCAACGTCAAGCATCTGATCTTCAGTAACCTCTTGACCTTGGTTTTGCTGCAAGAACATCGCTGCGGCTTGCTCACGAGCCTTAAGCTTTACGTGCTGTAAAACGTGCTTTTGCAACGCCATTGCCATTGCAGGCATAGCTTGAACGATGCCCGACGCCATAAAGGTCAAGTGCGCGGTTATATGCGCATCGTGGTCCTGACCTTCAAATGCCTTAAGCTCCACATCATCCATAGCGTCAATATGCTCTTGAGCCGGATCTTTAGGTAACGGCTCGTCAGCAGTAGGTGCGTTAAGAATCTTGTCTATATCCCGCACGCCCAAAGCCTCGTACATGCGGCGGTAAGCCTCATGGGTGTTATGAAGCTGTGGAGCCTGCATAGCAAGCTCTAACTGCGATTGCGCAACCGCTATACGCTGTGACTGCGAGAAAACGTTTGGATTAGACACCGGTACTACGTCTACCCGGTCGTCAAAATCTTGAGCCATGATGGCTTGATCACCGCCCTCTACCGAATAAGGATATTCTTGCGGCAGGTCATTGGCAATTACTTGAGTCAAAAGCTTTAGCTCTTGGCGTAACGCATAATGCATGCGTTTGTGTACCGCGCTCATTACGCGAGTACCTTGCTCAAGCATGGCTACGGTAGTGCCGACAGGCGCATTTTGATTTCCGTCACCAACCTTTAAGTTAGTAATCGTAGCAAAACGCTGCCCCGCCTCTACTACAAAACCGAGCAAATTAAATAACGTTTGATCCGGACCCTTAAACGGAAGCGGCATCAAGCTTTCTCGAATAGCACCGCCCGGCGCATCTACGTCTCTAAACTCTCCCGGCTGCAAAGGCTCAGAATCGTCACGTATGCGCATGCCACGGGCCTTAAAGCCGGCAGGTAGGTTAGACAATGTACCCGCGTCTATTAGCTGTCGTAGCGCCGCTGTGGCGGTCCTAGAAAGTCCGCCAATAGTGTGGATAAGACCCAACCCGTAGAAGCCAAGACCCGGAAGGAACTTATAGTGAACAAAGTACTGGATCTTTTTGTATGACTCGTCGCCTTCAATGTAGTTACGACGAATAGCCAAAACCTTTCCGGTTTCTTCGCTAATGGTGACGATATACGGAATCTTAATACCCGTCTCCTCACCGTCCTCACCCATGTCCTCAAAGCCCGGTAGATCCAGCTCTACGTGAAACTCAAGCAAAGTGCAGTCGTAGTTAACATACGACGGGTGTACGCCCTGTATATTGTCTATTTCGTCGTTAAGCTGCGAAGATTCTTCTTGCCCGGGGTTAATCGGAACATCCAAATAAAACCCGTAAACCTGCTTTTTGCGCAAGTCGTTTGCAGAAATAGGCACTACGTGGGTAATAATCGGAGCCGTCTCCAGATTACTCGTTTCGTAAGGCACAACAAGGTTTTCCGCAGGGACAAAAGAACTTACCGCACGGCCCAAGGTCTCGTCATAGTAAACCTTCTTGAAGGTAGATCCGGCCAAGGGTAAATAAAACAGCATCTGATCGAATTCAGGCGTGTACTCTTCCATCACGTTCGTGATGTAGTAGTTCATAAATTCTTGGACACGACCCGCTTGGGCTTCTTTTTCCTTATCCGGCGCGCCAACAATAGCCGTACGAACCGGACCCTCTGGCGGCAGAAGCTCATTAAAAGCTTGCGCTTGGAACTGAGTGGCGGATTCCGCCAAAAGTGGGTGAGTTACGCCAGTAGCGCCACGGAAAGGCAAAGTACGCTCCTCGTACTTAAATCCTAACAGCTCTAAACCCTTGGTATACGTGTCTTCCCAGTCCTGACGAGACGCTTTATTGGCGTCGTACTGACCAACCAAATCGTTTGAAATACGCCCTAACTCGCCGTCATCCATGTCCTCAGCAAGATTCCGGTAGAAATCCCCTTCGTCAGTCATGTTGTCGGCCATAGGATCAAAGTCTATGGTAGCGCCGCCCTCTTCATCTAGCTCAATCTCAATGCCGTCGGGCATAATGTCCGACGCAGAAGACATGCCGTTAGGTGTCGCTAAGTCAGCTTCGTCTTGAATAGCCAAAAGCTCCGGATCGTCATTCATACGATCCATCAAAGAGACTACCGGTTGCCTTGGTTCTGCCATGTCCGTGTCCTGTTTTTAAATTCCGCCGGGGTGACGAGAGTAATTTGTCGCGTTAACAATCCCGCTGGGATCAGTAGTCGTCTTCAACGTTTTAGGGTCTAACCTAGAAAAGTAAAGGTCCGGACCTTCTTTAGGACTTTCTGCCCTGCGCTCTTCAATAGGACGATCCATAATGCGGTCTAGCTGATCCAAGATTTTTTGGTCAACCATCCTAGTAAGATCACGAGTTGTGTTCATAATGCCCGCGTTACGAAGAATCTTGCGACCAACCGCATTGTTGCGGGTGTCCATAGCAATGTCTTCTCGACTGGCGTTATCAAACGTCCGGTCATACTCTTCGCCCATAACGCCCATGGCAGTAGACGCTTCGCCACCATACTCGTTTCCGTAAAGAGCCGTGCCCAACGCATGCGCGCGGGCGTCTAATATCTCAGAGGTAGCCGGCATGTCCATACGACCCGTGGGCCGTGATTCGCGACTAAAGTCTGCTGAACCGGGACGCTCGGGGCTTTCCGGGTAACCGTATTCGCGGATCAACGTTTCTTCAAACGTAGGCCCCTCACCGTAATACTCTTCACGATAAGCGCCGCCCGGGCGACCAGAAAAACGAATCTCCGACGTGTCCGCCATGTACTCGGGCACTTCACCAAACATCTTGTCTTTTGCGTAACTGGCAAGACCTGAGATGCCGCGGCCCACGGACCTCAGTCCTTCGACAAATCCGCCGCCTTGGTCGCCCGTGTCTACCGCAGGACCGCCTTCTCTAAATCCGGGAATCTTAGTCGTGTCTACGCCTACGTCCAAAAGAACTTGGCGAGTTCTAGCTGGGTCTAGGCCAAAAGAAGCGCCTATTTGGTCTAGGTTTAACCCTTGCGCAAGCCCCTGAGTAATTACTTGATTGGCCGTATTTAAGTCATAGCCCGCTTGGCTGCTTTGAGTAGGGTCGTACATCGATGCAAGGTTTTGTTGAACCGGAGCTACCGCCGGCTGTATAAGCTGGTTGCCTACCGCAGTAGGTGAAGAGCCTAAAGACAAGATCCCTGCTCCGGTGGCGTAGGTGGTGGGGTCAATACCGACGTCCGTTAAAACCTGATTAGTTCTAGCTGCGTCTAGGCCAAAAGAAGCGCCTATTTGATCCAAGGTCATACCTTGTCTAGCGCCTTCGTCCAAAACTCGGTACGCCGACTCAAGGTTAGTGTAGGCCCCTTGCCCGGTAGCGGATTCCGGGGTGTAGAAATCGGTTAGGTTGGTAGTGACAGGAGAACCGGTTCCCGCTAAAGGGAAGTTGCCGGCAACTACCGCCGCGTCTACATCCGCCGCAGTTAAAGCTGAACCCGTATCTAATAAGCCACTTCCGCCTTGAGATATAACCGGATTGATAGAGTTTACTACTTGTTCGGAAGTTAACCCGCCCATAGCATTGGCGTAGTCAGAGATACGCTGTCCGGCAATTTCGGTATTAGGGGACCCTAAGTAAATAGCCTGCAAATCTTTTTGGACTTGTGTCCGGTTATCCGTATTGGTAACGGTGTCATTACCCGTGCCACCGGTGACAGTGTCGTTGCCCGTGCCACCGGTGACCGTGTCAAAAACAAAATTGCCCGTTCCAGTAGTGCCTAGAACTTGATCCGTGGTCAGCGTACCGGCGGGCGTGACAAAGTTATTGCCCGTAGTGTTAAGTATGCTTCCCGTAGCATTGCCGGGAGGAAGGCCCGCTGCCGCCGCCTGCTCAGCAGACAACCCTACCGTCGTGCCCCCAAGACCACTGCCCATGATGTTCATGCCAGTAGACGGGAAGACCGACGTAATATCCATCTCGCCAGATGACGCGAGGGCCGCGTCCCCCATAGTAATGCCCGTAGTAGGCTCACCACTGGGCAAGAATCCTTTAGTCACAACAGGGACGGGGCGGTTCAAAATGCGGTCGTAGAACGTCACGGCCCGCGGGCCTTCCAGCTCGTAAGCTCGGCGTTGTTCAATGCTGTAAGGGTCGTAAGGCAGGTACTGACTAAGCTGGGCTTCGTTCATCATAGGACGACCAGCTACTTGCACGTCAGCAAGAGTGTACTGATCCGGAATAGCCGAATAAGTTACTCCTTCGCCAGAACGGATTGGAGTTAACTTAACTACTCCCGTGCCGTCTCCGTCACCACCTAAACTTTCGCCCGCAGTAAGTCCAGACTGGGCTATGCTGCGATAGTTGGCCTCGTTGACCTTTGACATGGCGTTACGGTAAAGATCTTCCGGAACTTCGTTTTCCAGCATGAATGTCGAAATGGCCTGCGCCGCATAGTCTGGATCTTCCCGAGCGTACTCTTCTTTGATCCGATCAATCTCGGCCATTACTTCTTCAAGTGTTAACGCCATGTCTACCTTCCTCAACCATAATACGCGGCCCGGACATGTGCCGGGTCTTCGTCTTGTTCCCAATCGTCAGTAGGCAACTGTACAAAGTTACCTTGACGATAACGCATCAGTGCTTGAGTGGTACTGTCTACCAAGTCGTCGTGTTCCCCATACGGAAACGCAGCACACTCTTCGATTAATTCTTGTGCCCATTGCTCGTCCGGCACCCAGATCATCCCAGCCTCCAGAAGCGGAGCGATGGAATGCACCCTAGTTACCTTATCATTGCCACGGGACGGCGTAAAGTTTACCACAGGGATTCCCATATTGCGCAACTCTTGTGTCAACGGGGTCCCAGACGCCTTCGCTTCGATTATTACGGTTTCGGGGTCCCAATACTTATACTGCTCCAAAGCCATCGCCTTAAGCTCCGGAAAATCCCAGCGACCCTTCTTAGACTCCAACAAAATCAAATTAGGCTGGGGACCCTCGTCAGGATAGAAAACTCCCCACGTTGTTATCGCACTGTAGTCAGCCGTCTCCCGTTTACTAAACGCAGTATCGTAACTTTGGATAACATACTCCAAACGAGGAATTTTAGGCTGGTCCCAAACGTTCCACCACTCACGCTTTAAGATTGCGTTCGTGTCGCCCGTAGGCTGCTGCTGGTACTGCGCATTCCACTTGCTCGGAGGAATCGACGCCTTTACCGCAATGAGATCTTCAGGAGACCAATATTCCGGCCAAACCGGGTCCCCAGAAGGTAGCTCCATGGGAAACTCCACTACTTCCCACTGGTCCGCCAAAGGATCCTTTGCCATCTGACGCATCAACTGCCCCGTCAAATCCTTCTCCGACCAGCGTGTCATGACCAGAACTATGGCCCCTCCCGGCTGGAGACGCTGTCGAGGGCCGCCGGTGTACCAGTCCCACGCGTCATCGAATCCAGAGTTCGACATAGCGGTCTGCTCAGAGTGCGGGTCGTCAATAATACATAAATCAGCGCCGCGACCAGCGAGGTTACTACCAACGCCAACAGCATAGTACATGCCACCGCGAGAAGTATCCCATCGACCACTTGCCTTTGAGTCCGCTGCCAATTTAGATTCGGGAAAAATTTCCGCATAATCGTCCCTCTCAATAAGATTCTTAACCTTTCTGCCAAAACCAACCGCAAGCTCCGTGGTGTGCGTAGCCTGAATGATCTTCATCGCAGGGTTCCTTCCGACCATCCATGCCGGAAACAAGAAACTCGCGAATTCGCTCTTGGTATGACGCGGCGGCATGTTGACAATCAAGCGCTTTAGCTTGCCATTGGCCACCGCTTCAAGCTTCTCTGCAATAATCCGGTGGTGCTTTCCCGCAATGAACTCCGGCCACATGCTTTTGACAAAAGTCAGAAAGCCCGTTTGGCAATGCTCAACACGCTCGAGCTGCGCTAAACGAAGTTCTAGCTTTAATCGGCGCTCATCGGCCTCGTCCAGTGCATCGGGTAGGTTATCTGACATCGTCTATGTCCATAGGATCAAGAAAGAGTGGCGTCCGGGGTCCCACATAAGCCCCTAGGACGTTGTAATCAATGTATTCAGCAGCTTCTTCGTGGGTCATGCCGGAGTCTACCAAGATATTGACACACTTTTCGAGGTCATAGACTGCAATATCGTCGTCCCCGGCCCGCGAGCCTATTCCGATAAAGGCTTTGTCAAAGCCCTCCGCTAGTAAAAGTTCAGAAAAATCATCCATAGATAGGGGTCCCTTGGTTAGTTTTGCCATTAGTTGGCGAAATTCGCCACTTATTAGTCTATTTGACCATCATTTTTATACGATTATATATCGATCATCGCATATCAATTATTTCATTTTTATAAATTTTTTTCAAATTATATTTTATGGTCATTGTTTGTCAAAAACCTGCACAAGCACGCGCTCCGGGGGGAGGGGGCGCGCCTCGCGATTCGCGCAGGCCGGATCTCGCATTTTCTGCGCTTTTAGCCTCGATTGCGGTAGGGATCCTAGGCGGTTTTCCGCGCTACTGGTGCAGCAGATCCCGCGCCGCGGCCGCGATTACTGCGCCAGTTGTCGCGATCCGGTGCCCGCGGTTCGCGATCCAGTACCGGCCGGCCGGTGGACGTTAAAATTTTCACTTCCATCAACTGGCCGCGGTTCGCGATCCAGTGACCGGGTACTAAACCGGATAACCTAAAAAAAATCCCCTGGTACTAAACCGGATAACCGCGAACCGCGGTTCGGTGCCCGCGATTCTCGCGCCGTACGATACGCTTTAAGACCGGCCGGCCGCGGCCGGCATATATGACGGGCAAAAAAAAGGCCGCGATTAGGCGGCCTTGCAAGCGAGCTGGTGGCGTTTATCTAGCGAGGTGAAGCTTAGGCCCTCCAATAGTCAGAACGTAGTCGCTACTATTCGGAAGCGCGCCCAGCGTTACGTTATTCGATTCGATTAGATCGCCATGGCCACAGTCGCGAGCGTATTGGATAGCAACGCGGAACGCATCGGCGCCATGGTCTAGCGAATAGTCGCGGTCATAATACCGGCGGCGCTGGCCAGACATGACGACCGAATAGCGGACGCCTAGTGTATCGGTCGGGCCCTTATAGAATACTGCGATCGCGCTTAAGGGGTGATGATATACCGGCCCGCTGTTATCTAATGGCGTGACGACTTCACCATCTGGCACCGCGCGATAGTAGCGTTTCTGCGCGCATGATCGCGGAGGGCATACCGCAAACAGTTTATCGAATTCATCAAGTACTGAATAAAATTGTGTGTCTGACATGGTCTAGATTCCTTTTAAATGCCGCGCCAATCGCGGGCTTGCCAGTATTGTATCGGCCTAATATGTAAAAAGTAAACAGATACAAAAAAGGCCGCGATTAGGCGGCCTCAATTGCGAGCTGGTAGCGACTAATCTGTATGATAGGACGCGGCCGCGGAGTCGATCATATTGCGGGCCGTAGCAAACGCCATCGCCACCAACATGGCGGCCGCGCTATCGTTCCCCTCGCGAATAACGGCGCGAGCATACGCTTCAAGGTCCGAATAGCTATCGTATCCGCGCACGATTGAATTTTCCGGATCTGTAGACGGTAGCACGCGGTCTAGTGCGCGAACTAGAACCGGCTTAATTGGCGAATCTGAAACCGGCGCGGCCGTATCCTTACTGGTTTCGAGTTCGCCTAAACGGCGGGAGAGTTCCGCAATTTGCATGGCGGCGATAGCGTTATTAGATTCAAAACCATCTAATCGGTCGCCGAATTCAGTGAGAGTCGATTCGACATCGATATTTTCAAGGTCATCTATTCGGCTCTCGTGCCCCTGCACGTCATCATTATAACTGATGGCGTCATCTACAATTCGGCCGAAATCATAGTCGGCAATTCGGCTTTCGATTAATTCAACAATAATTTCTTCAATCTGTGACATGGGTTCTATTCCTTAAAATGCCGCGCCAATCGCGGGCTTGCGTAGATTGTATCGGCATAATATGTGAAAAGTAAATAGGCATAAAAAAGGCCGCACTAAGCGGCCTCAATTGCGAGCTGTTAACACTAGGCCGCTAGGGCGATCCGTTGCCAATCGGCGCGCGGTAGATCTAGCACGCGGCCGCCTAATTTCTGCCAATCGTCCACGCTATCGGCATCCACAGAATGCGCCGCCGCGGTGACCGCGTTAACCAGTGTCGCGCGCGATACTGGATTGCCCGCGTAACCGGCCTGCCCGATCGTTGCCAGTAAACCGTCTAGCACGCGACTAGTGTCGGCTTTGGTTAACTTCAACACCGATCCAAGCGCTTCCGTAGCAGATTGCGCGGAACCGGTGACAATATCGCCGGCCGCCGCGCGCATTTTATCCAGCACGTTATCTAATCCCTCGCGCGAACCGTACGCAGAAACAAGATCGCGGACCTTAAGACTAAGCGCATTATTATCGGCGTCCTTTGCTTCATCAGTTAACAGACCCCATGTATCAGACTCCGCACGCGCGCTAGTGATATGCGAGCTGCGGTGACGATTTTCGGTTTGCATTCCATTTAAGCACGCCAGCGTCCAAATCATTTGGTAAACGCTAATCGAACCATGACCTACTTCACTATTCGATAACCCTATGCCTAGTGCCATCGCATCCCCTACGGCCGCACCATCGCCAGTGTATTGAGTAGACTTCAAGCGTAGATATAAACGGCGATCGGTGACCGTTCCATTAACGACTTGCCAGCCAGCGCTAGACTCCATTAATTGCGGCAACGCCGCGTTCAATAAATGCGCGTTATCGAACGTTTTAAACTTATCCGAAACAAACGCGCGAGCGACTCCATTCCTTTCATCATCCATAAAGCTTCGAATCATCCGCGTGCTAGGTTCGCGCTGCCATATAGCGTTAACCAACCCTTCGAACTCATTACTGTAATTGTCCCGTAATCGGCGCGCGGTTCGAACGTCTATTCCGGCCTTAGCAGATATTTGATCGAAGGCGACATCGTTAACGCGTAATTCGCGAGTAGGTTCGCCGCGATTAGCCTCTAGAATAATGCTAGACGTTTTATGCTCACCGCCGGTGTCGCGCGTTTTAAACTGTAACGCATCGGTAGGCGCTAGATAATCCGCGCTTCTAGAAGCTTGCTCGCGAACGGTTTCGAGTAATTGAGTTAAAGTGTTTGAGCTGTTTTCAATTTGCATGATCTTGATTCCTATATAAATTTAATAAAATTGCAGATCATAGGCATATGCCTATATGCGGATAATATGGGTTTATTGGCGAAAGTACAACAGAAAATAATAAAACTTTATGCCCCTATATCGCCGGCCACGTGATGGCGCAATATGGTGCCGGCCGGTAATGATTTAGCAAACGAGCGCAATTGCGCAGAATCATCCGCCGCCGCGGTAGCATTAGACGTAGCGCGCCAGTGAATAGCCACATGGCCATGACCGGCATAACATCCGCCGGATTCATTTGGCCGTTCGGCCTTAGTCGCGCCGCTACCATGCGCAGTAAATCCGATAACATAATCGCGATCGCGTCTAGCGCATAATGGTTTGCCGCCGCCGCAATTGCGACACGTGATCGAATCCGGCCTTAATTCCGCCGGGCATCTAACAATCAAGGTATCGGCCTCGCGTTTAGATTTTTCGCCGTTCCAATACTTGCGATCGACTACAGCGGTAGCGGGCACGCCATATGTATTGCGCGCTTCAATTGCATCGGAAACCGTATCGCCGGAAAAATTAATAACGGTTCCATTTGGTTTGCATCGATCGATCCAATGCGCCGGTTCAAAATGCGTATAAGTAAAGGCCGCGCCATCATCCGGCACCGCATCCACTAAGGCATCCAAATAATCCAAATCTACAAATTCCGCGCCGCTGTTACCGGCCGGTTTTAACGCGCACGTATTTGGGCACGTAGAATAAAGATCGCCGCGGCCGGATCGATAGGTGACCGCGCATCCGCCGGTCTTTTTAGCGCTGCTAAAAATTACTGTTTTAAGCATTGGAATCACTCCCTTCGAATACAGATTGGATTAATTTTTTGGAAAAGGTAATCGGCCAATTATCAACCGGTTTAAATTCAACATCGGCCGGATTATACGTGCCGATTGGCGATTGCTTATCTGTATAGACGATAAACGCATCGGTATTGACGCCATGGCGGCGAATAGGCCGCATAATGCAATTGAGAATAAAATCGTTTGCTTTCATCTTTAAACCCTCACTTTCCACATATTGAGCGCGTACAATACACATAAAAAAGGCCGCGTACAATAGCGGCCTTAGTTTTATTTTTTTCTAGATTCCGGCGGATCGGCTTTAGACGTTTCCGTTTTAACCTCATCCGGCTTAGGATAATTGCGCTCGTAGTACTGTCGCTGCAATTCCTTTATATGCGCATCAGGCTCGTATTTGGCCTTTAGCTTTTTTTCCCACCATGCCAAACCGAACAGAATCATTCTTCAATCTCCACAGTATCGAACACGTGGCATATATCTAATAAGTGATCCTTATTAGTTTTTAATCGGCGCTTAATCGCTTCGGTGACCATTTCAGGGGTGACGTCATCGCCGTCCTCTTGATCCGATATAACTTCAAACGCAATATCAAAACCATGACTGTATTTAGGCATTACGCTTCCTCCTGCAATTTAATAATTAATAAAGATAGCTCTAAGGCATAGTTCTTTAGATCTGCGATGCTATCCATTTGAGGCGTTCCACACGTAACAAAGTTAGCAGACGATATATCGTCCCCAGTTGACCAATACTGCAAGTCCGCAAGGTATGCTTTGAGATATTGGATTGATTTGTCCGGCATCGATGGTTTCTTACCCGCGGCCGCTAAAATCCCCGCTATAAACTCGCCATGCTCGTCATCGACAGTACCTTCCAGAAAACATCGCTCCCAGTGCCGCAGCGCAGCGGCGCGGCTTTCCATTAAACTTACTACTTCTAATGCAGCCATTAGCTATTCTCCTCTGGATATAAATAATGGGCAGCAGAATCGATAACGTCCCAATTGATGCCGATGTTGGCGTCAAAGTTATGTGCTATTAAAGCAAGCACCTCGATCGCTTGGTCTTCGGTTAAATCCGGACGCTGATTCAAAACGTCGTCCACGTGCCATTCATCAACGATGGTGCCTGTTTCTTCGTTAAATGTAGCCATTAGCTGTTCTCCTCTAAAGATACATTCTGCGTATAACACTCAACGTCCTCGACCTTATCGGCCAGAACGCCTTCAGAAAAAAGATTAAAGATAAGCTCGCGAGCCTCTTCGTAAGAGTCGGCGTTAACGGTGTAGTGGTGCGCGGTGTTCACTATTACCGCGCCTTTCCATTTATTCGACATAGTTCTATTCCAAAGTTATGCCCGCCCAGTGCGGGTTCGTTTAGAATCCTATGCGATTATTGTGTGGTTAGCAAGGGGAATATTTCAATCCATTCAAAAGGCATATCCAGACGTAATATCGGTTCTGTCCGGAGGCCATCCTTTACCAGTGCGGCGGCGTCCTTTCCCGCGTACAGGAAAATAGATTCACCATTGCGGTGGGATTGGTGGACTAGCACCCATGCAGGGGCATGTTGGTGGGTGGTCAGAAAGCTTACTTGATGGGGCGACAGGCGTACCGAATTACCTTGGGTGGTTTTAAGCTCGATCATAAAGAATTGACCAAGATCATCACATCCCAAAACATCCGGCACACCCGCCGCAGCCCAAGACTCTATTCTAGTCAGCAGCCAGTTCGGCCGGTGCTTCTTCGCTTGGTTCCGGAAGGACTTCCAGAATGCGCTCTCTTGTTTTTTTCCGCTGAGTCTTTTCGTCGTCTTCTTCGGACTGTCCTCCCACGGAATAGGTGACTGGTTCATATTGCTCCTTAATCTCTTTCAAAGCCTTCATGACTTCTTCTTTAGACATAGACTCAATAGTACCGTGCCTGACCTCCGACTTGGAGACATAGATATCGCCTTGAGCCTGACCGCGGCGATATTCTGCCATTACGGCTGCCGAATAAGCTTTATCAGACAAAGCCATATCACGAATGCGTTGAAGATCTCTAACGTGTCTCTGATAGTCGATACCGTATTTAGAGTCCAACTCTCTTCGATACTCTTGGATAGCCCTACAAACATGGGGAGATAGCTTGGGATTAGTTAATTCATATGCCCGGCTACTAGCAGACTTTTCAGGATAGCCCGCATTGATTGCCGCCTCTTTCATAGTCACTTGACCATCCTTAGACACAAGCTCCTTCACAAACAGCTCCTGACGCCGTGTGAGCTTGTTAGCGGCACGTTGTTCCATAGTCTTAGGCGGACGCCCTCTTTTCTTTCTATCACCCGCAGGGACGATATATCGGTCTTTAGTCACGCTTTTCTCCAAAGCAGTTAATTTGAGTGAACTTTATACCAAAGCAGTCTTAATTTAAAGCTCTCCCCTATATATGTACTCAGAATTAAAAAAAAAAAAAAAACCATTTTGAAACGCATTAACGGAATATCGACATTAAGGAATAGAACATATAGAAGTGTAGTAATTGTAACCTTTTGGAGAATAGGCGAAACCGCCTGAAACCCGCGCCATTACTGGCCTCCAAGCCCCTCGGTTACATAAGTTACGCCGTTACACCTATTTTTAAATTTTTTTTTATTTTTTTTATTTCTGAGTACATATAAAGGAGAGCGCTTTTTGTACCCACATCTCGCCAAAAGTCTTCCAGAAATCAAAGAAGTCTTACAGAAATCAAAGAAGTCTTACAGAAATCAAACGTGCATGCATAAACCAAAAATGCAATCACTCCTGCCCGTGAGCCGCGAACCGTGATCCGCGACACGCGAAGCCTAAATAGCGACAGCTGAAGCCAAAAAAGCACCCCATTGCACATTACACATATACTAAGATACACTAACTGCCCTAATCCATAACTAAGGAACGAACCGATGTCCGATCTAAAAACATTGCTTGAGCTTGAGTACGAATCTGAAGACCGTTATTTGCAGGAGATCCAAGAGCTTCACCAGCGCATCTGGGATCGCGACCGAGAGGAGCTGAGGCGTATGATAAACGCTTACTCTGATCGTCCGCATATTCTGTTAAGCGCGCTGGATGCATTTGTGTCGGCTGCGCGGCGCGAGGGCTTTTCGAACGCTGCGTTGGAGCATGGGCCGTGGGCTTAAATTTTAACTAGGAGGAATACCGATGATTAGATGTCTTTACACGGGTCGTAGAGTTACGGCCAAAAGAATGGCGGCACAGATAATAACTAAAGAGTTGGACGAGATTATGTATTGGGAGCGTTGGGAAGAGGAGGAGATGACGCCTAAAAATAAAGATAAAATCATGGCGGAGCTTAATAATTATTTGCGGGAGATAAGAGAGTTTGTTGACCCTTTCTGTTGACAAAAAAATCTAAAAGTTCTAGCTTCGGGGTGTAGTATCTCCCTTGAGAAGGACTTTCGCCCGCGGTTGAGCGCTCTCCCACACTTTGCTCCCGCGGGTTTTTTTTGCCTATGCCTAGACAAACTAAAGTAAAGAAAGAGTCGCAAGGCTCCCGAGTATGCACTTCGTGCAACAAAGTGAAGCTTCTGTCGCAATTTGAGACCTTTAAAGAGGGGCAAGTACGCGGGGTATGTCAGCAGTGCGTTACCCTCCAGAAAGCAAAAAAAACTTCTGCCACCCCTGAGTCCTACCTCCAAGTGTTAAACACCCAACTAAAATCTCAGCGCTTGAAACAGGGCATTCAGTACGATTTAACCAAGGAAGACGTAGTAGACCTCTGGGAAACCCAAAACGGCAAGTGCGCGCTCTCTGGCGTCCTCATGACCCATCAAAGAGATGGCACCTACGGCGACAGAAAGAAAAAAGAATTCAACGCCTCGATAGACCGGATAAATCCCAATGGACCTTACGTACGGCAAAACGTACAGCTTGTGGCAAACCGCATCAATACGATGAAGCATACCTTGAGCCAAGATATGTTTATGTGGTGGATAAAGAACATTCATGAGCATTTTTACAGCAAAACTACCCGTGAACCGTGAAGCGTGGGTAAAAAGGAGTAAAAAATGGACACAATAGAATACGATCAAGCTTCTCTGATGATAGCGCTGATACAGATGACCCGTGGGCGGTGGGACGTGGAGGAACTTATCACGATGCACGGATACATTCTGCACGAGTTGTGCGTCCCGCCTGAAGAGGAGCCGAAGTTGTCGGTGATTCCGTTTGCTAAGGCTACCGCCCCTGACCCCGATACTCCTTAATGAAGGAAAAAGCCAAAAAAAACCCCACCAGAGGCGGGGTTCAAAAAGCTTCAACCAAAATAATCAGCATAGATTATTAAAAAAACTGAGGGACCATTCCCTCACCGCCTAAAGTACTTAACCCACGGGTTGTGGTCAAGGGTATTTGGTTACAACCACCCCTTTTCTTTCAAGAATAGTCTATTCGCTAAGTGCGCCTCCTTTACCCGGACTTTACTTTGGCCGAAATAAGGAACGGCAAGTCTTTCTTTTACAAGCGCGGCGTTTATCGAGGTTTCCTCGGTCAGGTAGATCGTTCCGAGGTATCGCCCGAACTTTCCTTTTTCTTTAGTGGTAAGTTTGTAGGTTTCTCCGACATGCAGCGCTTCTTCGACAAACTCCTTCGCCAAGAGTCCGGCTGCTTTTTCTTCAGCATCTCGTGTGCGGCACTCTGGAGTATCAACACCGTACAAACGTATAGACTCACCATGAATCCAGTGGCTAAAACCAAGGTCGATATCAATAATGATAGAGTCACCATCAATTACCCTCACAATCTTGCAATTGTATTCGTACATGTTGTTTTTCCCGTTTAATGCCTCTTATAAGTTGCTTTGTACATTATATGAGGCATAAAACACTTTAATGCGCCATATAAGATGCTTTTTGTACACTTTGTGGCGCTTTGCCACACTTACTTTATCTTTGACAGTTTCTCGCTGAAGTCTACGTCAATACCGTAGAACCGTTCAGCCACCAAGGCTACCGCATCCGCTTCTTCGGTAATTTCGGCAAGCTTATCAGCGTCTAATCTTTTACCAGCAAGGGCAAGCGCGTTTAACGCGGTAGTTGTGGTGTTTATAAGAAAAAATATTTCTTCGGGATCTTTAGCGGCAGGCGGCTCTTCGCCCACTGTTACTTCCGCTTCTGTCTCGATCCATACTTTCGCGCCGCAGGACAGGGGTTTATCTGGGCTGTAGACCACGGTGCTTGGGCCGTGGACCGCGACACGGTTGCACTTAACATTCTCTTTATAAGTTTTAACCGTGAGTACTGGCAGGTCGGCACCTTTGCTGTTGGCGCGGATGTTATGCTGATTGACATGGATACGGGTTTTCATCGTTTCTCCGGATCGTTACGAAGTTCTTTTTCCCAGCCGGTCTTGGGGTTGCCGGCGTCCTCTGCGCTGAACCCGGGGGGATAAACTACGATCTTTCCGCCGCGGGCTAAAAAAGCGTCAATATCCCGTTGGAGTTCCTTTCTTCGGAGTTCTTTTTCGGTGCCCGTAAGCACTGGGGCGCGGGGGATGGCGTAATTAGTCATCATCTTTTTGACTCTCTGCGTCAATTTTCCGCTGTATGTCGGCTTTGCGTTTCTCTTCAGCCTTGTTCTTTTCAAAGATACGCGCCCAGTTTTGCCCGAAAGTTTCTGCGGGGATTGACTGAGGGCGTCTCTTACTGCCTTTGCCGTTATCGGCGCGTGAAAACTTACTCATTAGAAGGGCAAATCCTTATCAAAGTCCCCCAGTGGGGCAGACGTTTTTTCTTGGTAGGGTTCTTTTTCTTTAACCTCAAGGCTCATGTAGCTATCCCCGCTCTTGGATGTCTTGATCCATCCAGCGAGTTCCAGCTCTTGGCCTTTGTAGTTCAGCGGGCCGCGGTAGTCGGGCTGGTTAGGCTTGGTCTTCTTCTTGTTGCGGAAGAAAGCGCCGCGGTTCGTGTCATCATAATCAGGCATTTTCAACAGACCTCTCTATTTCTTGTGCAACGGCTGCGGCTATGAGTACGGCCTCACGGGCTAGGTCGTAACGGTTCGTGTGCTTGCCGGACTCTACAAGAGCCTGAGCGATCATAAACACGTGGCTTTCAAACTTTTCTTTGCCGGTCATATTATTCCTCCGAGGAATCTTCTTGGTCAGCGAGATATTCATCTCGTTCTCGTTTTCGTTTTCTGTCGAACTCATCGACAAAATCTTCTTCTAGCGAATCAAGGTAACGATCTAAGTCGGCCATTACGGGATCTTTGTTCACATTATTCTCCTTGTAAGGTAGCCCGTGACGTGGACCAAGCGGCGTGTGCCTGCGCTTACGACTAAAAATAGCCAAGGAATCGGCATCACACGCTGCGGATGTTTTTCGAACTCACCCACCGTCCGCTGGGGTTTACTTCGAGAGACCTATCTTTCTCGAAGCTTTAAAGTCTGCTGCCGGTACAAGTATCCAAATATACCATACTCGCCCCGCATCATCGCCCGATGCACTTCGACAAGGTGTTCGGCTAATTCTTCTGGTGCCATGGAATTGAGGTACGTGAGCTGCGGATCGTCGTGCATGTCGCGCTTAAGTTTCTCTAAGTCCATTGTTTTGGCCTGTTCTCACATTCTAATCTTATATAAAACCCAAGCGCAACTTGTTTTTTACATAAACAAGGTATAATCTGTGCGTCTTTCAATTAAGGAGTATAGCATGGCTAAGATGGGACGCCCGGTAAAGTGGCCTCAAGACACAGTAGATCAAATACGGTACGCTAGATTTGTCGAAAAGCGCAAAATAGAGTGGATTGCACTCAAGTTTGGCGTTCCGATCGACACCGTTAGGGATTACATCTACAGAGGTACGCGCAGTGGAAAGAATGAAGATAAGTAGGATACACGTCTGCTCTAGGTGCGAGGAAGCTTTTGAGATAGAGCCTTTCTTAGTAAGGTTGCTTGAAGAAGAGGAAGCGGAGATTGAATCGATCATTTGTTATGACTGCCTTGCCGAAATCTTTTTTTCGGAAGAGGGCATCAGCGAAGTTATCCATTGATTAATTCAATGCTCTGTGTGGCGTTGGCCGTGTACTTTGAAGCGCGGAATCAGCCTGCTGCGGGACAAAGCGGGGTCGCTCACGTGGTATTAAACCGCGTGGCGGATCCTCGTTACCCTTCTGACCCGTGTGCCGTGGTCATGGAAGGCCCAACCTACGCTAATTCACCCAGCAACCTGCCCGTTCGTCATCGCTGCCAGTTTAGTTTTTTCTGTGATGGTCTCCCGGAGGAAATAACGGACATGGACGCGTGGCGTGAGGCGCGGATGTGGAGTTTATTGGCTATGAATGGCGCTACGGATGACCCGACGTATGGCGCTACCCACTACCACGCGACTTCCGTTTGGCCCTTTTGGGCACCTCATCTAGAGCTGACAGCCTCGATAGAAGATCATGTATTCTATCGAAATCCAAAGCTTCCAATAGCTCCGAGAGTCTTTGTATCTGGAAGATGACTTCTTCTGCGTCATCATCGTCCAACTCTATTATTATCCGTTTACCCAACTTTCTTTGCGCTCGTTTGCTTTTC